>JAEEGG010008596.1_pt1 | contig 23124 bp, 11 predicted proteins | sample 9134161 | NCBI WGS metagenome assembly JAEEGG01 (sample SAMN16246543, study PRJNA631951) | gut metagenome | biome: gut microbiome; feature: rumen; material: CR-attached | host: Bos | place: Iran: Karaj | collected 2018-10
CCTGCTGGTCATGCTCATCGGTCTGGCGGCTATCTACCTGTTCTGTCGCCAGCAGATCAGAAAGGTGACATCACCCCTCCACCGCTTCGCCCGTTCGGCAGAAGAGGTGGCGAAAGGCAACTTCAATGCTCCGCTGCCCGACATCAGGGACGACGACGAGATACGCCTGTTGCGCGACTCGTTCGGCAACATGCAGCAGTCGCTCAGCCGCTATATCGATGAACTGAAGACGACCACGGCCCAGAAGTCGGCCATCGAGAGCGAGCTGTCGGTGGCCCGCAGGATACAGATGTCGATGCTGACGACCGGCATGCCGGAGCGCCCGGATCTGGAGGTTGATGCCACGCTGACCCCCGCCAAGGCCGTGGGTGGCGACCTCTACGACTTCTTCCTACGCGACAACTGTCTTTACTTCTGCATCGGTGACGTTGCCGGCAAAGGCGTGCCTGCCGCATTGGTGATGACCACTGTCTGCGGAGCCTTCCGCCTGTTGGCAGAGAGTGAGTCGGAGCCCGTGCGTATCGTTAGCCGCATGAACGATATGATCATCCGCGACAGTAGCTTGACCATCTTCGTCACCTTCTTCGCCGGGGTGCTCGACCTCGACACCGGACATCTGCGCTACTGTAATGCCGGGCATAAGGCACCGCTTATCAATGGGCAGCCTCTTGGCGTGGATCATAATCTGCCCATCGGCGCCATGCCCGATTGGGTGTTTACGGCGCAAGAGACCAGCCTTGCCCCGGGCAGCACACTCTTCCTCTATACCGACGGTCTGGACGAGGCGGAAGATGCCGGGCACAACATGTTTGGCAAGAAAAGGGTGATGGAGGTGATAAAGACCGCCAACTCACAGCCCCGCGCGCTCATCGGACGGATGACGCAGGCTGTGGCCGACTTCACAGGCGACACTGAGCAGAGCGACGACCTCACCATGCTCGCTTTGCAATGGAAGAAAATCCATGATGACCTCAACGTGTAACAGGGGGACGTTACATTCTCTGTCTGCTACAGTTGCTACAGTGCTACAGTTAAAAATCTCATACTTGAAGGTCAAAAATTACCTTTATATTTATATATATATTTATATATATATAAATATAAGTATAAATTTGAAGGGGTGATATGTCGTAAATATAACTGTAGCAACTGTAGCACTGTAGCAGATTTGTCTGACATTTCAGTGTGCGTGCTTTTTTGCGTGCTTTTTTCGAGAAATAATTTGGAAGTGATTTGAATTTTTCGTACCTTTGCAATATCAAAGAAAAAAGATGAAATTTGCGGCCTGCTTGAGCAACAAAAATTGTCTGCGCGCGAGGCACCTGTTTCCCAGGCAAAGTCAAAAACGGAGTCGTTTCGGAGATAAGAAAAAGTTATTTACAATTTATCAATTTATTAACCAATTATTTATCAATTTATTAACCATTTAAAAATTTTAGAATTATGGCATTGAAAGTGAAAGCAGTTGAACGAAACATTAAGTTCACGAAAGACGAGAATGATCCTGGTGTGTGGCGTTATGTGATGCAGCCCGATCTGTACATCGCGCTGAACCAGGCGAAGGTGATCCGTGAGGCAGCTCTGCGAAGTGGTGTGAGCCAAGGTGTGATGAAGGCCTGCTGGGATGCAGCCGGCGAGGTGATCAAGGCATGGGCGACCGAAGGTCACAGTGTGGCTCTGCCCGGACTGGGTAGCATGCGATTCGGCCTGCGCGCCAAGAGTGTGGAGAAGGTGGAGGATGTGAAGACCTCACTGATCAGCACCCGCCGCATCATCTTCACGCCGACGCAGGACCTGAAGGACGAGTTGGCAAGCACCTCGATTCAGATTACGTGTTATGATCGAAATGGCAATGTTGTGAAGAGGGTTACCTCTGCTGACGCAGGAACTGTGGAGGACAACGAGGGTGACGAGAACACCAACAGCGAGAATGGCGGTAGCCAGAACAGCCAGAACGGTCAGAACTCTGAGCAGGGTCAGCAGGGCGAGCAGGGTCAGCAGAATCAGGCATCGGGCTATGCACTGACGATCTCGAAGAGCGGAACGGGCACCGCAAACATCACCCATGATGGCAACGCTGTTACCTCTGGCGATTCGCTGAATGAGGATGACGAGGTGGAGATCAGTATCACGCCGGCAGAGGGAAAGGTGCCTACCGCAAGTGTGAATGGATCGAGCATCGAACTGACCGAGGATGGTGGCGTGTATAGCGGAAGCTTCGCGATGCCAGGTCAGGCAAGTAGCCTAGTGATTAACACGGGAACCGCAGAGGGCGGGGATAGTGGAGATGGCATTGACAAAGACTAGGCCCGTCTAGGCGTCACCCGGGATGTCACGCTGGGGACAGGAACCAGTGTGACATCAGAGATATCACACGTGGTATCGCAGTCCCCATTGTGACATCCCCAGTGTGACGCTGGAACGCCATAAGTAAAACAACGTAAAAGATAGATGAGGATGAAGAAACGGATTATTGAGGTGGCGGTGAAGGTGATAGTAGCTGCACTCACGGCATTTCTGACGGCGATTACGACGACCAGTTGTATGGGATACGGACCGATTACGCTCTAAGGAGCGCTGAAATCATAAGAATCCCCTCGCAGAGATACTGCGGGGGGATTTATTGTTTAGAATGGTTTTCTAAGAATCCATTCCTTGTATTTGCCATAGCCTGTCTTAGCGCTATCATACCCTAACCAACCCAAAATGATATTATTGGTATAGTCAGACGGCAGGAGTGCGAACTCCAACTTTGCCAGCCAAGGGTGTGTCATAGCCCGACGAGCCTTGTTCTCCAAATTCTTCAAATCGGGAAGAAGTTCCATCGTATAGTCGTTAATCTGCTCTAAGGTGAAACCACTATTGGTGAAATGCGAATTCCATTCTTCCACCGACTCGATCATGGCACAAGCGGCTCCTTTTGAGAGCAAGGAGATAACAGTCTGCCCATACCACTCAAAGGTCTCGAAACGATCTGCGAGCGCATAATCAAAGATAACCATTACGCCACCAGGCTTCAGGATGCGATACATCTCGCGGAACACCTTTTCCTTGTCAGAGCAATGCACCACGGTCTCAATGCCAAAGACAACATCGACAGACTGATCTGCTATCTGAGGCAGACTACTGTAGTCCTGTTCGAAGATTTGCGCATTTTCAGGCAGTTCCATTTTCCTGAGGGGTTGCAGGTCGAAGCCCATAAAGCGCGAATCCGGACAACTATGAGCAAGATAGATCAGGTTGGCGCCCTGTCCACAACCCAGTTCCACGACAACATCTCCCTCCTTAATATATTCATAGATTGCATCTGGCTGGTTATAAATATCCTCATCCGTGAAGACGCCGTGCTTGCAGATCCTGAAGTGCATGAAACCATCTTTGGAGTGAAAATGCCTGTAAGCCCAATGGTTAGTCTTGTAATAAGAACGAATCTGATCAAGTGAGTTCTTTTCGCCCTTTATGATCTTGTTAATATCGACAATTTTCATCAACTCGTCAACCTTCGTCTGAAGCCGATACATACTATACCTATTATTCATCGTATCTCAAATTTACAATTAGCCATTATAATCCTCAGCGCCTTGCGGCTCGTCTTTTTTACAAATTACTGCCAACTAGCACTCGTGGCCTTGCCACTAGTGTCGAAAGTGTAGAGATACTTCACAATACCGTCAGAGTGACGTCCTAGCCACTCGGAAATCTCACCTACTCTCATCGACATGCTTTCCTCAGAACTACTGATGGCAGGAGTGGACACCACTTCACCAGCAGCATCGAGGGCATAGCCAGCATAGCTATAGCCATAGGCAGCAATAAATGTCTTGCCGCTTGTCACATCGAAATCAGATTTCAGTTGTGCCTTCAGACGTACACCAAGGGTGGCGGGCAACTTGGCCCTGACCTCTTTCTCCCACTCTTTCTTCATCATCTTCTCACTCTGCACTTTGCCGTTGGCATCGTAGTACTCGATAGTGAGGTCAAGTGCAGCGAATACATCGTCGCCAACGTTCACCATATAGTTCATCACTGCAGCCACGGCCTTACTGTCGTCAGCTTTATCATCGTCACTGCTACAGGCGGTGAATACCGAAGAAATTATTGCGCAGCACATCACGACTGCCAAAGTCATAAAAAGATTTTTCATTTTTGTTTATTTAATATAAGCGTTATAGCATTACCGATTCGACCAATATATCAATAGACACTTCCTTTCGTTTGCAAAAGTACCCAAAATAGTCGAAAGTTCCAAACAATTGGAGCGTTTTTCGACATGGCTATGGATTTTTTGTCGGAAGGAGTCTATTTAATGATTGATTGTACCGCGGTGGACGGAGAGCTTGATGGCGAGCATCTTGGTAATGGCATCGAGCTCACCGAGGTTCTCGTCAAGGGTTTTATTCTCGTCGAATGCCAGGGCGTCAATGGCATCCTTAGCCTCATTGATGAGCAGGCTGCAGTGTTTGTCGTCGATCTCGGGCATTGCCATTGCATCGCACTGGGCCTTCTTCACTTCCTTGTATTCGATGAAGGCGGTCTCCTGTTTGTTCGCACGTTCCTCGGCATCTTCGCTGAGCGTAGTGAAGGGCAGTGCACGGGTCCATCCGCTGACCTCATCACCAAATACGGCCTGCAAACGCACCACATAGTCAGTTCCGGGCTTCAGGTCCTCGATGGTATAGGAACGAGTGGTCAGGTCGTTTATCGTCACCCAGCGCATCTCCTGTTCACTATCGGCAGGCACCTCACGGTAATGCAGGTTCCAACCGGTAGCACCCTCAGGCAGCGAACAGATCACCAAGGCACTGGTCTTACCCAGATCGGTCACATACATGTCACCGGGCAGGCCATAATCCTCGCCTTCGGAGATGGCATCTATCTCAAGACGGGAGTAGTATTGGATGACACGTTCGTTGACCGTGCCGTCCTGTTCCACGTCGGTATTGCAAGCAACGGTCCATACCTCTTTATCCCAGTCTGTATCGGCTTCACGGACCATAAACTCTACCCAGCCTCCCTGTTGCAGTCCGCTGAACGTGAACATATCTCTATAATAACAGAGATAGCCTGCAGCGACGGGTTCACCGTAATAGGTACAGAGGTATTTACAGTAACCTTCGTTGAACTGTTCTGAAATGTTATGGGTCAAGCCTGGCTCCATGTCGCTGTAGAACTCGAGATCGTCGGGGAACTGGTAGTCGCAGGGATAGAATGTGTAGGAGATAGGGGGCGCGTTGAAATCTTCACCAGCATATACCATGTAGCTGGTCTCGTTGGGCTGCTGGTAATTCTTAATCACAAGGACGGAATCCAACCGCCAGGTCATCTCGTCCATCACCATATTCTTCTCTTTCAGAGTGGGACCAACTTGCTCTGGCTCCGGTACGATAGGATCGTCATAACGGCTACAGGCTGTGAGAATACATGCAAGAACTGCAAGGATTGAAAAATACTTCATTGTTTTCATAATGTTAATGTTTAAATTAAATGTTAATGTTTAAATTAATAATTATTGATAATAGTTTTGCCATTTCTAATAACCACGCCCTTATAGGTCTTGTCGACACGCTGCCCTTGGAGGTTGTAGCGGACCGTGGAGGAATTGTCAATTGTCAATTGTCCATTGTCAATCATCTGAATGCCGCTGGGATTGCCGACGAAGTAAGTGAACTCCACTACCCCACTCTCACCCAAGCTCTTGGCAGCTGCCATTGCAAGGATGGTGGTAGGTTCGTTGATCACGATAGGTTTGCCGTCATAGACCTTACGGGCTGGTGTGTCGTCGCAGGGGCAACTACCGTCAAGGGTGTAGTAGATCACAGCATCCTCGGTGGTACAGAAGAGTCGGATCTCCGTGCCCTTGTCGAGATAGACACCCGAGGCGATGTTAGATGTCGGCGCAGCAACAGTTTTGAAGAGCAGTTCTTCGACATTTACCTGTGTGCTAGCCTTCAGGTCGGCGTTCTCGATAGAGAACTCAACGGTAGCCGTACCAGGCAGGTTGCCGTAGACGGCGATCTGTGCACTACCGTTCTCATCGAGCAGGATGTCCTGAGTTTCGATGCCGACAATCATAGGCGACTTTGTAGTGGCGTGAAGCACCCTACCCTCGGCACCGGCTGCAGGCAATACCGTGACAGTCATCAAGCCCGGTTCTCCATAGCCTACATTGATTTCGTCATCGCAGACTATCTGCGTCAACTCTACCTCGCCACCACGACCTTCACCTACCGAGAACGCCTGCTGATAGTCGTCCTGCATACGGATGCCAGCATAGCTTATCACGCGGTTGCTGACGGTGAGCAGCAGCTCTTCCGTATCGAAGGGCGCTGCAGCGTGGAAGCGAACCTTCGTAGCCACACCATCCTCTTCATCCACGAGTTGGATAGTACCAGCCTTGACTTTCTCACCTGTGGCATCCGTCACACGGATATTCTCACTGGTCAGCAGTCCAGTCTTCATATATTTATCGAACTCCACGACGATGGCATCCTGATAGGCGTGGGCATCCTTCACCTGTGGCTGTACGTTCTGACACATGCCGATGTTGATGTCTAGTTGTGGCGGAGGCACGGGCAACCATTCCGAACGGGTGGTCTCGTAGCCCTGCTTCTCGAAGGTCACCTGCCAGAGGCCCTGCGGCACATCCCAGCGGTAGTTACCCTCAGCATCGGTAAAGAGCGGATTCTCCTGACCATATTCAGAAGCATCCCACTTCACGATGTTTTCCTTCCACTCACCATACATGTCCTCTATCATTTCCTTATAGAAGATGGTGGCGGTCACGCCTTCCAAGCGGTTAGACTCCACAGCCTCGTAGACGAAGCCAGCTGGGTCGACGTAATACTTCTTTTTCTTGCTGCCCGACTTATACTTACCACCCGTGGGCTTCTTATACTTCTTTTTCTTGTTCTTTTCCTCAAGGCACTTGCGCATGGCAGCCTCGTACTTGCGTTTTACCTTCAGTTTCTGGCTCTCGAAGCGCCCGTCATACCAGTCATCGACAAGGAGATTGGCCACGAAGAGGGTGGGAACCGTTAACAACAGCGTCCAAGGACATGCCACTGCCAATGAACCAACAACGGATCCAAGGGCTGTATTCGCGAGGAAGTTGGCAGAATGGTAGCCAATGGCCTCTACCTTTAGGTTGCCGCCGTCCTTCTGGTACTGTTCCATGAGTCGCTGCCATTTCTTTTCCTTACAGAGCGACTGGTCTTTGAAGATGCCCTCCACCTCCTGAATCTTCTGGTAAGCATGGTAGCCGTTCAGCAGGAAGTCGATGACAGGGGCTGCTTTGCCAAGTCTTGCAACCTTAGTTGCCAGCTTCGTGTTCCTCATGAGGCCCGACAAATAGTCTGCCTTGGCGCTGAGTTTACGGGCCATCAACGCCTTCGTCATCGGATTCTTAGTCTTCCTGAAGAGGGCTAAGTCTTTCTTGAGCTGGAGCCAGGTACGGTCAGCCTTTACCTTTTCAAGTCTGTGTACCTCATTGAGAATCTTTTCATCCATTAGGAGGCCTGTCCAATTCAGGATATTCTCGGCATCCTCCTCAGAGATACTACGTGTCTGGGCTGCGGGGGTATGGATGATTTCGCACCAGACGTTCTTAGCAAAGTCGATGTAGCAGATGTGGTGTAGGCTGCTGTCGAAGTAGACGGTATCGCCCTCAATGGTCGGAATGGCGAGGCAGCCCTTTGGCACATCGGCCACCGTCAGACCGTCACAGGTCTTGCTGATGTAGGTGTACTCACCCGACGTAAATTGGCCGTGTTGGCTGAAGTCATCGCTGAGATGGGCGTAGGTAAATTCGAACGTATCGTCGATGTCCGTTGCCGCAGCTTTTTCCAACAGGGCGTCGATCTCGGCATCGGAGAGGTTGGCGATGGAGTCGCTGAAGGCCGTGAGCTCGGCCTGCATATCAGGTGTCATCAGCTCGCCGATGAGGGCATCCAGCGTACTGAGGTCATCGGTGTCGGCATTCAGCTGGCTGAAGTAGGCATCCACCCGCTGACTGTAGTCCTTCAGCTCGTCGAGGTCTGTGGTGTCTGCCAGCATATCCCTCACCGGGGTGAAGTCGGCTTTGAGTTCGGTATTCACCGCGAAGTCGACGCTGACATCCACCGGCAGGTCGCCACTATCCGTAGACTCATCCACTGCTACCCACAGGCCCATCTTCTCATCATAATTGGCTTCGAGGGAATAGAATTCGCCCTTGGACGTCTCCACCACGAGTTCTACATCAGACACAAGCGTCGTGTCGTTCTTCGAGAGTTCGATGGTATAGGTAAACTTTGGAACATAGATGCTGTATGTATAACCTTCCTCCTTGGTCGTCGGATGCTCGAAGTCGAACACAATCTCCTGGTTATAGTGATACATTTTGACCTTCTTCACCGTGACAGCATCCACATCGTAGCGACACTCAGCAATCTCAGACGTAATCTCCACACCTTCCAAGGTAGTAATCTTGGCATAAATAAGGTGACGCGACAGGTTGGTGGGATTGTTGAACTCGCAGGTGGTCATCCATGAGCCGTTGCCCTGGGCGGTGGTCTGCCCGATAAGCACGTCACGGTCGTAGATCTCAACCTTCGACTGGGCAATCGCCATGCCGCTGGCATGGATGGTAGTTCTGTTTGTCGTGGGAGGAACCGAGAGGGTGAGGCTACTGGCATTGACAGTGGCCGAGCCAATGGGCTGGGTGATGGTCTCGTCGTTGAGTCCGAATTGCACGAAGGCATTGGGGATGTAACGACCGCTCATCGTCGGAACGACGCAGAAACGTACACGCTCTTTATAATTCTCCACGGGGATGGTAAGACGGTGTCCGTTCAGAGTGTAGGGCGCAACATTGTTACCCACCATAACGGAGTTCTCCACGAACTGGCACTTCTCGGGGATGTCGGCTATCAGTTGTACCTGGCTCACGCCTTCGGCATACTCGGGTTTGAAGTCGAGATGGCCCGTCAGCGTGAGGTAGTTACCAGCCACTATCTCCGGTTTGTTTGCCGTGAACGAGGTACCCTCGCCGGTATAGTAAAGCTTGCTCTCATCGAGCTTCGGCACATTGTCGATGGTAACACTGCTGGTGACACCACTTGTTACAGATACCTGACTCAGCACATAGTCGGTGCCTTCGGTCAACTTGGTTGTTGCCAGACCGTCTAAGCTACCAATGGTGTTGAAGAGCATGCTGGTACCCATTGTCAAGAGGGTATAGTTGCCGTCCTTGAGGCCTTCAAAAGTCAACTTGGCATTGGAATAGTCTTGGGTGGCTACCATCTGCCCCTCGCTGTTATATAGCGTACCTGTAACGGCACTATTGGTGGTCTTATAGAAGACAGCCGCTATCTTACCCAACTCAATGATGCCGAACGTCACCTTACCCTGTTGATCGGCAATGGTGGTAGTAGCCTCAACTGGCATAAAACCATCAGTACGGCTCGTGGCTGTGAGTCGGAGCACATCACCATCAGCGACATTCTCCATCAGCACCATCTGCGGATACTGTACCTGGAACGGGATGTTGCGGTTCTGTGTCTCGTTGTAGACCGTATAGTTAATGTTTTGGATGTCGGTGTATATGCTCTCTGTCTCTGCACTACGCTCTCCTAGCTCTGCACACGGGGTGTAGGTGAAGCTAAGAGAGATGACGGCGCCTGTTAGAGATAAGAGGTGAGAGGTAAGAGGTGAGAGATTACCAGCTTCGCCTTCTTTTGTCTGGGAGAGATAACCGTCGGCGGTAATCGTCACTGAGGTAGGAACGTCAGACAGGGCGAGCGTGTATGTGCCATTGGTAGCAGTGGTAGCTGTTACAGTCTTGGTATAGGTGCCGAAAGTCTGCGTGGCGGTGATGACTGCACCTTCGAGAGGCAGACCTGTGGTGGCATCGGTCACGGTTCCCGTCAGCTGCGCAGACGGGATAGTTGAAAGTTGAGAGGTGAGAGTTGAGAGTTGAGAACTCACCGAAACCGTTGTTGCCTCGGGGGTGATGTAGGTCATCGCAAGGTCTTGAGGGAGGGTGATGCGGTAGGTGAGCCGGGTGCCCTCGGGCAGGCCATTGACAATGGGTTGCTGAGAAAGGTAGTTACCTGCGGCATCCGTCCAAGAAACCTGCACTTGATTGGTGACATCCGAACCGTCTGGTGTTGTCACCTTCAGCGTCACGTTCTGAGGCTTCGACAGTTCGGCAAAAACTACAAAGAGGTCCTCTTCGCCTACCGCTACATTGTCGATACGTCCGAAAACGTCGCCCCGCTCATTACGCAGGGTGACATTCCACGTGGTGTTATAGATCACGTTGTGGAAGGTGTACTGACGACGGTTGGTCATCACGTAGTGCATCTTCTGGCCGTTCTTGGTATTCTCCAACTCCAGCCACATGCCTTCGTATTCCTTGACATTCGCTCCCTGTGGCAGGGCGACGGTCAGGCTGCGGATATCCTTCTGGATGGGCAGAATGGTAAAGTCCTTCCATCCCTCAGCCTGCATATAGAGCTGGAGGGCTGAGGCGGGCACATAGACAACGAGCCCTTTGCTGACATTATAGAAAGAATTGTTGCCAAACGCAGGTGGCGTCAATGCATAGACACTCATCGTCTTCAGATTGTCACACTTGCTGAAGGCGTAGTTGCCTAACTTCTCAATGGAAGCAGGCAGATACACTGTCTCTATCTTGGTTTCATTGAGGGCGTAGTTAGGCACCTCCTTGATACCTCCGCAACGGCTCAGGTCGAGCAAGCCGCACTCGGTGTAGCGTCTGAAAGCACCAAAGTCACTGCTGTTCATGATACCTGCCACGATGATAGAGGCCACTGCCTTGGGGTCGGCATCGCCGATGACAGTCTGAATAGCCCCATCCAAGCGGCCTGGAGTGAAGTCGTCGACCACCACCTCACCCTTGTCACTGTACCAATAGTTAGCACCGGGATTGCCTGGCGGGGTTGGGTCGAAGCCACCCTGCGCCAAAGCAGTGGATAGTGAACAGTGAATAGTGAATAGTATTACTATTACGTTTATGATTCTCTTACTCATACTGATATTTTTTACTTCATGACTTTCTTTCCATTCTGGATAACAACACCCTTGTAGGTCTTGTCGACACGCTGACCATTAAGGTTGTATAGAGTATTCGCGCCAAAAGAGTCCTTTTGGATGTTCTTGATACTGGTAGAGGTGTTCTTGATGTGGAGGAGGAAAGACTGGCCCTTGGCGTAGATCGGGAAGGCATTGCCGTCTTTCAGTTCCTCAGTCTTACCGGTCTCCGGGTCCTCGATCGTCACCTCATAGTCGGCAATGTCTTCAGCTAGCGTGATGGTGCAATAACTGCCACTGCAGTCGGTGACGCAGAGGTTGACGATACCATCGCCCAGAGGTCGTTCGTTGATGGCGTAGTTCTCACCGTCGGCTGTGGTATAGATCAGCGGCATGGAGGTCTCGGTAGAGAAGAACTTACCGGCATCCTTGTCGAGTTCGTATTGTGCCGAAGCCTCTTCGTTGATAACAATGCGGGTGCGGTCGGTATTGCTGCCGTTCTTCAACACAATATTAAATACCGCACGCGAGGCCTCTTCACTTCTGGTGCGGGCAGCAGCGGCGCGAACCTCGTGTGTGGTCTGACGTCCACTTTGATTAAACAAAATAGCCTCCTTATCCTCCGGGCATTGCACGAAGAAACCTTCACCCGGACAGAGTATATATTTGTCGTCGCCGGGACGCATGGCTTCATACTTCTTGCTGCTCATGTTCCAGACTGTGATGGGGGCACGGAAGTCCATATACTCCGTATCGTAATAGCTCGGATAGGGATTGCCCACGAAGTTCCAGCTGCGGTTGTGCATGAACTCGCTGTCGTAGGACTTCAGCGGCATGGTGACGTCGGTGTTCTTGAACATCAGGTTCCTCGTGTCGTTGTCGAGGGCCTTGAAACGCAGAGCTACGTCGTACTTCGTCTTGTTATCAGCTCCTGTGCGCTGCCCCTGTACGATAAAGCCCTGTCCGGCCTTGACCACGTTGTGGGGTTTCATCTTCACCCACGTCTCCGTCATCTGTCCGTCGGCACGCTTCTTGCCGTCATAGGTGTAGATCACCCAGTCGGTGGTACCGTCGGCGAAGGGCTCTACATCACCCACCTTCCAGTCGAAGGGCAGCGAGGCGAAAGTCCAGATCTTACTGTATATCCAAAGTTCTACGCTGACATTGTCGGCTTCCATCTGGGCCGTATTGATCAGTGAGCTGTGGTTCAGCATCCTGTCGCCCTGCTTGTATTGCATGTAGGGATCTACGTGTAGCGAGAAGCTCGACATCTTCAGACTGCCCTCGCCGTCGACGCGCAGGATGCCGTACTTCGGGTCGTTTTCGTGGAGCAGCTTCACGTTGGGCTTGCCTTCTAGCATCTCTGCGGGCAGCGTCAGGTGTACCTCATCGCGAACGAGGATATTTGCAGGCATCACGTCTAAAGGCTCGATGTTCGGGAACTCTTTCCAGATGTTAGTCTCTTTATAGGCGTTCAAGGCCAGTGCCGGCACGTAAAGAGTGCGACCCTCCATCGTGATGCCGCTACCGTATGGAATCGTGTATTCCCTGTATGTGGAAGGCGGCTCCATAGCCAAACATGTCACAGACGTCAGGCTCTTGCAATTCCTGAAGCCCAGGACACTCTTGGCGGTGGAAGGGATGGTGATGGACGACAGCTTCTCGCAGTCCTGGAATTGGATTTCTTCCGTTCCCTCGCCGATAGTCACGGTCTCCAAGTTGGTGCATCTGCTGAAATCCGAGTACCCAATGCTCTTGACGGAGCCTGGGATATGCACTTCTTTGAGGGTTGGACAGCTGTAGAACGAGCTGCCGAGTGTGGTGATGCCGTCGGTGAGATTCAGCTTGGCGAGGTTCTCGCAACCATAGAACGACTGACTCATTTCCCTGATGGTCGATGGCAGTGTCAGTTCCGTCAGGCCAGAGTAGGCAAAGGCGCTGCTGCCAATCTTGGTGACACCCTCGGGGATGGTGACGGTCTTTAAATTGCCACAACGCTCGAAGGCAGCTCCGCCAATTTCCGTCACACCTTTGGGGATGGTGACTGTTTCCAAACCCGTAGAGTAAAACGCAGCACTGCCGATAGAAACCGCGTTTTCAGGGAAGGTGACGGACTTGATGCCCTCTACATGATAGAACGCATTGTCGCCGATGCAGGTGACTCCCTCAGGAATCACAAGGTCGGTAATCTCCTGATCCTTGGCACTATAGATATGCTTGGCATAATAGAGGGGATTGCTGTTGATGTCAACGCTGCACCACCAGGCGATGTCGTCGATAATGAACTGACCGTCCTTCAGGTCGGAACAGGCATCGAAGGCCATGCCTTCAATCACAGTAAGCGACTTCGGCAGGGTGATATTCGTCAGTTCTGTACACCCTTTGAACGCCTGGAAACCTATCTCGGTGACGCCTTCAGGGATGTCTATGCCCGTCAGGGAGTATGTAAACAGCAGGGCGTTGCTGCCTAAGGCATATACCGCACCTTCGTAAACGACCGTACCCTCGCCTTTCTCGGCATCAAAGTCATGCGAGACCACGCCCGTGGCTCCTGTGAAGTACTGGAACTCATCAAACCTCGGCACTTTCTCCTTGGCAGTATAGCGGAACGTGGAGGTCATATCGCCCATGATGGTGAGGTTGGCATTGGGGAACTTCGTCTGCCAGGCCTCCACATCGCCGGCTCCTACGTGCAGCTTCGTCTGCTTGTCGGGCATAAACTCCTCGGCGTTGTCATAGCCACGCCAGTTCAGGTTGTCGGTCTTAGTATAGCAATAGATATCGGCGAGCTGTGCCAGACCTTCAAAGGCACTATACTCAATATTGTTAATCGATGCCGGCAGAGTCAGCGTAGCAAACGGGCAGTCGATGAAGGCGCGGTAGCCTATCTTCTGAAGACCGTTAGCAAACTTCAGCGTCGTCAACTCCGTGCAGCCACGGAAGGCCTCCGTGCCGATGCTGGTAACAGTCGAGGGCAGGCTGACGCTCTTCACTGTGCTGTTGTAGAAGGCGTATGCATGAATCTCCGTCACACCCTTGGGCACCACGACATCAGTCACTTCCTGATGGTTGACCTTGTCGCCCACATAGAGGTGCTTGGCAAAGTAGAGAGGATTGGCACCGGGATAATTGATGTGAGAACCTTCCTCCCATACGAACATGATGTTGCACCAGGCAGTGATGCTGGGCGTGATGACCTTTGTCAGGTTCGTACAGCCTGCAAAGGCAGCCGTCCTGATCTTGGTGACGCTGGCGGGGATGTAGATGCTGGTAAGTCCCGTACAGCCCTCGAACGCACAAGATTCGATGAGCGTGACATTGTCGGGGATATCGATGTCGGTCAGACCGGTGCATCTGTGGAACATAAAGCTCGACAGTGTCGGGAGCGATGTCGGAATGTTGACAGAAGTCAGACTGGTACAGTCCTCGAACAGCCAGGCACCCACATAGGTAAGGCTATTCGGCAGGTGTACCGTCGTCAGACTGAAACACTCGTCGAAAGCATGTGAGTCAATCGTCTGGACGCCCTCGGGGATGGTGATGGTGGTGAGGGCCTCAGTATGCCAGAAGGCGCTGGGCACGATTTTCGTCACGTCACCCTCATACATCACAGTGCCCTGACCCGTATCGGCATCGAACTCGTGGGACACCACAGCTTCAGCACCCGTGAGGTTCTCCACTTTGTCGAACGCCTCGACCTTCGCCGTGGCGGTGTACTGAAACGTTGATTGTGCTTGTGCATGCACGCCTATCAGCAGTGCGAGTGCAATCAGGTTGAGTAGTTGTTTGTTCATATTTATAATCGTTAGTTATTTGTTTATTTTCTAAACCATTACGGACGCAATAATCCTCAGAGATCAATTTCAGACCGTTTATTTGCTAATTTTTCTTGCCTCTTCTGCTTCTCTGTCGGGCACACGCTGTTCAAACATGCGACGGAGGCCTTGCTCATAGGCTTGAAGGGCATCATGGCCCTTGCGAGTGATGCGACAGACAGTACGGGAAAGTCTGCCAAAGCCTGTCTTCGAAACCTCGATGTAACCTGCATCTTTCAGTGTAGTGATCTGTACGCTGACGTTGCCGCGTGAAGAGTCGGTGATTTCGCACAAATAGGTGAATTCGGCACTCTCCAAACTGTCGAGGGCCACCATTATCTTCAATCGCAGCTCGCTATGAAGCAACGAGTTGATAACGGGAAATTTAAAGGTACTCATAAGCTTCTATTTCTTATAACTTTGTCGGACATATCGGCGGAACATGTGTCCCGGGATAATGAGGGCGACAATAACGATAATAGCAGTAATGAACAGCTGCCACGGCCAAAGGTCACCCTGGAAGAAGAGAGGCACGGCGGAAAGCACCGAGGCAATAATGCCACAGATGGTCTTCGGCCGGAAGTGGAGGATGATGCCCGTCATGAAACAGCCCATGCCACACATCAGACCGATAAGGGGAAACAGGCATTGCTTGTACACATTAGCCATGCCCATAGCAAAGCCACCCACACAACAGGTAAAACCAATGAACACCCACATCATCAGAATGACATTCTGGTCGAGTGTGCGGTGGTGGGTACGCTCGTAGTCCTCATTGAGGAAGTACATCATCAGCGGTGTACCAATCAGCGGTATACCCGCCCAAATCCAAGAACACCAGTTTTCGTCCCATACCATGAGAGCCACAAACTGCACGATCAAAAAGAATGCCGTGGGATAGCCCCATGCCAAGAACAGGTTCTCGCCCGTCATCTGATGACGGTTGTTCACCTCACCACGTATCTGGGCGATGATGTCGAGTTCTTCCTGATTGCTCATATACCTTTTTATTATATTAGTCAATAGAAATGATCAACAACTTTTTGCCGGCATCGAGGGCGGCCTTGATGTCCTTGCCACCGGATGTAACCTTGCAACGGCTCACCTCATCACCCTCAACGACATTAACCTTCAGACGTCCGATTTGGTTGCGCGTCTCCTTGCCTCCGATAGTGCCGAGCACATAGACATCGAGGTGGGTACCTACCTGCAATCCATGGGCTGCACCGAGGTCGATGTAGACTTCCTTCTGCTTGTCCTTCTTCTCCGTACCGCGCTCTAGAATATGGGCACTATAGGGGAAGGCGGTGTTGTAATAGCGCACCAGTTTCTTATGCAGACCTTCAAGAGCATCCTTGATAGCGGAGTCGGTGCTCTTAAACCACGACCAACTGCTCTTGTTCACTTCAAACATCTGTGTGTTGAGAACGTTGCCATTGCCGGCATCCTTCACATTGAGCGTCACGCAGATCTGGGCATAGAACTCTGGAATTTTGTCTTTCTTACCCGAATGGGTACGCAACTCACGGGTGGTAGAGATGTAGTTGATGGTGCCATCGACAATGAGGTTGGTATTCTCGTTAGGTGCTACCTGGAGACCATCGGTCACGGTGAAACGTCGTACTTGGCTGAGCGCACCAATCACCGTAGCCCGTACGGCATCGACATAACCGGGCTGCTCTTCCTTGGTCTGATCGGCCAACACATCAAGCACGGCACTCACCACCGTACCTAACTCCGACTTCGGCCCCTCCTTGATGGTGTACATCAAATCGGTTACACTGACGTTCTGCTGAGCATTGTCATTCTGCGCCACCATGGGCAATGCCACGAACAACGCGATAGCAAGAAATACTTTCTTAATTGTTAGTACCATAGTTATTGTTGTTAGGATTATTACTTCATTAATTGGATTGCTTGTACAAAGATAAGGTTTATTTTGCAAACTTAAAAGATAAGCACCATTCTTTTAAGCAGTTTTAACAAAACATAAGCTATAAAAAATGAATCCCCGCTCGGCTGAGCGGGGATTCATTTCAATTATTTCTCATCGAGCACGACGTCATCGGCGAAGTCGAGCACATTCTTGCGATTAGCCTGCATGCGCTCATACTCTTCCTTGGAGCCGACGATGATCTTCTCGAACTCACGCAGACCGGTACCGGCGGGAATCAGGTGACCGCAGATCACGTTCTCCTTCATACCCTCGAGGTTGTCGACCTTACCACGGATAGCAGCCTCGTTGAGCACCTTCGTGGTCTCCTGGAAGGAAGCAGCTGACATGAACGACTTGGTCTGCAAAGCGGCACGGGTGATACCCTGCAGGATCTGCGTAGACGTGGCGGGCACGGCATCGCGCACCTGAACAAGTCTCATATCGCGACGCTTCAGCATCGAGTTCTCATCACGCAGCTTACGGGCGGTGACGATCTGACCCTTCTGCATATTCTCGGAGTCACCGGCGTCGATGACCACCTTCTTACCCCAGATACGGTCGTTCTCCTCAGCGAAGTCGAGCTTGTCGACAATCTCCTGCTCGAGGAACGAGGTGTCACCCGGCTCATTGATCTGAACCTTGCGCATCATCTGGCGGACGATGATCTCGAAGTGCTTGTCGTTGATCTTCACACCCTGCAGACGGTACACATCCTGCACCTCGTTCACGATATACTCCTGAACGGCGGTGGGGCCCTTGATGGCCAGAATGTCGGCAGGTGTGATCACACCATCGGAGAGCGGTGTTCCGGCACGCACAGCATCGTGCTCCTGCACCAGGATCTGCTTCGACAATGATACGAGGTACTTGCGCTGCTCACCGGTCTTAGAGGTGACAACAATCTCACGGTTACCACGCTTTACCTTACCCATGGTGACCTCACCATCGATTTCGCTGACCACAGCAGGGTTCGACGGGTTACGGGCCTCGAAGAGCTCAGTGACACGGGGCAGACCTCCGGTGATATCACCACCCTTGGCAGCTGCACGCGGAATCTTGACGAGGGTCTCACCGGTCTTGACGGTCTGACCGTCTTCAACCACCACGTGACCACCCACAGGGAAGTTATAGGTTCCGAGCACCTCACCGTCGACACCAATGATATCACAGGTAGGCACCTTCGACTTATCCTTAGACTCAGTCACAATCTTCTCGGTCAGACCTGTCGTTTCGTCGGTCTCGGCACGGAAGGTGACATTCTCAATGACATCGTTGAACTTCAGACGACCGGCATATTCGGTGACGATCACAGCATTGAACGGATCCCACTGGGCAATCTTATCACCCTTCTTCAAGACATCACCATTCTGGAAATAGAGCGAAGCACCATAAGGCACGTTCACCGTAGAGAGGACAATCTTGGTATTCGGGTCAACGAAACGGAGTTCACCCAGACGGCTGACTACCATCTCGCAGTCGCGGCCATCCTCATCGAACGGAACGGTACGAACCTCTTCCAACTCAATCTTGGCCGTCTCGTATTTGCAGACGATGCTGGCGTTGGCAGCTGCGTTGGCAGCCACACCACCGGCGTGGAACGTACGGAGCGTCAGCTGTGTACCCGGCTCACCGATAGCCTGAGCGGCAATCACACCGACAGCCTCACCCTTCTGAACCATGCGACGGGTAGCGAGGTTACGGCCGTAACACTTCATGCAGACACCCTTCTTCGACTCACAGGTGAGCACCGAACGGATCTCGACGCTCTCGATGTCGGCCTTCTCGATGGCCTCAGCCAGAGGCTCGGTGATCTCCTCACCGGCAGGAACGATGATCTCGCCGGTCTTAGGATTCACCACATCGTGAACAGACACACGACCGAGGATACGCTCTGAGAGGCTGGAGATGACCTCGTCGCCATTCTTCAAAGCCGTGCAGACCAGTCCACGCAGGGTGCCACAGTCTTCCTCGTTGATGATCACGTCGTGAGAGACGTCAACGAGTCGACGAGTCAGATATCCGGCGTCGGCAGTCTTCATGGCGGTATCGGCCAGACCCTTACGGGCACCGTGGGTAGAGATGAAGTACTCCAGCACGGACATACCCTCCTTGAAGTTCGACAGAATCGGGTTCTCAATAATCTGGTGTCCCTCGGCACCGGCCTTCTGCGGCTTGGCCATCAGACCACGGATACCGGAGAGCTGCTTGATCTGGTCTTTACTACCACGGGCACCGGAGTCGAGCATCATGAACACAGCATTGAAGCCCTGGTCGGCCTCGGTCATCTGCTTCAACAGGATGTTACCGATGTCATTGTTGACGTGCGTCCAGGTATCGATTACCTGATTGTAACGCTCGTTGTCGGTAATGAAACCCATATTGTAGTTGTCGGTAATCTGCTGTACCTCCTGGTTACCCTTCTCAATGAGTTCTGCCTTCTCCTTCGGGATGATGATGTCATCGAGGTTGAACGACAGACCGGCCTCGTAGGCCATGCGGTAACCCAAGTTCTTGATACCGTCGAGGAACTCACAGGCCTCGGCGAAACCTACGTGGTTGATCACGTCGGCGATGATGTCGCGGAGACTCTTCTTGGAGATTTCCTTGTTGACATAGCCCACCTGCTCGGGGATGATGCCATTCACGATGACACGACCGACAGAGGTCTCAACGGTATGCCTATAGCTATTGCCATTCTCGTCGCGGTCGTCGACCACCACCTTCACCAGAGCGTGCAGGTCGCACTTGCCCTCGTTGTGGGCGATGATAGCTTCCTCGGGACCATAGAATGAGAGACCCTCACCCTTGGCACCCGGACGAATCTTTGAAATATAGTAGAGACCCAGCACCATATCCTGTGAAGGCACGGTGATAGGCGCACCATTGGCAGGATTCAGGATGTTGTGGCTCTGAAGCATCAGCAACTGTGCCTCGAGGATAGCCTCGTTGCTCAGAGGAAGGTGGACAGCCATCTGGTCACCGTCGAAGTCGGCGTTGAAGGCCGTACATGCCAACGGGTGCAACTGGATAGCCTTACCCTCGATGAGCTTGGGCTGGAAAGCCTGGATACCCAGACGGTGCAGGGTTGGTGCACGGTTCAGGAGCACAGGATGACCCTTCATCACATTCTCCAGAATATCCCAGATGACCGGCTCACGACGGTCGACAATCTTCTTGGCGCTCTTCACCGTCTTCACGATACCGCGCTCGATGAGCTTACGGATGATAAACGGCTTGTAGAGCTCGGCTGCCATCAGTTTCGGCAGACCGCACTCACCCATCTTCAGCTCAGGACCTACGACGATCACCGAACGGGCTGAGTAGTCAACACGCTTACCGAGCAGGTTCTGACGGAAGCGGCCCTGCTTACCCTTCAGAGAGTCGGAGAGTGACTTCAGCGGACGGTTCGAGTCGCTCTTCACGGCCGATGACTTACGGCTGTTGTCGAAGAGAGAGTCGACAGCCTCCTGCAGCATACGCTTCTCATTGCGGAGAATCACCTCAGGAGCCTTGATCTCCATCAGACGCTTCAGACGGTTGTTACGGATGATGACACGACGATAGAGGTCGTTCAGGTCGGAGGTAGCGAAACGGCCACCATCCAGGGGAACGAGCGGACGGAGCTCCGGCGGCGTGACGGGGATAATCTTCATAATCATCCACTCAGGACGGTTGATGCCCTTCTCCACACTCTGACGGAAGGCCTCGACCACCTGCAGACGCTTCAGAGCCTCGTTCTTACGCTGCTGTGAAGAGTCGCTGTTGGCACGGTCACGCAGTTCATACGACAGAGAGTCGAGGTCGAGACGCATCAACAGATCGTAGATGGCCTCTGCACCCATCTTGGCAATGAACTTATTGGGATCGCTGTCGTCCAGATAGTCATTATCCTGAGAGATCTTCGTGTCGACGATCTCGTTGTATTCGTCCTCTGACAGCAGATCGAAGACATTCGAACCAATGGCATCGTTGCCCTCAGAATCCTTCTTACCAGCCATCGCACCGGGCTGGATCACAACGTAGCGCTCGTAATAGATCACAGCATCGAGCTTCTTGGTGGGCAGTCCCAGCAGATAGCCGATCTTATTCGGCAGGCTGCGGAAATACCAGATATGTGCCACAGGCACCACCAGCTCGATATGTCCGGCACGCTCACGACGCACCTTCTTCTCTGTCACCTCTACGCCACAACGGTCGCAGACGATTCCCTTATAACGGATACGCTTGTACTTACCGCAGGCACACTCGTAGTCCTTCGTCGGACCGAAGATGCGCTCGCAGAACAGACCGTCGCGCTCTGGCTTGTAGGTACGGTAATTGATGGTCTCGGGTTTGGTAACCTCGCCGAAAGAGTTCTCCAGAATCTCCTCAGGTGAAGCAAGTCCGATGGTAATTTTGGTGAAATTACTCTTTGTCTTTGTATCTTTTTTGAAAGCCATAATCTTAATTTAATTGCGGTAGCAAATTATTCACTTATCACTATTCACTTTTCACTTCTCTTAGTCCATCGTTATGCTCAGACCGAGACCACGCAGTTCGTGCAGCAGCACGTTGAGCGACTCCGGAATACCGGGTGTCGGCATGGGCTCACCCTTGACGATGGCCTCGTAAGCCTTAGAACGGCCTACGGTATCATCAGACTTGATAGTCAGGATCTCCTGAAGCACGTGGCTGGCACCAAAGGCCTCCAGTGCCCAAACCTCCATCTCTCCGAAACGCTGGCCACCGAACTGAGCCTTACCACCGAGCGGCTGCTGGGTAATCAAGCTGTACGGGCCAATAGAACGGGCGTGCATCTTGTCCTCAACCATGTGACCGAGTTTCAAGAAGTAAGTGATACCTACCGTAGCAGGCTGGTCGAAACGCTCACCAGTCTCACCATCATAGAGGTGAGTAGAGCACAGGCGCGGCAGGCCGGCCTTATCGGTCCACTCAGCCAGGTCTTCGAGCTTGGCACCATCGAAGATCGGGGTAGCAAACTTCACACCGAGACGCTTACCGGCAGCACCGAGGATAGCCTCGAAGATCTGACCGAGGTTCATACGTGAAGGCACACCCAGTGGGTTCAACACGAGGTCGACGGGACGACCGTCTTCGAGGAACGGCATATCCTCCTGACGTACCACCTTCGACACGATACCCTTGTTACCGTGACGACCGGCAAGCTTGTCACCCACACCGATCTTACGCTTCTTGGCCACATAGACCTTAGCCATCTGCAGGATGCCTGAAGGCAGCTCGTCACCGATGGTGATGGCAAACTTGCGACGCTTCATCTCTGCATCCAACAGCTTGTATTTCTTCATGAAGTTGATAATCAGCTTGGCAATCAACTCATTCTTATGCTCATCAGTCGTCCAGTTGCTGATCTGGACATCACCATACTCCAGGTTCTTCAGGGCGGTCACCGTAAACTTGCTGCCCTTGGTGATGATCTCAGCACCGGTATAGTCTTTCACACCCTGAGAGGTCTTACCCTTCGTCAGCTCCACGAGCTTGTCGATCAGGATGTCCTTCAGGTCGTTGACCTTGGCATCATACTCCTCGTCGATCTTAGCGAGCGTGATCTTATCCTGCTGCTTCGACTTACGGTCCTTGATAGCGCGGGCAAACAACTTCTTATCGATCACGACACCTGTCAGCGACGGGTTGGCCTTCAGTGAAGAATCCTTCACATCACCAGCCTTGTCACCGAAGATGGCACGCAGCAACTTCTCCTCTGGTGAGGGATCGCTCTCTCCCTTCGGTGAGATCTTACCAATCAGGATATCACCCGGCTCCACACGGGCACCCACACGGATGACGCCGTTATCGTCGAGGTCCTTCGTGGCCTCCTCACTGACATTAGGAATATCGGCAGTGAACTCCTCGACACCACGCTTTGTCTCACGCACGTCGAGAGAATACTCATCCACATGGACGGAAGTCAGGATATCCTCGCGGACGATGCGCTCGTTGAGCACAATGGCATCCTCATAGTTATAACCCTTCCAAGGCATGTAGGCCACGAGCAGATTACGACCCAGTGCCAGCTCACCTTTCTCAGTGGCATAACCCTCAGTCAGGATATCACCAGCCTTCACACGCTGACCCTTGTTACAGATCGGGCGCAGGTCGATGGTCATGTTCTGGTTCGTACGACGGAACTTCGAGATACGATACTCTTTCAGAGCTGGCTCGAAGCTTACGAACTCCTCATCTTCGGTACGATCGTAGAGGATACGGATGGTTGTAGAATCCACATATTCCACCACACCGTCGCCCTCGGCGGTAATCATTGTACGGGAGTTCTCACAGACCTGCTTCTCAATACCGGTTCCCACGATAGGAGCCTCGTTGTGG
>JAEEGG010008598.1_pt1 | contig 23119 bp, 20 predicted proteins | sample 9134161 | NCBI WGS metagenome assembly JAEEGG01 (sample SAMN16246543, study PRJNA631951) | gut metagenome | biome: gut microbiome; feature: rumen; material: CR-attached | host: Bos | place: Iran: Karaj | collected 2018-10
TTGTCATTCACGGTTTGATAGGTTTGGGGTACAAAGATATGATAAATATATCAATTCATACTTCTCAATACCTAATAAATGCATTTGCTTTGTTTAGAATTGCCAAAACGCACCTGACATGCAATGTTCACATGACAGGTGCGGGCATAAATCAAGTCAATTTCCAAAACCAAGCCCTATAGCAAAATGGTCGATTTCTGCAACAAATGCACTATGTTCTTTCCATTCAGGATCTCGTGGAACTTGGTCGTATTCTGTGTACCATAAATCCATGAAATCAACAGTTGGTTGAATTCTGTGGGCAGTGAATAAACCGTCATAGTAATATGTGACATTTGTGTCACTATTCCCTAAGCCATAACAATCCCAATACAAGAAAGTTTGATAGTAATCTTGTGCTTGAACCATCGATACGCTAATTGGTATTTCTGCCACATTAAAAGTTCCCATAATCTCACCATTACTACTTATTGCACATATCTTTATTAATATCGAATTGTAATTTAAATAATAATTGTAGTAATATTTAAAATGGAAAGGATACAAACTAGGTGATGGTGTAGGTAGTGAATATGTTATAGAATAACTATTCCCTAACTGCATTGGAAACTGAGTGTTTAAGATTGAGTTAAAAAAATAATCAGGATTGCTATAGTTTGTATAACTATATTTCATCTGGCTATAAAGATAATATAACGCACCACTCTTCAAGTCATTATCAATATCATATTCAAAACAATAAATACCATATCCATTCTTTTTATTCAAATGCAATGTAATATCAAAAGGATGTTCGGGCAAATCAAATATCACACTATCACCCATTAATATGGGGATAATACCATTACATAGTGTCGGTGTTTGTGCTTTTGCACCAACTGATGCGATCATCATCGCAATAAATAATAATTTCTTCATAATGCTTGTTTTTTTGTTGCGGAACGAATCCCGCAGGGTTAGTAATACTTTTATTTAAATCCCCACGATATCGTGGTTTCTTTGTTTTGACGCTGCAAAAATATATTTTTTATTCCAATGCTGCAAACAATTTACACTTTATCTTTACACCAATTTTTACACCATCTGTGATTCTTATTACATACATGCAAACAAATATGGCTCCACAGATGTCTGTAGAGCCATTATCCAATATCACAAAAAATAATACATCACTTATTACATCACCCCCCTATTTATAAGCACATCGCGCAACAAAATACAAGAAAAGAAGACACAACCTATCATTGGGGGCAGAGAGGTTATGCAAACAGCAAAAGGCTCAACGTGAATAGATTTAGGTCAGGTAGAAAAGGATGAAGAAAGGAAATGGTTGAGAAGTGAAGACATAGACTCCATAGAGAATGTAAATGAAGAAGAATTAACGCATTTAACTTTCTTAAACAAAAAAAGCGCACAAAAAGCGTCTAAGAGTGCAATGTTTGTGCAAATCGACCAGTATCATGCTGGGTAACGATGAGAGCCAGAACTGCAAAACTGTTGCTCTAGCTCTCATTATGGTATTTCCTCTTCTGTCTTTCTGGATGCTCTAACACCAAGGCACGATTGCTGCCGCGGAACTCGGATGCTTTAGCATTGAGGTATAATTGTCGTCGTGGAAGCATCTTCCCTCTAACTTTTCCCTTCATACATCTTCCCTTTTTCTCTTGTCTAAGTACGCCTGCCCCATTTCTTTGGAGATGTCCCAATTGTTCCTTTTCTGCGACACGAGACTGCGTAATTCCTCGAATGCTTTCCGCCACCTCTGTTGCTTCATCTATTCCAGACATGGGTATTCCATCCTCCCCGTGACAGCATTTATCATCTTGGCATCCTTCCGGTAAGGACGACAGCTGCCACCAATATCACTTGTAGTGTATTCATTGGTAAGGCCTTCTGCTAGAGACACCCACCGGTATAGCTTCCGCCCGTCCTTTCTTGCCACTATTTGCACTTTATGTCCGAAATACCATTGAGGTTTTAGTACTGTGGAGTTTCCGTCGTTCAGGATGATGATATCGTTGATGACCGTCAGTTTGTCATTGTAGAGGATTTCATCCTTGCTTATTGTATATGGCATCAACGGCGACGGCCATCTCAATTTGTACAGGCCTTGCCCAACCCTTACCATATCAAGGTGCCGATGCGTTCAAACTTGGGAGGAGTGTCGTAGTACGTTCTGCCTTTGTCATCCCAGTACACCATCTCACCTGACGCTGACTTCCCATAGAACAAGTCACCATCCTGCTTGACGGTTCCATAGAGAACAGCCCTTTGGTCACAACCATGCAAGTCAATCACAATTACCTTATTCCTATATATATATTATAAGGATATGTTGCCAAGGCAAAGTATCCGTCCGAAATTCTTTGAAAGCAAGAGGGTTTTCTTTGGTGGCACCAAGAAAAACCCTCCTGTGTTATTTACCTTGCTACAATCGGAACTATACCAAACAAACATTTCGTCAAATATGATGCCGCCAATCTTCTTGCAAAGCATACCCGACCATCATAAAAGTGGGACATTGCTATATCAGCCTTGCAGGGATTCATGTCCACCCAGAAATGCTTATAAAGGTAATTATCCCACACATACTCTATGAAACTCTGCTTCATATTCCGCTTCTCAGCGTCATCCACGGGCTTATATTTGGCATCCTTTATAAGCTTTCCTTCGCTATTTTCTAGCTTTAATTCATAATGCCAATAGTTTAACTTTGTGGGAGAATGCTTCAGCCACATTAGACCAAAGCCATGGTAGAACTTTGACTTTGTGAATTTACTTTTGACAATATCCTCTTCTAAACCATCATAGCAGTTTTGGACTGGAATTGCCTCTTCCCTCCTCTCAAACTTTCTTTGATAATCAACTGGCTTTCTGTGTATAAGTTTTGCTTTATATACCATCAAGTACGAAGCCTTTGGCTTTATTGCCCTACCACAAAATCTCCGGGCATTTATCATCCCACCCTTCCAATTATCATCAGGCGACTTCATTTTTACATCAAGCATCACGGCTTGTAATGGAAATGAAAGCCTCAGCATAGTCGTTGACAGGTTCGGGATTCTGCTTATAGTCTCGTCCCGTAGCGTAGAGTCAGCACGGACAATACAAGTGTTATCCGACATGCGCCTTATATCATCAGCACTAAACTCCCTATCAACCCTACGCGCAAAGGAGAAATCACCATGGGTCAACAACTCGTCCACATTCACATCTGGATTTAATCCCGTATAGGGGACCATACATGAAGGGTAGCATGCCTTTTTCATCAACATCACAGGGCTTTAAGTTCCATTATAATTTCAGAAACTTTAGGCATCAACTCACTCATAGGCATTTCGTCAATGACTAATGTTTCATGATTGCGGGCAATTGTAAACATTACATCGTCAGATATCTCGTCTGTGCGCTTTGCTACAGAAAGGAAAATCCCTTTCTCCAAATTTAAGTTGAAGTCAATCATTCCCTTTTTGCGGCTCACATCCACAAAAGCGTCCTTGATGGTCAACTGGCTTAGTGGACCCGCCATAGTCTTAAACAGTGACATGAAGTCACCAATATCTTGCTGCCCCTTACCAAAATTCTCTGAAAACGATTCAAAAAGGAATCCGAAGGTTTCTTGACGTTGCAACCAAGCCGCAGTAGGCTGCACTTTTACATTTACAATTTCTTGCCCCAGAGTGATCCGTTGAATAGTGTAATGCGATCTTTCAAAAAAATCCATTTGGCCTTTTTTGAAATGGTCGTCACTAAGAATTGATTTGTAGGCACCTGCGGATATTGGTGAAACAAAGAGCATAATAGCAAGACCAGCTACTTTTAACTCATAACCAATCTTTCTCTGGGGCGCATTATACAATTGTGACAAGCTCCCAAAACCACTATCTGAGGTTATAGTTGTGTATCCTATATTATTACTCTTTCCCATTTTCCATTATTTTTATTACATTTTCGCTTATGCAACCCATAAAGACATTGAATAAGTCCATATTCATCTTCTTCAATTCTACATCAAGGTTTCCGAGGTCTATGTCACCATCAGGAGTGTATTGTTCGTCAATATCCAGAATCAAACGATAGCGATTTTCAGCCTCGGGCGCTTTTAGGAAAACAGTTCTAAGGTTTAATTGATGTGCATCCTCAGACCACCTTTGCTTTATCATATTAGGCATCTGGCTCTCGTCACCTTCTAACCCCACGCGATTAGAGCCTGTCAAACCAAGATATTTCTGTGAAAAGAAATGTTTGCGGACCTCGGCTTCTACGGGAGATTTACCCTTTCCCGTCTCAATTTGGAACACATCTATCTTTCTTATACCAAGTTGATTAATTGTGTTTCGGCCTACCACATCTGTAACAAAATCTTTCAACTTGTAAGCGTGGGGTATAACAGAATCCGCAAAGCTTCTATAGCCATCGCCACTTATATGCGCTTGTATCCTACCATTATCAAAGATAAAGGCCAGTCTGTTATCACTACGATTGACAACGATAGCCTTTTTGAAAAGGCCATCCATTGGCAACACCGAGAACATGGCACGGGTAAACTTCTCCCACTGTTCAAGATGCAAATTTGCATCCTCGACAGGTGGAAAAGTCATACCAACCACAGTTGAAGCCAGAAAAGTATTCTGGAACTGCCTATAATCAGCAGGATCAAATGGTAGATTCTTCATACAGTTCTAATATATTGTCACAAAAATATTAATATTTCTATCTATCATCACTCAAAAACAGCGCCAGTTGTTCTATTTTGAGGTCTTATATAAGTAATTTAACGTCATTTGTAATAATATAACGTTATTGTCTAGCATTTTATTGCTTTCTTTGCATCATTTCTTCCCTCAGACTTCCATCTGTATTGATTATCCCTCTTATTCTTTATGTAGATGACAATATGACTGAAAGAGTACATTTATATGATATATATTTTTTTACTACAATCAGAGAAGAGCAATCGTTCATTATCAGGAACATGCATGTTACCATAATGGAGACTAAGAATAGCCGCCATTCGAACAAGTGTATTACGTTTATAGAGTTTTAACGTAGCTTGTTGTATGTCAATGAGGGGCTCATCTTTGAAAAACTCACTATATTCAAGTACTCTTCTTATATGATATGTCGTTTGTTTAGGCATACACCGCTTTGGGGATAATTAAATATTTAGTACCACCCACACTCCATCATTGTCCTTGCCTTCATGTTTCAAAACACCATTTTTCTGTAAAGCAGAAAGGTCACGTTCGATGGTACGCTGGCTCACCGACAAAGTCTCCGACATTTGTTTGCCGGTGATTGTTGGAGACTCTTTGATGATATTGAGGATTTTCTGCTGACGCTCAGTGAGTTTTGTCTCCGACATGTCTCCGTCATGGTCTCCGACATTTTGTGTGTCGGCAGCGGCATAGATGATGGTCTGAAATTGGGTCGGAGTAGATTTGAACACTGGCTTCAGTTCGTCCTTATAACCTTCCAAGGCTTTGGTCTCATTACAGATGCGTGTGAGTCCGCTACCTCGTTTCTCCATATAGTCAAGCTGAGCCATCACGTTTGCCAGTATAGGATTGCGCCTTTCAGAAGAAACATCTGCGATGTTCAAATTCTGTATCAACAATCCATTATACATACCTCCAGGAGACGTTACAGTGAGACGGTCATCATAAATGTCAAGATGAACTTCACTGCCCATCACTGTATAGTCACGATGAATAAAATGGTTTACCATTGCTTCAAGAACTGCACGTTCCGCATACTCTGGTTTGTTCTTTCTTCCATCAGGCAGTTTCTCCCAGCCTCTCTTGGTGTTAGACTTCACAAAGTTCATGGCTTCACGGAGCAGCATAAGGACATTGCCTGTAAACTCTGCATCGTTGATGGCATCGTCCTTTTCCGTTCCATCCCATCGGGTACAGTATAGGCGAGACTGCCATAAAGGGCAATCATCGGCGAACAATGCACCAGCATTCGTTAGGTTTCCAGCTCCAGTTACCAGTCCAAACGACAAGAGGTATTTTTTGTCCCATTCTTGCTTGGTGCGGTCTTTGAACGTGTTCGCCAATATCGTAAAGGAATAGTCCTCAACTTTAAAATCTGTGTGAAGAGAATCAAAAGTTTTGTTTGAGCCTTTCAGCACCAAGCGAACCATCTGCTCTGCTGTGGCAGGCATACTCTCATCACCAACACGGACAAAGGCTATGCGCTGACCATCTCCAACGTAGTAATATGGTGTATAATGTCCTGAATAGACTTTGAGTTGCAAGATGCGCAAGCCATCCACATCATGCGGAATCATCTCCACCTCTGGCAGGGGATCCATGTAATCGCGTATCTTACTACTGATAGTCTCGCAAACATGCTGCACATCATCAAGCCCTTTGACGATGCCATCATTATCAATACCAAAGAAAAGTGAACCGCCCAAGCCATTGGCAAAGGCACTTACGCTCTTCAACCAACTCTTAGGTTTCTTCTCTTCAAGCATCACCTTGAAGTCGTATGCTGTACATTCTGCTATCAGAGTCTTTAATTCCATTTTATATGAATTCTCTTTTTACCTTGCAAAGGTACTCATTTTTATCGAAAGTTAGGCATTTGTTTATTGTTTCGCGCGTATTTTAAGCAAATTATTTTAAAAAAGGCTGTAGTATAATAACTGTAGTATAACAAAAAAACGCTTTATGCAAAAAAATGATTGCCTTTGTTCCCCACAAATCAACAAAATTAACAAAGATGACACTCCTATCGAACATTCATTTCTAACATAGAGGGACTTGACCGGTTTTTCTATTTATGGGGCTATTATTATTGAATTGAAGTAACTATTCATCATAAATTCGTTTCTATACAGAGTATATATAAAATTAACAGATAAGAGTAATAAAAGGTTGACGTTCACTTAATCGTTAAGTCCTGTAAACTACGAAGCAGTTAGTCCTCTAACTCGCTCTGTCATGTCTTATCTGATTTCAAGGCCGAGGATGGTACCCGTATCTGTATAAGATTCTATAGGAAGAACAGTTCCAGAAAACACATTCTTAAACTTGTCTATTTCAGACTGCTGGGCATAGATGACGGTCGCTGCATCCATCAAGTAAAATGTGTCATCTCGAAGTCCTTCGGGGAATGTCCCTCTGATGACAATTGTCTCTAAGTGTGTCCAGCGGAATATACCTTCGCCAAAACCTTGTACTTTCTCTGGAATATCTAAGAAACGTAGGCTTTCGCATTTTTCAAAGCTATATGCTTCTATATAATTGATGCATTCGGATAGCTTAACCGACTTCAAGTTTGTACAATTGCTACACATACCAACACTTATCTGTGTCACGCTGTTGGGGATTGTCAAGGTTGAGAGATGATTGTTATAGGCAAAAGCACTTGCTCCAATCCATGTGACGCTTTCAGGAATATTATAAGCCTCCAGTCTAAGCCCTGCAGGAAAACAGTATAACCGAGTCATGTCTTTGTTAAACAGAACACCATTAACAGAACTCATAATTGGGTTGTCTTTATCAACCTCTATTGACTCAAGGGCTGTACATCCTATAAAAGGGTTTATGTTGTCAGGAGAGACAGCTCCGTTTCCCCCATCTAAAACATAATGTACAATATGGTCTATCGACTTAGGTATCCTCACCTTGGTCAACTCTGTGCAATTCCGAAATGCCCCTGCAGCTATACCATTCACTACATAACTGTTCCCATTATGGCGAACACTTGCAGGAATATCAAGTTCGCCTGACCAGGTATTCGCCCAGTCGATGACAGCTTCATGAGATTGTGGGTACAAATAATAATTCAGCCCGTCGATAGTGACCTTATTTCCTTCATCTTCTTTCTCACATGAGAATATGATGCATGATAAAATAGCAAATACTAACATCGATTTCAAGAATGAAAGCGACCTGCTGGCATGATTGCAAATATTTTTTCCCATAATCAGTTCGTTTTTATTGTTAATGACTTTTTATTAAGTAATGTTTGATTACATTTGGTTTAGCGCAGCAAAGTTACAATTAAAAAATGACATAATCATATTATTTCTCCACTTTCAATATTAATAATAGCTCCTTTGGGCGCATTAAAGATTTTTCCTGCTGCCATATTAATTTTTCCGTTATTCCTTATGATTACAGTACATCCTGGTACCATCGTTATATCTGCATTCTGAAGAATACCACCATCAACGATGAGAGTCCCTCCCTCGCAGACTCTGATTTTGGAATTACCCGTTAATGTAGTGGTTCCTGTGATTGTTAACGATCCTCCATTCACGATTCCCAATCGATAGGATGTAGAATTGTTCGAGGCATAGTTCACGGGAGTTTTAATAGTGATACCTGCAGGTAGTTCTTCAAGGTTGCCATAGTAATTGAGCGCACCATAGTTGATATTCGAATCATCTCCGTCAGGTGTATCCGGTACCCATGATGGACAATTGGACGGCTTCGGGCCTATTCCCCAAAAATATAAACCATCACCATCCGCATCAGAACAAACAATGTTATTATCTGTTAATAATTGACTTGTTATACCGCCTTGTAGATAGCAATGTGCATTGATATAAGCCGTATTAATTATAAGATATCCATAACCATTATTTCCCCAATTGACTCCCCAACTATTCTTAACAAGCCATGCCGTTTTTCCTATCAAATCTGCATGTAAAAAATGATTTATAACTACACTTGTATACATACTTGACTCTGCGCCAGTGTCTCCAAAATAAATGATATCACCTTCTTCAATTGTTTTGAATCCTACCAAAGTCATTGAATGATGCCAAGTTCCAAGACCAATAGTTATAGGTGCTTTAAATAACTGCTGTTTAATACCATCTTCTGTTGTAATATAATATCCATAATCATCTATAAAAATCCTCTCTAACGGATTTGAACATTTAGCGTTACAGTTTTGTTCTACGGCAATATACGGAAAACATTCTTCTTTCACTACGCCAAAAGTTTTTATATAATCATATGCATATTGCTCAAAACCACCATCACACCCATAGGAAGTGCACGAGATCAACTCCTCTTCAGACAGGTTGTAATTTAAAAGCAGATTATAATATAAATTAATGTATGCTTCTAATACGCCTAATGCAGCATGTGCCCAACACGAACCACAGGCTCCCTGATTCCTAACGGGTGTCATCCAATTTTTTCCATGCCGATTTCTCCAATCCCATTCATTAACATACGGATTTGGGTATTCAAATCTGGTAATAGGACCTATTTCCTCATCAGGCACAACAAATATACCGCCCACGTAATGTTCAAACCCATATAATTCTGGAACAGAGCCACCAAACATTTCTTTTTTCTCTGAAAATGTTTTCTTTGACATAGAGGTCATTCCCGCACGCCAAGTCATGTTGCGGTTCATAAGATTGGTATTCAATTTGTTTACTATATACTGTACCTGTTTATTTTGTATTTCGGAAGGATTATCCTTTCTCTTTTTCGACGACACTTTTGAGTAATTGACAGTCTCCAACCCCAACGATGCATTTAACATACTTATCTTCATATATTGAGGTGTAATATCATCTAACAATATAGTTTCCAAAGCAATATTTGTGAAGTTTGTTTCCAAACCATCAGAAAGAGCGGGGTAGGTTTCGTATACCAAATATTCATAATTGTATTCATCCACTAAAATAACTCGTATATAACTGTCATTATTATTATCTAATACTGCTGTTCCAGAGATGGATAGGCCCGATATTTTTGACAGTCGATCAAGAATCAAAGTTGTATCTTGATAAAAAATCTTCCCGATATTAGTCTGAGAAATACCTTTCGATGTATCCAGATTAAAAATATCAGCTCGATACTGAGAATATGCTAATTGTGGTAGCAACAATAATATTATATATATAATGTGTTTCATAAGACCCTCACTTATATTGTCTAAATCTTTATTTTGTTAGAATCATACGTTTCGTATTGATAACCTTACCATCTGCAATCAAAGAGTAAAGATACATTCCTGCAGCAAGTCCTTCAGAGGTGATGTTGACGGATGTCTTGCCCCGTTCGTTGATATTGATTTGCTTCAATTGCTTGCCCGACATGTCGTAAATCACCAAAGCCGCATTCTGTGTCTTCTTTGGAATAGACAGCTTAATGGTTGTTGACTCTGTGAATGGATTGGGTTCATTCTGTGCCACAGAGAACAGGTCGGCTTCGGTGCCTTCAATGGTGGTTACTGCTGCGCTTCGAGATGTTGCCTTCTTAATGTCGTTTCCCTGAAGTTCTTCAATTTTTGCATTCAGCTCCTTGATAGATTGTACCAACAGCGGCACCATTTCAATATAATTTATGAGAACATTACCATCCTTATCTTCACAGACTAACTCAGGATATACTTCTCTTAATTCATCTGCGGCAAGGGTATAACGGCATGATTCATTCTCTTTTTCTGATGAGGCATATTGGTTATTAGAGGTATTCTCATCTGATTCTTCTTTGAAGGTATCATCCACTTTTCCCTTAAGTGACAATAGTTTTGTGTCATATACCTCATATAAATGAACATTTTGTAATTTTTCGGTTACAGATGATGGGGCAGAATACCGTGTAAATGAACTTCCGTTTGAATTATTGGAATTAATAGATGGAGATTGAATATTTACAGCCAATAATGTTCCGGTAACAGCTACATTGCCACCAAAATAACCAGCCCAATTACCCGAAGCATTCGGACCGGCAGATGGTCCATATACCCTACCATATACAGCTGCCTGAAACGAATACGGATTAGCAAATGGATGATTTGGTATTGATGCATATAATCCATAGTTGGAACCTGAAGTATAACCTGCTTGACATAAAATTCCATAATATGTTTGGCTTGAAGACCCTGACGCAGGCAGCACTTCTAATCCTGTAGTAGAGATATTGTCTGACAGATAATTGGATATATTGAGTCCTGTAGAGTAATTCTTGATGCCCAAAGGACGTGAACTGGATGAAGAACTTATATATGCATCATATAAAGAATTTCCACCTCCCACCGATAATTTTGATTGAGTTGTGGTAGTTCCAATCCCCACATGTCCGACACTATCAACTTTCAGTTGCCCAAAACAATTCTGTGAAAAGATGCCCATAAAGAATAGGCTAATAATGATTATTTTCTTCATAATTCGTATAATTATAATGTTAATAAAATGATTGTCACCGCAAAATAACAAAATTCATTTCAAGCGACCAAATCTTTTTCATTAAATGTTTACACCACTTTTTACACCCTCTATAATCCCGAGCACATATAGAAACAGAATATGGCTCCACAAATATCTGTAGAGCCACATTCCACTTTCACACGATATCTTTACATCGCTTTATACATCCAATGATTCCCTGTCATATTAGCCTACACGGGTAACGGGAAACGCCCTCCCTACCCTTCGGTCAACAATTGCTGGGTGTTACAACCAACCTTTCGTTAGGGTGTCACGAGTTCAAATGCAAGTGGTGCTTCGCCTATGAATTCAATCATACATTAGCCAACATTTATCATTAATTTGAGGAAAAACAGATAGTGCTCTGGCATTGTTTTGTGCCCAACATCCATCGTTGCAGATGCCTGCATTTTGTTTGGGCTATTCCTAATCAAATTTAGATATAACAAAATGATTGTGGAGCCTGATGGATATGATAATCTGACAGAGGTCTTGTTTCCTCATATTTTGTTAAATGCCCTATTTGTATGGCATTTGCTGTTTTTCTATTCTGAAAATACGAATTATAAAATGCTTTAGAAATACCTGAGTGCTTTTTAGTTCTTTCCCACACGGTATTCACATCATCTGATAATATATCGTCGATTTCAAATTCACCAACCACACGTTTTATCGGAGCAGAGGCATAAATAACTACGTATTTCACATCACTCCTTTTAAACAAAGACTTACGATATTCGTATTTCTTTGTTCCTGCAAATATTTTCTCTACAAATTCTGGTTTAATCGATAATAAAACTTTCATCACTCTTTGTTTCTTTTAAAATTGTTGCAAACTGCTCTTTTGTAATAGGTTTAAAACCTCGTGGAGCATCATTAACACCCAACAACACTTTCAAGTCAATAAGTCTTTCCATATTAATTCTGTGCGGAAAAGAATAGGCATATAAGAAATTAACGACAAATGGTTTTATTCTTGAAAACCTCCACATTTCTCGTAATGATTGCTCTGGATAAACACTCTTTTTACGGCAATAAAGAATAAAGTCATCTTCATTTTGAAAATCAAACTTCGTTTCTTGAACCTCACCAATTGTCGTGACAACGCTTTTATAATAGCCCCCTGTTCGGTAAAAGACTAAGATATCCCCAGCGGTGGGATATGGTTCCATTGCCCTTGAAACATACACTTTATCAATACAGTTCCTATGTGGGAAGTCTTCAATAAACTCTTCTGGCGACTCTGTGTTCAAGATAGAATCTGGAAGAAGTTCTGTATGATACTCTGGCCAGATAGGAACAATATACACGTTCTTCCCTTTTGATATATAAGGGAAGCAAGCTTTTAAATTGGCAACATCGAACTTGGGAGAGAAATCTCTAACATAAACTTGTTCTTCTCCTTTTACTCCCCATAAAGTGAAGCCCCATTGCTCCAACAATTCAATAAGTCTGCGTTGCTCAGGACGTCTATCATAAATAGTCACATATATTTCCTGAACATGGTTTTTCAAAGCATTGTCAAAAATGATTTTGATAAATCGTTCTCCAAGACGGAACCCATTACTGATTACCTTAAACGTTCCAATCTTTAATCGGCGCTTAGGAGGTAGTACGGGATTAACATTAGAGTAATTTTCCTTTTCATCTTCTACTTTGAGATATAGAAATGACAAGAGCATACCATTGTTGGTGTTAATGGTGATATATGCTTCTTCATCATACTTTTTCACAAACCATTTATCAAAGCCTTCGTAATCTTCTTTTAAACTATCGAAGAAAGTATCATTAAGGTTGATCCTCCCAAATTTCAATTTTTGGACGTTCAGGACCTTATAGTTAACAAGTTCGGGATGTTCTGCAAAGGTCTTTTCTAAAAACGAATCAATAGTGAACACTTTATCCTGAATTCCCAGTTCCAATGCTTTACGATGGATCTTCTTATCTTCTGTAATTAATATATCAACCCTGCCGACATAGACTTCATTCAACAGCATGGTGTCTGTCTTATCGTTGTCCGTCGTATCAATACGTTCCGAGACAGCTTTGACTTCCTCTTGAAGCGGTGAAGGGATATCGATGACTTCATAGCTTTCCAATTTAACCAGAAACAAATCAACAGTCTCTTTATTCGAATTCTTTTTAATTTCTTCTATGGTTGCAGAGTGAATACACTTTTTATATTGCCCTCGATCTAACCAACGATAGAGAATTCCAATATCTTGAGAAACGATTCTATTCGCCTCTCTATGAATAATTATATTTGTGTCTAATAATGCCTTCATATACTTATTTATCTCCATTTTCTATTGATTTTCTCACGGATTCTGAAAGTTTCTGATATAATGAGTCTATTTCATTTGGTTCTATTATCATTCTTTCTACCATAATGTTTGGTTGCCGCATGAGCATTTTACTGTTGCTTTATCATCTACGTCAAATGTTATTTGTCCTGAATGAACGGCTTTGTTTCCAACAACACGAGCAACTAGTATTAGCAATAAATGGAATAAACATCTTGGAAATGCTAACCTCTTAAAGATTCGTAACCTTTTCATCTCGATTACGAACATTCACCCCTCTGATATAGTCGCCTAAATGTTTATATGTCATTTATCCTTCTTGCTTTTTTATATAGCCACGTGTCACCTTATTGATAGCAATCTCAGTCAAATAACCTTGTTGCACTAAATTGGTGAGGTCTTTTCTTGCTGTCATGGAAGAGACAGAGAACAGTTCTTGCACATCTTTTACTGTAAAGATAGTGTCTGGTTCATCTTTTAACCTTTGCAATACGATTGCTTGCCTGTAATTGATATTACCAGCCATCATGAATGTGCTTGCTGCTTTTTTCTCCTGTTGCTTCCGTTGTATATATTCACGAAGTTGCTGGAAAGAGGTTTCCAGTGCTTTCAGATTGTAGGCTACAAAATAGCTCATATCGTTTTCGTCGTTCTCGGTATAACGGAATGCCTTCTCGTAACTACTTTTTGACTTCGCGATGACCCTTGATATAGACATATATTCTGTTAACTTGTAGTTCTCTTTCAGCATATACCAATAGAATAAGGCACGAGCCGTCCGCCCGTTTCCATCGGCAAAGGGATGCATATAGGCCAACATGAAATGGACAATGATACCCTTGATGATGGGATGGATAAAAGTACTCGGGCTGTCGTTATTGAAGAAATCGCACAGGGTTTCCACAAATTCAGAAATATCCTCGTATGAAGGAGGCGTATAGATAATATCCCCTTCTACCATATCTGCCACAACAACCTTGTCGTTTGTTCTAAAGCGTCCTGCGTCATCGGGATTATCCAAAGTTTTTTCTGTCATCAGCCTATGAATATATAGCAATCCTTCTTCTGTCAAGGGGTCATCCTTATGATCTACTATATATTGAATCGTATTATAGTTGTTGACAATCATCTGCTGCGCCTTGTTTCGAGGTGACTTCTTCTTCCTCAACATCTCCTTGGCAAAAACTCGAGTGGTGGAAGCGCCTTCCATCTTACTGGAATAGATGGCTTCTTCCATCAGCGAACTTGACAGATAGTATTTCTTTTCTGGACTTTGGGCCTCGTTGTCATCTTCCCAAAAACTACCAAACTTCATATCGAAATCATGACACATCCGCTGCATCTGACTGGTGATACACAGATTGACGTCATATTTGTTCCACACTACCATCATCCCTCTTAGCCGTGATGCTTTTACCTGCGTCCAAAGCATTTGAGACGTATATCCTTCAGGCAAAGGCTTGTATTTCACCTTATCCCAATACTCATAGTTGTCATTGATTTTGTCCACGAGTGGGGTAATCTCCGCATCGCTTCCTTTCAACAGGGCATTGACGAGCGTCTTTTTATCAATCTTTGGTGGCAATTCTATCATAAACCTTTTTGTCTTTATTTCTTGCTGCAAAGATACAAATATTATTTTAAATTCTTGCTAATTCTTGCAAGTTTTTGCAAAATTAGCAAGAATTTGTTAGTTTTGAGGTTTCAATCTAACTTCTCAAAGAGTAATTCTAATGCCAGCTTGCTTCTTCTTCCTGGTGCAACAGGTCGTGCATTTTCGTTAGCAATCAGCACATCTTAGTATCGAAATCTATCTGTTCGTCACGATTGCGGCACCCCTTCTTCGCAGCTGCGCCCCATGATTTTGTTATAAGAAACACATTCTTTTCCTGTTAACTGATTATAAATTTAATAATTCATCAATATCTTTTATAAAAGCAGACGACTTCGCTATACTACCAGAAGCTCCTTTTTCCACATATTTACTATTAACTAATTCTATTGCATCATTAATTGCACTATCATCTAACAAACTTAAATTGAAACCTAAGAAATCATCAAAACCTATTTCTTTTTTACGTAACGTATTTGCACCAACATAATATATAACATAAAAAAGGATATCGTTCTTCGCGGAACGTGATAGCTGGGATGTGTTTAAGATAGTCTTCACTCGTTTCCCAATCATTGCTGCCTTATAATATACTTCTAAATCTTGTTCTCCACTATACAGATGTTTATATATAGATTCATCTGCAAGTAATGTTGAGGGACGAGCTCGTGCATAATCTGGTTTTTTTAATATTAGTGAAATCAAGCATTGAGCAAGAAATGAAACACCGATGATGTCTGCAGGTTTTTTGCGTAAATTCTTATAATAGTTTTTGCGTCTATCATAATACAAACCTTTACTCTTAAAGTATAATTCAATTTGCACATGAATACTATCTGTTACACGCAAAGAATACTGAGGAATATTAGTCTGATTATTTGTCGCAAATATAATCTTGTCACGAGAAGTTTCATCAGAAGGTTTTATTATTCTTACAAGAACATTTCTCTTTTCTGTATTCAAACTATTTTTGTTATTTGTATAATAGTTATATATTTCCCTGGATGTTTGTAGCCCATTTACTATTTCTGGATTCTCAATAACAATTTCTTTATTTGTAACACGAGACAGGCCTGATACCAAAATTGTAACACCATTATTAAGCCACCAAAAATCCTCATTGCCAGGTGCATAAAGTGTTTCCGCAATAGACTTATTAACCGTATTATGCCCTTGATAATCCCGCACATTCGCTTCAAAAAACCTCTTGTTGAGATTTCCAGAATCATCCGTTATGAATTTATAATACGTAGCAAGATTAACTAATGCTACCATATCTTCGGCACCTAGAGAAATTGGCTGATCTGCAAAAGAGATATTTACCGATGTATTAGGCGACTTATTATAAGCTTCCATAAGTTGATCTGCATCCCAAAAATTAACAGAAACAATAGCAGATGGATAAATCGAGTTAACAATCTTTATCAACTCTTCTTTTTGTGCAATTACGTTTGGGTGTATATCACTACTCAATCCTAATGTCGCATAATAATATGATATACGCAATTTACATTGCATACGAATAGATTTTCTTATTAAATTTCCAAATAAAGTAAAGTGATTTAATATTTTTTCAGTATAACGTTTCTTAAAGTGGTTCAATGGCTTCATTTCTAGAAGGTTAGAAGAAGTCGCTTTCCATTTCAATATAACATCCTCTCCAAATGATGACGCATATTTTGCTTGTATTAATACTAAATCTATTGGACAGGCGCGAGGGACATTAATATTCTCAATCAAATCCTCTGTTACAAGTTCCCCATTAATAAACACATAAAAACCATCGATGCCTCCGTCATTTCCTTGACCTGTTAATCCATTTATCAACTCATCATCAGAAAGGTCATAGTCTTTAAGAACCATAGAAGAGGCAAAAAACTCAAAAAACTCATTTATCTGTGTAAAAAAATCATTTTCATTTAAATCTAAATGAATACATTCCTCTATCAATTTTTGATTATTTGTTGTTAATTTCATATTATATTTATATTTAAATTTATTAGCTTGTGATGTAAACTATAGGGGTAAATTTGGCAGCAATAGCAGTAAAACAACTATATGTTAACTTCCAATTGCAAACGCTTTCAGACAATTAACGTTCGCTGAGGTTATTCGGTGAAGATCTGAAATATGGAGTATCGTTATTTTCATTCTTATAAATTAACAATATCTCAAATACTTTTACTCAAATTCTCGTCAATAGCCCATCGGCATTGTAGTAGTACTATTTATATTTTTTTCTTTAATGGTAACAATGCTATTGAGCCCTTTCTTTCTGGCATATCTTTAGATTTATGATGAATATAACTATTAGCTGTATGTGTAGAATACACAGGACCATATTTAGATAGCCAATATACAAGTCTGCCATTGGGATGTTTAGAGTTCCCTATCGCTGAGATGTAGGATGTTTTTGGTCGTAATTGATCTATAATAGATGTATTTAAGTTATGACAACTACCATGATGAGGAACTTTTAATAAATCAACATCGCGTAACCATTTATATTTCTCAAGCATCATCTGCAATGAAGTCGTATTTGCGTCTCCTGCAAACAATATTTTATTGCCATCCCCAGGTTGATATAGTATAATTAGGCTAGAAGCATTAAAAGGTGAGTTATCCTCAACGGTATCAATAAAACTCTTAATTTCATCATCATTAATTCTAAAGGCATCATCATAAGCATCTTTCGAACTGTCTTTATACGTAACAACTCCATATTGAGCTACCATATCCTTAACGATCTCTCCATAATAGTCTGCTGTAGGGCCAAGAACAGCAATAGGCAGAGTAATATGTTTGGTGCCATCAATTACTGTACGTACTCTCTTGCACTTATCTAATGCCAAATCAATCAGGTTCAATTTATTATCAGTAGATTTATTCCATATCTTACGAACAGCGATAACAGCATTCTCATGACTACGATATCGTTCAATGTCCTGTTCATCAATAAAGCCTGCAGGATCTGTTAACCAAAACTCTGCAATTGTGACTTCCTCATCTTGGAGAAGATTGAAAAAACCGTCTTTATGATCACTATCAGGATGCGTACATATTGCTAAATCAATATATGTAGAGCCATAATAGTTTAATAAATGCCGCTTAATTAATTGGCTATCTCCAGCATTACCTGCGTCTATCAATATAGTAAATGATTCATCGTTAATATAATGTCGAATAATGATTATATCGGCATCACCTACTTTTAAAATTTCGTATTCGTACTTCATTTTACTTTATTTTTCACGTTTGTAATTTGCTTCTGTTATGTAGGCATTAAATAGAGCTTTGGCATATTCATAACCTTTGATTTTTAATGTCAAAAAAGCCAAAGCACCTAATAATAACTGGATTATTAATGCAGAAATTAATATTGTAGTAAAGCCCAAACACCAAAAGTAATTTAATATCAAAGCAAATACAATGAAACCTATAGTACATACACATGCACCGAGATAATTACGGCAGAATCCAAATTTTCTGTTGTATTGTTGTAAATTCTCATTCCCCCTAGTTACTTCTCTTATCTTACCAACAGCATCTACTATAATTTTTTTTGCTTCGATAGGATTTTCCCTTTCTTGTTCTTCTGTTAACAACGTAATCTTAAAATCTTTTTTTATTTTCCTTGCAATAATCTTAATGTCTTGAGCACTCTTTCTATTTGGACTACTCCATAAAAGCATCTTAGTCGTTGGCATTTCTGTCTCATCTTTCTTTAAAAAAGTATATTGAAACAAAAGTTTTGAAATATCAATAAATTGTTCTCGAATCCAAAATCCTAAAGCCCCATAAATAAGTGTTATTGGAATCACCGCACCAATACGAACCAACAACAATTTCCAAAAAGGCATCTCTATTGGAAGGTAAGTAAAAATAAATATTGTGGTTAGTATCATTGGAATAATGGTACCTGCAATCACTGGGTAGACGCAAGCATGTTTCTCGTAAAGGTCCATAACGTTTTCCTCTTGTATCAAATATATAAATGTTTGTTACTATTATTCTATATCTTCTTGTCCTATTTTAGTACTTATTTATACTGTATCAGATCATAAAATTACAGCGGTTGGCGATAGATTGAGGAATACTAGTTTCGTACAACCCAAACAATATTATTTTTTTACATTCATCTCCTCGTATTCCTTTTTCTATAAAGAACTATACGTTCAATCGTTTATTGGCTCACCGACATGTCTCCGTCATAGTCTCCGACATTCGGGGTGTCGGTGATGGCATAGATGGTGGTCCGTCAATGACATAATTTATCAAAAATCCACGATTCCATCGGGAAAAACCAATGAAATCGTGGACAATCAATGTTATGGTTCAAACTCACCAATGTAGGTATCGTCTCCACGATAGATACGGAGTTCTATCAGTCCGACAAGTGTCTCGGGGATTTCCACCTCGCCATTTGCGTTCACGACTCCTGTGAACACCACTTCATCATCCTGTACCAGTTCGATGGTGCAGCCAATACAACTACTATCGAACGTGAGGACATAGTCTGCATAATACACTGTTGGAAGTTCATCAAATGATCTTCCCCCATTGCCACCTCCTGTTCCAGGAGGATTCAATGGAATTTGAATAGGGTCATCAATTTGTGCACTTACTAATGAAACGCACCCGAACAGCATACATAATGCTAATAGTGTAATTTTCCTCATAATTTACTTTGTTTAATTGTTAAAAAAAGCGTTTGCCTATTTAGGTTGGCGCTGCAAAGGTAAAGAAAAATTCTTGGATTAAAATCATATTTTTCATTTTATTTTTACACCGATTTTTACACCAATTATCAGATTTAAAACATTTCGGGGGAAAAACGGTTCTACAGGTATCTGTGAGGCCGTTTTTCGCTGTCTAAATTTTTTACACGTATTTTTACATCAGTCCGCATTTTTAAGTTATAGGGAGCATTTCTCTAAGATTATTATAGAAATCTTTGGCCGTTTTCTTTCCATATAACAGTTGATTTAACTTTGTGATTCTGTTGGTAATCATTTGGGGCTTTGGCAAACCTAACAAATTCATCATCTCGCTATTCTTAAACTTTAGGCGAACCAAGAACACGATCATCTTTTTTTCTGGAGTTAAACGCTCGTTATTGGCAATCGATGCATATAGTCTTGGAAGACGGTTCTCAATCAATTGAGATAACTCGTCCCAATCATCCTGTGTAAGTCTTTGAGTCTTTTCGACAGAATAAGCCGACTGATGAAACTTGACAACAACTGGATCTGCAAGCATCTCCTCTTCCTGATTATGGGGAAGCAGTTCCTGCATTGGAGTACTTGACTCTAAAACTTTAATTCTGGTTTTTGCATCAGCTATCTCCTGGCGAAGGATGCTTTCACGTTCCTCCAAAGACAGATTTCGCTGGGTTAATTCCTCCAGTTCCTTCTCCTTTCTTGCAAGCAATGCTTTTGCCGAATGCAAGGTATCGGCATATAGTTGTTCCTTCTTCCGCATTGCTTCCTTTGCAGCACGTCTGTTTCTAATATACCACACCGAATAGAGCGCTGCCAGCAGCACCACACCTATGATTATATAGATAAAGAGATTGGTACGCCGGATAAGTTCTATTTCCTTTTCGTTGGCAATCTTTTGCTGTCGGTTATAATCATACATCGCCTTTACCATCACCATCGCTTCCTGTTGCTGGGTCTTCGCATTGTCATTGAAGGCCTGCCGGTACAGCAGACTATACTTAACGACGGAATCCATATTCTGTTGTTGCCAATAAACAGAGTATAATCCGTTATAGGCCGTCAATTCATATCCATACGGAATCATGCGGCTATAGTAGTATTTCGCGGAATCTAATTGGTTTGTTCCCTGATAATATAATCCCTTAACACCGTAATATTCTTCACGGGATTGCTCAATGTTTCCTTCTGCATCAAACAACCCCGACTGATGCTCAAAAATGTCCATCAGTTGCTTTGCCTTTGAATAGTCCCTCTTTACAATATAGAGATAAATGGCTGGCGTATAGACACTGGCAGCAGCTTGTGGCATACCTGCCTGCAGATACAGGTCGTGAACACTATCGGTCAAGGTCAATATATGTACCGTATCGCTTATTAGATGGTATGCATTGAGTTGCAACTCTATACCACGGATTGCATAATATGTACTATCCATCTTTGCTGCACACCAGCTGTACTGCTTATACGCAGAAATCTCTTCCATCGGCATTACCTGACTATGATAGACGTCTGCCATCTGCCCATATATTCTCATCAGCGTGAGGTAATCACAATCAGCGTCAAGGGTATCGGCCTGCTCCACTGCATCGAGATACCACTGGAGAGCCATCGGTGCCTCGTGGCGGTCACGGTAGATGCAGCCCATCAGGTAGTAGGCCTTCATCCGCTCGTTCGCATTCCCGTGACGGTCGTAATAGTCCACCACCTCCTGGAACACCGTATCGGACGGCATCTGCTTGTATAGCTTGTTGGTGGCCTCTGCCAGAAGCAGTAGGGCGTAAGCCCGGTCGGAACGACTTAACCCCTCTCTTGTCTCCCCCAAGGGGAGAAGACTTGTCTCCTTGCCATCAAAGAGGGTCTGCAATTCTGCATACGCACTGTCGGGACACGACTCCATTACTGCCTCTGCCCTATCCAGCACAGCCCTCACCTCCCTGTCGCCCGTACAGGCAGCAAGCAAGAGTAACAACACTCCGACGATGTAGAATCCTTTTCGCATTGGTAGCATATTCCTTTCCATTGTTCTCTATATATACAACTGTTTGCAACAATAATACTTCAAATTTCACCTGCAAAATTACAACATTCATTTCATACGACCAAATCTTTTCCCACTTTTGTTTACAGCAATTTTTACATGGACTATCAGATTTGTAACATAACAAAAATACAAAACCGCCCTACAGATACTTGTGGAGCCTTTCTTCATTGGAATCTACATTTCTTTCAATCTACCAAAAGAAAATATAAAAAACGCTGATTAGGTTTGTCTAATCAGCGCGAAGTACCTCGTGAGGGTGGTCATTTGTTCAGATCGCCATATTCGGTCTGAGCATCGAAGCAGGGACACTCTTTGGCGACTTTGGGAAAGTCGCGGTGCCCTACTATCCTAGCCTTGGGATAGGTTTGCCTCAGTTCCTTGAGGAGGTACCAGAGGGAGGCTTTCTGCTCGGGAGTGCGGGTGTCGGCATACCGGCCGTTCTCATCCACTCCTCCTACATAGCATACACCGATAGCATGTCGGTTGTAGTTGGCTACATGTGCACCTGCATACTGCTCAGGTCGTCCAGGGTGGATGGAACCGTCCTGATAGATGACCCAGTGATAACCGCACTGTGCCCATCCTTTGGTTCTGTGCCACCGGTCGATATCCTTGACCGTCACCTTCCGACTGACCTTGGTACTGGTGCAATGGACTACAAGCCACTGAACATCCTGCATTTTGTTCATCTTATTAAAGTTGAAAGTTGATAGTGTAAAGTTGATAGTCAGTTGAAAAGTTCATAGTAGAGGGTAAATATACTTGCTAAACTTTAAACTCAATAAACTGACTTTAAACTATAAACATTAAACTATAAACTTGATAATTGGCCATTCGCTTCGCGCAAAATGCTACGCTTCAATAATGCTCAAGCGAGCTTGGCGTTATATTCAGTTTAAATGCATTTTTGAGCCAATTATCCGACCATACAACTCTGTACGCAGAGTGTTCCAGCGATTGTGGTGAGGATGGTGATGATGAACTGGATGATCTTCTTCCAGGTAGAGGGATTGATTTTCATATTGAACACGAATTTAACTAATTAAACAAATATTTTTGATTGCTCACACAGATGTCACAGAAACCACAGATTCTTTTAGTGAATAAAAAAGCCTTGCTCAGGTTGACTCCTCCTATGTCGGCTTTCGGTCTGTGTGTTGTGAGTCCTTTCTAAACCAAGCTTTCAATGTCCTCACCTCCCCACATCCCTACCATCATACTGATGGCTCAACCTTCCCAAGGAGAAAA
>JAEEGG010008603.1_pt1 | contig 23114 bp, 16 predicted proteins | sample 9134161 | NCBI WGS metagenome assembly JAEEGG01 (sample SAMN16246543, study PRJNA631951) | gut metagenome | biome: gut microbiome; feature: rumen; material: CR-attached | host: Bos | place: Iran: Karaj | collected 2018-10
AGCATCGTGAGCGACGAGGCTTTCCGGCTCGACGCTTCGCCAGCCATACAGATCATCATACAGGCGCTGCGCCTGCTCATCCATCCCGACGACTTCATCTCAAAGGCATACCTGGCACGCATGTATGCGCATCAGCCCCTGCACGAAGGAACGCTCGACAGCATGCTCCCAGCTGAGTTTGCCGAGCATCGCGACGAACTGCTGCGGCTGCCGCTCTACGAACTCACGGAACGGCTCTGCTCCATCTTCCAACTGCAGCACATGGAGGGGCAGAGCGCCTATCTCTTTGCGTTCTTCGACCAGGTGAGTGCCTACGTCAACGAGCAATCTACCGACATCCCTGCCTTCCTTGCCGAATGGGACGAGACGCTCTGCGAGCTCACCATACAAAGCCCCGAGGTGAACGGCATCCGCCTCATCAGCATTCACAAGTCGAAGGGACTGGAATTCCCTTACGTGTTCATACCCTTCTGCGACTGGTCGATGGAGCATAGCAACATTCTGTGGTGCCAACCCACCGAAGCGCCCTTCAACCGTCTGCCCATCGTACCCATCGACTACTCTCAGAAAGGGCTCTTGGGCACCATCTACGAAGCCGACTACGAAGAGGAGCACCAGCAGAACGTGGTCGATAACCTGAACCTGCTCTATGTGGCTTTCACCCGTGCTTCGAAAGGGCTGATGGTCATCGGAAAGCGAGGCACCAAATCGAGCCGCTCAGCCATCGTGGAGAAGTGTCTGCCAGGTGTAGCCCGTCAGTTGGAAGGATCCATGCTCTCCGGCAAGGACGACAAGCAAGCCCCGCTACTGCTGGAATACGGTTCGCTGGAAGACTGCCTCAACCATACTGAAAAGAAAGACGATGATGATGACGACAAGTCGAAGAACGTGTTCCTGCAAGAGAGCACTCCGCTCCACATAGCGCTTGAGACCTTCAGCCAAAAGACGGAGTTCCGACAGAGCAACGACAGCCGCAGCTTTGCCACCCTGCCCGACGACGACGAGCAGCAACGCACCGAGTACATCCGTCTGGGCAGCGTGCTGCACAACGTGTTTGCCAACATCCGCACCATTGACGATGTGGATCGCGCCCTGCAGCGCATGGAGCTCGACGGCATTCTCTACGACCGCAACATCACGCGCGAGCGACTGGAGAGCATGATTCGCAAGCGTTTCGAGGACAAGCGCGTGGCCGAATGGTACTCCGACCGATGGACGCTCTTCAACGAATGTGCCATTCTCGACGTTGACCCCGAGACGGACATAGCCTACGAGCGACGCCCCGACCGCGTGATGACCGACGGAAAGGATACGGTGGTCGTCGATTTCAAGTTCGGACGTCCTCGCGACGACTATCACGACCAGGTGCGCACCTACATGCAGCTGCTCAGCAAGATGGGGCATGAGCACGTGAGGGGCTACCTGTGGTACGTGTTCTCCAACGAAATAGTAGAGGTTAATGAATAATAATATAATAAGGTATATGAAAAGTTTCTTAGAGTATGTGGCCGACGACCTGTTGCTGAAGCATGGCGACAACCTGTCAGACGTAGCCGTGGTGTTCCCCAACAAGCGAGCCGCGCTCTTCCTGAGTGAACATATAGCACGCAAAGCAGGCAAGCCCGTGTGGAGCCCTGCCTATATCACCATCAGCGACCTGTTCCGCCACCACTCGCAGCGCGTAGTGGCCGACCCCATCAAACTGGTGTGCGAACTGCACAAGAGCTTCACCGCCCAGACGGGCATCGACGAGACACTCGACCACTTCTACGGCTGGGGGCAGTTGCTGCTGGCCGACTTCGACGATATAGACAAGAACATGGCCGATGCCGACAAGGTGTTTGCCAATCTGCGCGACCTGCACGAGCTCGACGACGTGTCCTATCTGAGCGAAGAGCAGAAGAGCATCCTGAAACGATTCTTCAGCAACTTCTCCGACAACCACGACACCGAGCTCAGACAACGCTTCATCCGCCTGTGGTCACGCATGAGCCACATCTATCACGACTTCAACGACCGGCTCTCCAGCCAGCAACTGGCCTACGAAGGAGCACTCTATCGCGAGGTGGCCGAGCAGAACGACATAGCCTTCGCCCATCGCCACTACGTGTTTGTGGGCTTCAATCTGTTGCAGCGCGTAGAGCATCGCCTCTTCACCATGCTCAAGAAGCAGCATCGCGCCTCGTTCTACTGGGACTTCGACCACTACTACATGCCTCACGGTAAGGGAGGCGACAACGAGGCGGGACACTTCATTGCGCAGTATCTGGCCGACTTCCCCAATGAGCTCGACACTTCAGCCAATGAGATATATGGCAATTTCGCCAAGCAGCCACGACACATCGCCTACATCGCCGCACCCACCGAGAATGCGCAGGCACGCTACATCAGCCAGTGGCTCAGAGACAAGCAGAAAGATGACGGCACATATACACGCATCAGCAGCGGACGGCGAACGGCCATCGTGCTCTGCAACGAAGGACTGCTGCAAACCGTCATCCACTGTCTGCCCGACGAAGTGCAGAAGGTGAACGTCACCACGGGCTATCCGCTCATCCAGTCGCCTGCGGCTTCGCTGGTCACGCTCCTCATGAACCTGCAGACGCTGGGCTACTCCACGCAGCGCGAGCGATACCGCCTGAAACAGGTGAATGCCGTGCTGAAACACCCCTACATCGCCTACCTGTCCGACCAGACAGAACCGCTCCACCAGAAGCTGAACAGCGAGAAAATCTACTATCCCGACGCCACAATGCTTTCAGTTGACGAAGGCACCGCCCTGCTCTTCACCCATCCCGACGACCATCAGCAACTCTTGCAATGGCTGTGCGAACTGATGCGCAACATCGCCATAGGAGCCGAAAACGCCACACTCCGCGAACATGCCGCCGACCCGCTGTTCCAGGAGTCGGTATTCCGCATGTACACACTCCTGAACCGACTGAAGGCACTCGTTGACAGCCACGACCTGCAAGTAGATACCATCACCCTGCAACGGCTCATCACGCAGCTCATCACCTCGGCCAGCGTGCCGTTCCACGGCGAGCCCATCGAGGGGCTGCAGGTGATGGGCGTGCTCGAGACGCGCAACCTGGACTTCGACCACCTGCTCATCCTCTCGTGCAACGAAGGCAACATGCCCAAAGGGGTCAACGACACCTCGTTCATCCCCTACAGCATACGAAAGGCATACGGTCTGACCACCATCGACCACAAGGTAGCCATCTACTCCTACTACTTCCACCGGCTGCTGCAAAGGGCTGCCGACGTGACCATACTCTACAACAACGCCACGCAGGAAGGCCACACGGGCGAGATGTCGCGCTTCATGCTGCAGCTGATGGTGGAGAGCCCTCACCACTTCACCTTCCACACGCTGCAGGCAGGACAGAACTACGTACCCTTCCACCCCGTAGCCGTTGAGAAGAGCGAGCGCGTGATGGAAGTGCTCCAGTCACGGTTCAGCCTGAGCAGCAATCCCGACAAGCAGTCGCCCCTGCTCTCCCCCACTGCCATCAACCGCTACATGCGCTGCCCACTACAGTTCTATTACTACTACGTGTGCGACCTCAAGGAGCTCGACGACGTGGAAGACGACTCTATAGACAACCGCATCTTCGGCAACATCTTCCACGAGGCGGCACAGCTCATCTACAAGCGCATCATGGACCGCAACGGAAGGATAGAGCGGCAGTCACTCGACGACCTGCTGAAGAACAGGGTCGATATAGAACGCGCCACCGATGAGGCTTTCAGCAAGGAGTTGTTCAAGTTGCCCGCTGGTGCCGACAAGGAGCACCTGTCGAAGATGATGAACGGCCTGCAGCTCATCAATCGCGAAGTCATCATCCACTACCTGCGCCAGCTCGTCAGCATCGACCGCAAGCATGCGCCCTTCACCATTCTCGGACTGGAGCGGCAGGTGACCGCCCAGCTGCAAACGCCCCACCTCACCACCACCATCGGCGGTTTCATTGACCGGTTGGATCAGCTCGAACAGATTCGCGTGGTTGACTACAAGACGGGTGGCAGCATGCCCGATGCGCTCGACTGCACCGAGGCCATCTTCGAACCGTCAAGCCTCTCCAAGCACAGCGACTATTATCTGCAGACCTTCATTTACAGTTGCATTGTGCGCACCTCAAGCGTGCTCAATCCCCAGCAGTTGCCCGTAGCGCCTGCCCTGCTCTTCATTCAGCATGCAGGAGCCGACGACTACAATCCCATCATGAAGCTGGGCGACGAGCCTGTCAACGACATTGAGTCCGAGCGCCAGCTGTTCGGTCAGTTGCTCATCGAGAAGGTTGACTCCATGTTCAATCCCTCCCTTCCGTTCGAGCCCACGTCCGACCGCCGCCGCTGCACGTTCTGCCCCTACCGCCTGCTGTGCGCTTCGGAGAAATAAGGTGGAGTAAATATCAAAAAAAATTTACACAAGAGAGGGTCGCTTAGGTGCATCCTCTCTTTTTTTTTTTATCTATTCCCTTTCGCCCTGTTATGTGTTTTACACAACATTTGGCAGTTTTTCTATATCCGTTGTTCCCCTATTTAAATATGGACTGTTTGCGAGACTTGGCTATGCCCTTCTGAAATGCGTTGTGAATTGTGATTCTGTGATTGCACATATATATATAGTGCAATCACAAATCACAGAATTAGCTTACAGAACAGCAAGAATCCATCAATCAAGTTTTTTAAAAGAATAACAATGAACAGAGAATATTGTTATCAGTTAGAGAGCAAGGGCGAAGGATGAAACTGTTCCCAGACAGCGGTTGCTACGATAAGTGGTCTGAAGTGATGCGGCATGCCAAGGGCATTGACTATCATGTATCAAAGCGTCTGGAGGCATACCCTCCGAATACCGACCTCTGCGACCTGCTATTAAGTGAATGCTAACTGTCATGAAAAGGAAAGAAATGAGCAGATCTCCTCCGATGCATCGGACAGCCCGTCCGATGCATTTAACTGCTCGTCCGATGCATTTAAGGAATTTTCCAGAATCTTCGGAAAGTCCGGATTTTCCTGACAATCCGGAAACTCCTCACCCCCAGGAAAAATCGGTAAAAATAATCGCATTTATGCTTGTTTTTCTCAGAAAAATTTCGTACCTTTGTATAGTAATCAGGAGGCAGAAAGGCTAAGCGCGCGAACGGCAAGGAAGCCCCTGAAGAGAGTTCTAAATTAACCGTAATAATCAACCAATGCCCCTCTGAAAATTCCTCCCCCTATCGGGGGGACCGAGGGGGGCTAAAACACAAAAATTATGTCAAAAGGAGTTATTATCAGTAAGCGCCAGAACGACAACAAGAACAATCAGAAGTCGTATGGCAAGTGGTACCCACGTGTACTGAACATGAAGACGCTCACACTCGACGACGTGTGCGACCACATCATGGAGCACGGCACCATCTTCACCGCCGACGTGGTGCACGGCGTGACGAAGAAGTTCGTGAACTGCATCCAGGAGCTGCTGCTCGACTCGCACAAAGTGAAGCTCGACGGACTGGGCACCTTCTACCTGAAGGCGAAACTGAAGACGGGCGCCAACGCGGAAGGAACCCCCATCTACGGAGGGACTACAACGGCTGACGAGCTCGACATCCAGAACGTGGTGTTCTCGATGGGCTTCACACCCGAACGTAGCGACCGCTCACTCTATCTGGGACCCGTGCTCTCACGCAACGCCAACCGCGTGTCGGTGAACTCGCTGCTGAAGGAATCGGGACTGCTCCCCGACGATGACGAGGACAGCGGCCAGCAGCATGGCGGCGGCACCAGCGGAAGCGTGGAGGAACAGCCGTAAGAAGTTCCCCTTCGGGGGACTTCTTTTAATTCTAAATTCTAAATTTTAAATTATAAGCAATCGGGGACAAAGCCAGAAAAAGTAGTTCAGTCCTGTAGTCCGATGCGTTACTTTCACCCTGAAATGAAAAGGAAAAACTGACTTTTCTTTTGTATTTCTCTCGTTTTTATCGTACCTTTGCAGCCAAAACAAAAAACAGAGAGCTATGGCAGAAACAGAAAATAGCATTTTGCAGAAACTGGACGGACTGGAAAGCCGATTCGAGGAGGTATCGACCCTGATCACCGACCCTGACGTGATAGGCGACCAGCAGCGATTCGTGAAACTCACGAAGGAATATAAGGATCTGTCGGACATCATGGATGCCCGCAAGCGATACATCAACTGTCTGAACTCCATCAAGGAGGCTAAGGACATACTGGCCAACGAGGACGATCCAGAGATGAAGGAGATGGCACGCGAGGAACTGGCCGAGAACGAGGCCATGCAGCCCAAGCTGGAAGAGGAAATCAAGATTGCCCTCATCCCGAAAGACCCCGAGGATGCCAAGAACGTGCAGATGGAGATTCGCGCCGGCACAGGCGGCGACGAGGCGTGTCTGTTTGCAGGCGACCTGTTCAAGATGTACAAGAACTACTGCGACTCGAAGGGATGGCAGCTCAGCATCACCAGCGTGAGCGAAGGGGCCGTGGGCGGCTATAAGGAGATAGACTTTGCCGTGAGCGGAGCCGACGTGTATGGCACGCTGAAATACGAGTCGGGCGTGCATCGCGTGCAGCGCGTGCCTGCCACCGAGACGCAAGGCCGCATGCACACTTCGGCTGCCACCGTGGCAGTGCTGCCCGAGGCCGACAAGTTCGAGGTGCACATCAACGAGGGCGAGATAAAATGGGACACGTTCAGAAGTAGCGGCGCTGGCGGTCAGAACGTGAACAAGGTGGAATCGGGCGTTCGACTGCGCTACATGTGGAAGAACCCGAACACGGGCGAGACGGAGGAGATTCTGATTGAGTGTACAGAGACGCGCGACCAGCCGAAGAACAAGGAGCGAGCCCTGAGCCGACTCTACACCTTTATATATGACAAGGAGCACCAGAAGTATGTTGACGATATAGCATCGCGACGCAAGACGCTCGTGAGCACGGGCGACCGCTCGGCTAAGATTCGCACCTACAACTTCCCACAAGGCCGAGTGACCGACCACCGCATTGGCTACACTACTCACGACCTGCAAGGATTCCTCGGTGGCGACATCCAGGCCATGATCGATGCACTCACCGTGGCGGAGAATGCAGAGCGAATGAAAGAAAGCGAACTTTGATAAATTGAAAATTGAAAATTGAAGATTGAAAATTTTTAGGGAATTGAAAATCTTAGGAAATTGAAAATTGAAGATTGAAAATTGAAGATTGAAATATGAACAGACAAGAACTGATAGAACAAATCAAGGAGAAACGCTCGTTCCTGTGCGTGGGTCTTGATACCGACCCGAAGAAGATGCCTGAGTGCGTGTTCGACATGCACGACCCCGTGTTCGAATTCAACAAGGCCATCATCGATGCCACTGCCCCCTACTGCGTGGCCTACAAGCCTAATCTGGCTTTCTATGAGGCTTTCGGACTGAAGGGCATGGAGTCGTTTGTGAAGACCTGCAACTACCTGAAAGAGAACTATCCGCATCACCTGATTATTGCCGATGCCAAGCGCGGCGATATTGGCAACACCAGTCAGATGTATGCACGAACCTTCTTCGAGGAGTACGACATCGACGCACTCACCGTAGCGCCCTACATGGGAGAGGACTCCATCACGCCCTTCCTGCAGTATGAGGGCAAGTGGGTCATCGTGCTGGCACTCACCAGCAACAAGGGGTCGCACGACTTCCAGCTGATGGAGGACACGAACGGCGAGCGACTGTTTGAGAAAGTGCTGAAGACTTGTCAGCAATGGGGAACCGACGAGAACATGATGTTCGTAGTGGGAGCCACGCAGGGGCGCATGTTCGAGGACATTCGCCGTGTAGCCCCTCGCCACTTCCTGCTGGTGCCTGGCGTGGGCGCACAGGGCGGTTCGCTGCAGGAGGTGTGCAAGTATGGCATGACTGCTGACTGCGGACTGCTCGTCAACTCCAGTCGCGGCATCATCTTTGCCTCAAGCGACGACAACTTTGCCGAGGTGGCTGGCATCAAAGCACGAGAGCTGCAACAGGAAATGGCGCAGGAACTCATGAAAGTCGGCATTCAGTAATAAGAAGGCATTCAGTAATAGAAAAAACGACATTTAGTAATAAAAAGAAGGCGGCATTCAGTAACGAATGTCGCCTTTCCTATGTATGAAAGCGAAAATCTGATTCAGATTACTCGCCCTTGATAGCTGCCACACCGGGAAGCACCTTACCCTCGATAGCCTCAAGAAGAGCACCACCGCCAGTAGAGATGTAGCTCACCTGATCGGCCAGACCGAACTTGTTGACACAAGCCACTGAGTCGCCACCACCAATGAGTGAGAAAGCACCCTCGGCAGTTGCCTTAGCGATAGCCTCGCCAATAGCGCGGCTACCTGCGGTGAAGTCATCGCACTCAAACACACCGGCAGGACCGTTCCACAGAATGGTCTTTGCGCCCTCGATAGCCTCGGCAAATGCCTTGCGGCTCTCAGGACCGGCATCAACACCCTCGAAGCCTGCGGGTACCTGAGTAGCAGGACAGGTGATGATTTCTGAACCGGGCTTAACGCTCATTGTAGCGAAGTCGAGTCCGTTGGTTGCAGTGCAGTCGGTGCCGAGCACGAGCTGTACGCCATTCTTCTTGGCCAGCTCCTCAACGCCCAGGGCTACATCGAGCTTGTCGAGCTCAACGATTGAGTCACCAATCTCGCCGTTGTGAGCCTTTGCGAAGGTGTAGGTCATGCCACCGCAGAGGATGAGCTTATCGACCTTGCCCAGCAGGTTCTCGATGATGCCAATCTTTGAAGACACCTTCGAACCACCCATGATGGCTACGAACGGACGCTTGATGTTCGACAGCACATTGTCAACAGCGGTCACCTCTTTCTCCATGAGCAGACCCAGCATCTTTGAGTCGGCATCGAAGTAGTCGGCAATCACGGCAGTAGAAGCGTGCTTGCGGTGAGCAGTACCGAAGGCATCCATCACGTAGCAGTCAGCATAGCTGGCCAGTGTCTTTGCGAAGTCCTTCTGGCGGCCCTTCATCTCCTTCTTGGCAGCATCGTAAGCGGGATCAGTCTTCTCAATGCCCACGGGCTTGCCTTCCTCCTCGGGATAGTAGCGCAGGTTCTCGAGCAGCAGAGCCTCGCCCATCTTCAGAGCCTTGGCAGCATCGGCAGCCTTAGCGCAGTCGGGAGCGAATGCAACGGGAACGCCCAGAGCCTTCTCTACAGCCTCACGAATCTGTCCGAGCGACAGTTTGGGGTTCACCTTACCTTTGGGCTTGCCCATGTGGCTCATGATGATGACAGCACCGCCGTCAGCCAGAATCTTCTTCAGCGTGGGCAGGGCACCGCGAATACGGGTGTCATCAGTAATTTTGCCATTCTCATCGAGGGGCACGTTGAAATCTACACGCACAATCGCCTTCTTACCGGCGAAATTAAACTCGTTGATTGTCATAGTCTTTTCTTATTATTAATAAAGATGTAAAAAGTGTCTTGCTTCGAGAACGCAAAAGTACAAAGAATAATCATTATATCAATGACTACGAATTGTAATTTATATTTTTTTTGCGCTCTGTAAGCCTACCTGTCACGTAGGCTTTGCAAACAGAAGCCCTATAAGCCTTAAAGCCTTATAACCCTATGAGCTTCGCTGCGGTGCTACTCAGTCTTGAACAGATCCTTGATGCCTCCGATAGAGCCCATGAGGTTGGTAGCCTCGTAAGGCAGATAGACGGTCTTCGTCTTGTCGCCCGTAGCCAGTTCCTGCAGCATCTGAATGTACTTCTGAGCCAGCAGATAGTTGGCAGGATTCGAGCTCTTGCCCACGGCCTGCGTGATGAGCTCGATGGCCTGTGCCTCGGCCTCGGCTTTGCGAATACGAGCCTGCGCCTCACCCTCAGCCGTCAGGATGGCCTGCTGCTTGGCAGCCTCGGCGCGGTTGATCATGGCGGTCTTCTCACCTTCTGAAGCCAGGATCTCGGCAGCCTTCTCACCCTCTGAGGTCAGAATCTGTGCACGCTTGTTACGTTCGGCCTGCATCTGCTTCTCCATCGCGTTCAGCACAGTAGCGGGAGGTGTGATGTCCTGCAGCTCTACGCGGTTCACCTTCACACCCCACTTGTCGGTGGCATCGTCGAGCACGAGGCGCAGCTTGTTGTTGATGGTATCGCGCGAGGTAAGGGTCTCGTCAAGCTCCATCTCGCCAATGATGTTACGAAGCGTGGTCTGCGTCAGCTTCTCTATGGCATTGGGCAGGTTGCTTATTTCGTAGGCAGCCTTGTAAGGGTCCATGATCTGGAAGTAGAGCAGTGCGTTAATCTCCATCTGGATGTTATCCTTCGTGATTACGTTTTGCGAGGGGAAGTCATAGACCTGCTCACGCAAGTCAATCGTTGAGGAATAAGAGTAGCGCCCGTGATTGAGCACCACAATGCTCTTGGCATTGTCAATGAAGGGGATGATGAAGTTCACGCCAGCAGCCAGTGTGTCGTGATACTTTCCCAGACGTTCAATAATTTTTGTCTCCGATTGAGGAATAATCAGGAGCGCCTTCTTTACCAGCACAACAGCTGCGATGGCAAGAACCAGAAAGAAATAAAATGTAAAATCCATAAGTTTTTTTTGATTTAAATAAAGTGAATATTATTAATGAGTTAATGATTACTCGTTAATGCTGAAGATGAACGAGACTGGCTTGTTCGTCAATCCATCTTCTCAACAGTCACAATAGTGCTTTCGCGACCCACCACCTTCACGCGCGTGCCTTCGGCTATCTCTTCATCATCTGCGGAAACGGCTTTCCATACGTCGCCGTCGATAGCCACATAGCCAGTACCCTTAGCCTGAATGGTGGTCTTCACACGAGCGATGCGCCCCAGGAGGGCATCGGCATTGCTCACCCGGTCGCTGCCCTTCCGCTGCAGATAGCGCAAGGCAAAGGGGCGCACCTGGAAGAGACTGAAGAGGCTCACCACTCCGAACACAGCCAACTGTCCGTAGATGTTGCTGAAGGGGGCTGCAATAGCTGCGCCCATCGCGCCAATGGCGATACACATGATGAAGAAATCGCCCGAAGTGAGTTCAAGAATAAGTCCGAGAACGGCCAGAACAGCCCACAGCTGCCACATATTAGCCAAAAGATAGTCAATCATAATTACTCAATTTTTTTTAAAGTTACACGTTCTGTTCTTATAGTGACAGGATGAAGTCATCCCACTCCTTGGTCGCTCCTTTCTTGCCAAAGATTTTCTGATAGAGCCTGCTTCGCGTGGTAGCTACGCTCTCCTTAGAGTGAGCCGTAAGCAGGGCTATGTCCTTCGGCGGTATTCTTACCTTGATAAGCAAGCACACGTGATAGTCATTGGCCGACAGTCGGTAGAGACTGTACAGTTTCTCCGTAAATCCCGTGTAGATGCCATCGACCAGCATGGCCAGCTGCTGCCAATCGTCCTCGCCAAGGGTCTTACCTTCGTTCAACAGGCGCTGAATCTTCAAGTAGATGTCCGAGCCGAATATATCGCCCTCTGCCCGTTCGCGTTTCTCGCTTTCTATGCGGGCAATCGTGTTTGCATAGTCGAGACGCGCCTTCTTCTCTTCGAGTTCAAGCCTGAGCATAGAGTTTTCCGACCCCAGTTTGGCAATCAGTCGTTCTAGTTCCTCTATTTTCCGCCGGTTGTCTTCCACGTCCTCACTCTTCTGCATCGCCTGCACCTTGTTCAGTCGGTCCTGCATCATGAGCATCTTCCGATGGCTGTTCTGCCAGGTCACCACGAAGAGTGCCACATAGGTAATCGTACCTATTATTAAAAGGAAGAGCTCCCGTTGGGTAAGTATGGTCATCAGTTGATTCATGATGCAAAGATAGATGAAAAGAGCGAACTTCCCAAACATTTCCGTTTGCAATAGTTCGCAATGTGGATAATGGTTTGCAAAAGTTCACAGAAAAAGGCTGAAAAGCGCCCTATACCCCGCCCTCTCGGGAAAGAGAGAGGAGACTTAAGTAGATGTTACTACTCAAGCCTCCCTCCGTAAAAATATCTAACGTGTGAGCATTATGCCAACAGTTTCTTCACCTGCTCATAGACGTTCTGGCCGGTGTAGCCCAGCTTCTCGTCGAGCACCTTGTAAGGAGCTGAGAAGCCGAAGCTCTCAAGACCCCACACGCAACCGTCGGCACCAACCAGTCCTTCAAGCGTGACAGGCAGACCGGCGGTGAGGCCGAACTTCTTCTTGCCAGCAGGCAAAACGCTCTGCTGATACTCCTTCGACTGGCTGCGGAACAGGCCCTCGGAAGGAACGCTCACGATGCGCACCTTCACGCCATCCTCGCGCAACAGCTTGGCACCAGCCTCCAGCGTAGATACCTCAGAGCCACTTGCCAGCAGAATCACGTCGTAGTCGGCATCGCTGCCTGCCACCACGTAAGCGCCCTTGGCAGCCTGAGAGTAGTCGTTGCCCTCGGGCAGCATGTCGATGTTCTGACGAGAGAAGATGAGCGCCGTAGGCGTAGAGGTGTTCTCCATAGCCATGCGCCAGCATACGGTGGTCTCCTCGGCATCAGCCGGACGAACCACGAGCACGCTGTTCTTGCCGTGATGGTTCTTCAGCTTCTCCATCAGACGAATCTGTGCCTCCTGTTCAACAGGCTCATGGGTAGGACCATCCTCGCCCACGCGGAAGGCATCGTGCGTCCAGATGAACTTCACGGGCAGCTCCATCAGGGCAGCCATACGCACGGCAGGCTTCATGTAGTCAGAGAACACGAAGAACGTGCCGCAGGCAGGAATCACGCCTCCGTGCAGCGCCATACCGATGCAGCAGCAAGCCATTGTGAGCTCGGCCACGCCAGCCTGGAAGAAGGCACCGCTGAAGTCGCCGCGCACCAGGTCGTGGGTCTTCTTCAGGAAACCGTTGGTGTTGTCGGAGTTCGAAAGGTCGGCAGAAGCGCAAATCATGTTGGGCACTTGCTCGGCGAGTACACCCAGAACGGCAGCCGAAGCACTGCGGGTGGCTGAGCCAGCTTTCTGCTGCACCTTGCTCCAATCTATCTTCGGAGCCTTTCCGCTGAACCACTCTTCCATCTGCTTGGCCTGCTCGGGGTGACCCTTAGCCCACTCTGCCTTCTCGGCATAGCGCTCTGCCACAATCTTCTTCAGTTCTTCACGACGACGGGCATAGAGCTCCTGCACTTCAGGGAAGATGACGAAGGGATTCTCGGGATCACCGCCCAGGTTCTTCACGGTGTTGACGAAAGCATCGCCACCGAGGGGAGCACCGTGAGTGGCGCAGTTTGACTCGTAGCTGCTGCCATCGGCCTTGCGAGCACCCTTGCCCATCACACAATGTCCGATGATGAGTGAAGGACGTTCCTTCTCTGCCTGTGCCTTGCGGATGGCTTCGCGAATCTGGTCAACATCGTTGCCGTCAATTTTCTGTACGAACCATCCCCACGACTCATACTTCATGGCGGTGTCCTCAGTGGTCACTACCTCTGTACGGGTAGAGAGCTGTATGTCGTTGGCATCATAGAACATAATCAGATTGTCGAGTCCCAAGTTGCCTGCAATGCGTCCTGCACCCTGTGAGATTTCTTCCTGTACGCCACCGTCGGAAATGTAGGCATAGATGGTCTGGTTCATGACGTTGCCCAGACGAGCCTTGAGGAACTTGGCAGCGATGGCAGCACCTACTGCAAAGGTGTGACCCTGTCCGAGAGGACCTGACGTGTTCTCAATGCCGCGTGCCAGCTCGCGCTCAGGATGTCCGGGGGTTACGCTTCCCCACTGGCGCAGCTGCTGCAGGTCTTCGAGTGAGAACTTACCAATCAAACAAAGCTGGCTGTAGAGCATAGGAGCCATGTGACCGGGGTCAAGGAAGAAGCGGTCGCGCCCTTCCCAATCGGGATTCTCAGGATCATAGACAAGGAACTCACTGTAGAGAGTGTTGATAAAGTCAGCACCACCCATAGCACCACCGGGATGACCCGACTTAGCTTTTTCAACCATTGAAGCAGCAAGAATACGAATATTGTCGGCTGCTTTGTACATCACTTTGTTGTCGTTCATAATTTTAGTTATTTTGTAATAAATGTTATTGGCTTACTTTAAGTATGACATAAATCAATTGCAAAGATACGAGAAATAATCCGAACGTGCAAGACATTGCAAATAATAATTGCTTTTTTCAGACTTCATAGAGAGTGTTGTCCTCCACTCCTGCTTCGGCAAATGCTTCGCGACGTTCTCTGCAAGTGCCGCAAAGCCCGCAATGCTTGTCACCGCCCTTGTAGCAACTCCACGTCTCTGAATAATCAATGTTCAGAGCTTTACCCCTGCGAACGATGTCGGCCTTGGTCAGATTTGTATAGGGCGAGAGCAGCGTCACTCCCTCGTATGTGCCCGTGCGAGCAGCTTCTGAGAATGCATCGACAAACTCAGGCCTACAGTCGGGATAGATGGCGTGGTCGCCTCCATGATTGGCCATCATCACATGTTTCAGCCCTCGCGACTCGGCCAGTCCCACGGCAATACTCAGCATGATGCCGTTGCGGAACGGAACGACAGTCGACTTCATATTGTCGTCGTCGTAGTTGCCTTCCGGGATTGCCTCACTACCTTCCAGCAGCGAGCTCTTGAAGTGCTCTGCCATAAAAGAGAGGGGAATCACCATGTGAGCAATGCCCAGCCGCTCACAATGCAGTTTGGCAAATGGAATCTCACGTGCATTATGATTGCTTCCATAGTCAAAGGAAACGGCCAGAGCAATCTGGTCCTGATAATCATACAGCATAGTGACGGAATCGACACCGCCACTCAATATTAAGATTGCGTTCTTCATTTTTTTTATTACTGAACCTCTTTTGTTCTTTATTCATCAATGTTTCTTATCTCACTAACCTCTGCAAGGCCAACATGAAGCAACCAGTAAGTGTACAGGCGCCTCAAGCGTCTTTACGTCTTTTTTCAGAGACACACAGAAGAACAGAACTTTATATATTAATATTATTATTTATTATATCTAATAAGGTACGCGAGCCTTTGTTGTGTTTCGTATCTCCGTTTTTGTCATTCTCAAAAAAATAGCGAAAGACGTTTGAGGCGGTGTCTTAGCACACGTTTAACCTAAACGCAACTGGAGTTTGAGCAAAACACGCAGCGAGTTTAGGTCAAACGCTCTTACTGTCAGCAAAGAGACGAATGCCGCGTAAAGGACATCATCAGAAGGTGTAACCCAATGTGAGCTGTGCCTGGTGACGGGCAAACGTGATAGAAGTTGCCGGCGTTACGTTCTCAATGTAGATATTGTTTTTCGTGTCCTCAAAATATTCACCATCAGCGAATGGGAATAGATCGCCCTTCGTCACCTGATACTGATAAGCAAAGTCAATGGAGAACTTGTTTATCTTGGTGCCCAATCCTGCAGTGATGCGGTGGGTAGGCTTCCAGTTCACGTAGTCGGTGGAAGAGGCATAATAGACACCGGGCGAATAGACTTTCTGATTGCGATAAGCATCGTCGTTACTACGGAAGGGCGAGCTGACGAAGTTGTAACCCACACGTACGGCGAAAGCCGGATCGGGACGCAACTCAGCACCCACCTTCAGCGTGTGCGTGCCACGGAAGCACTGCCCTATCTCATCGTTCATAGCTGCATCGCTGCGACTTTCATTACCAGTATAGCCAGACGAAATGATATAGCGCATGTCTGCAGAGGTGAAGAAAGAGTAATTATAGCAGAGGCCTAATGCCAGAAAATCTTCAATGGTGTGGCCCAAGCTGACACCTACGTTCCAGGGAGTAGTATATCTGAACTTGTAGGACTCTGAAGAATTGCGCTTCTCATCGACATAGGCAGTCAGATAGTTGCTGGTGGTGAGTGAGTACCACGTAGGAGAAGCAAGCGAGAGTCCGAAGCGGAAGGAGGAGTCCTCAATGGGGCGTACAATGACGCCACCCTTCACGTCGAAACCTGTACCCTTGATGCTACGCTCATCGGTCATGCCTGCCACCGCAGGCGAAACACCGTTAGGAAGCGTCTGACCTGCCTCCAAGTTTTCTCTATAGTCAGTGAACGACTCGTAGTGTACTCCGTGAATGCCAAACGTGAAGCCCCAGAACACCCGGTTGTTGGCATTGCCACTGAGGCTAAAGTCGAAGTTGCTCATATATCCCTTTTGACCTTTGTTGAGCGTGAAGTCGGTAGCGGTAAGAGGGTAATAGGACACATTCTTGCTTGCATCCTCAAAGGCCAAAAGATTGTAGTACGTGTTATCAATCTGCGACTCATAATAGTTCACGCCATCTTGATCTTCGTTGTCTTTATTGAAGTAGCCGTTGAAAGCCTTGATAGCTGTCTGCACGTTCTGTCCAGAGCCGATGAAACCATCCTTATCCGTAAAAGTCTTAGTCGGGGCAAAGGCATTTGAGGCTGCAATGATGTGATTGAAGTTGCGGCTCTTGTGATAGTTGAACGCAAAGTTCAGATAAGATGAAGACCCTGTGCGATTGGACCATACGAAGCCTGCTTGGTCGAAGGACATATTAGTGGGCTTGGCACCACTAACACTTTTGGCATCTTGCTGTGAAACGAGTCCCAACGTGAAACGCACATCGCTGTGGCGGAAGAGGCCCACACCAGCCGGATTGGTGCTAATGGTAGAGATGTCGGCACCAAGGGCATCGAGCGCACCGCCCATACCCACATAGCGTGCAGTGCCATTCAAATCGAGCGTAGCGATATTGGCTGCATCGTAGGCATCCTGAGCCATAAGAGGCATAGAGAGCGCTGCTGATATTGTGCAGAGAAGAATCTTTTTCATCATCGTGAGAATTAAAATAGTAAAATTATTATGGTTTTGTTCACACACGCTTTTTGCTCAGTTATCGACGACCTCCCGAACGGCCTCCGCCACCACCTCGTGACCCGCTGAAGCCACCGCCTCCACCGCCGCTACTGCGGGAACTACCGAAACTGGTACCTCCACCGCCATAGCTGCTCCGCGAACTGCTGCTGGAACCGAACGACGAGCTTGAGCTGCTGCGAGCACTTCCATAGCTACTGGTGCGGGTAGATGAAGAACGGGCATTGCCATAGCTGATACCGCTACGCGATGATGAGCCAGAAACAGAACGACCCGAAGTGCTGCGACCTGTGCCATATCGGCTATACACCACATTGCCACGATTGATAGAGTGCCCCTTGGTACCGGCTGCAACCATACCGCGAGAACGGGGTGCTACCCAACCGCTTGAGTAGTAGTGACGAGGATAGTGGTAGCTGTAATAACCGCCGTAATAACCACATCCGTAATAGCCCCATCCATAGGAGTAATGACGGTAATACCAGGGATCACGCCAATACCAGCGGTCGTAATACCAGGGGTCATACCAACTGTCGTACCAAGGATAGTAGTAGGACGAATAGTACCAAGGCGAATGCCAGTTGCTGACTGCCCACTCATCGTTGCGGCCTTGATCGTAGCCTTGCCAATAGGCATCGGTAGGCGTGTAGCCGTCCCAGCGCGACATCTTACGTGTGAGATTGAAGTCGGCAGTAGAATCAGGATAGACACCTGCGCCCCCCGAGAAGTCAATCACGTCGTTCATGGCAGAGTCACCGCAGATGTACTGGTAGGAGCTTCCTCCACGGCGGTTGTACTCGTCAACACTTCGCGAAGAGCCAGAGTTATAAGTATTGCGCGGCAATCCGTAGTCAGACACCTCTTTCTCAATCGCCTTCTTTGAAGAACCGAAGTACATATCGTCCTGTGCCTGCGCGGCTGTAATACAGAGCGACAGCATGGTAAATATGAATAAAGTCCTTTTCATAACAAATATATGTATTAAATATATAACTTCACGATGCAAAAATAAGTCTAAATTTATTGCAAATATACGGAAAAACCCTAAATGATAGTAGGATTTTCCCTATTTTTTATAAATTTGCATTCAAATTTTAACAGACAATGAAATATTTGGAAGTCATTTTTACGATCGATGCACCTGCTCCTCTCATTCAAGACACACACGATGTGCTGTCGGCTATGGCTGGTGAAGCAGGATTCGAAACCTTCGAAGAGTCTGGTTGTGAACTGAGAGGTTACGTGCAGCAGCAGTTGTTCAGTCAGGAAACGTTAGACGAGATACTTGCGAACTTTCCGTTCGAGGGAGTAGTCATCCACTATACCGTGAATGAAGCTGAGGATCGTGACTGGAACGAGCAATGGGAACTCGAAGGATTCTCCCCAATCGTGATTGACCATCGCTGCGTGATTCACGACGGGCGACACTTCGAAACGCTGGAAGGGGGCAAGGATGGCTTAGACACCTTCGACACAGCTATTGAGATTGACACCCACATGGCATTCGGTACGGGAACGCATGAGACGACAAGGATGATGCTTGCTGCCCTGCTCAACCTCGACCCCACCAGCAAGCAAGTGCTTGACTGCGGCTGCGGAACAGGCATCCTGGGCATTGCGGCACTCAAGTGCGGAGCCAGTGCGTGCACTGCCTACGACATAGACGAATGGAGCGTTGACAATGCAATGCACAATGCTGTCATCAATCGTGTTGACGATCGGTTCAAAGTGCTGTTGGGCGATGCGAGCGTACTGAACAGTTTCAATGAAGAATTCGACATTGTAATGGCCAACATCAACCGAAACATTCTCTTAGCCGACATGCCTTCATTCCAAAAAGTGATGAGGCCAGGGGCTACGCTGCTATTGAGCGGATTCTATACCACCGACGTAGAGCTGCTCAAGACGAAGGCTGAACAGTTGGGGCTCAGTTGGCTAAGCACTCACAACGACGGCGATTGGTGCTGTCTGGAATTTTCAAAAGACTGACACAAGCTTTGAAGCGATGAGGAAACAGAAAAAAGGCTGACTTCACAGTCAGCCAAGTTTCCTTTCTAAACTAAACAAATACTATATGAATTTTCTGTGCTTCTGTTGTTTGTAATGATGTCTCTTCTTATTCCCTAAAATAGTAAGAGTTTCTATTGACGTTGCAAAGGTATGAAGTCTGATTGATTCCTGCAATACCTAAAAATTAGGGTTTAGAAAAAGACAAAGCACACCGACTCATATAATTGCATGAAGAAAACGTAGAGTAGCAGTACAGGCGACCACCACGAAATGCCTTGCGACATAGCCTGACAGACATCGACAACTGAAGTGAACACACGCACAGAAATGCCATAGACAAGAGAAACAACCAGTATGCCTAAAGCAATAATGGGTACAAGCGCCCGACTGAACGGTGAAGGAAACAGCGCGCCAGTAGGCGAAAGCAGAATGGCATGAGGAATGCTGGTGAGCAACAGAATCACACCACAATACAATAACAGAACGAGCAGCGTAAGCATGCGGTTCATTCGTTCACGATAAGTTGAAGGACGGGTGAGAAGTCCGCTCTGACGAAACACACCTGTGGACACTGCCAGCAGCAGCAGCCAGCCAAGTACGGGAGAGAGAATCATGTCGGTGAACTGTCCGAAAAACCAGCGGATGCCTTCACTTGACAGCAACGAGCGCACACCATCGACCATCAGGCTGCTGAGGAACCATGAGATGAGAACCAACAGCAGTTCAGCCACGATGAGCGCAGCTATGACGTATGCAATGAGCTTACTCCTCATCAGGTTCAAGATTGTCAACATCAATGATGCGCAGTTCCAACGCACGAACCACCAAGCGTGTGGCATTCACACCGTTGCTACCCTCCGGAAAGAGTTTCTGCACCAGCTCGTTCTGTCGTTTCTCAAGACTCTTCACGCCAAAGGGCATACCGCGTAACTGCGTAATCTGGTCTTTCGTATAGCCGAGAGCCAGATGACGAAGGAATCGCTCATCGTACTCATCAATCTCATAATTGACAAGCGCCTCCTGTTTGGCCAGCTGTGAACTGACACTTCGCTTAAAGCGCTCTACTATCTTGCGGAGGATAGGTTCGTTGAACACCAACTGCTTGCCATCCATCACCGAGCTCACATCATGACGGGTGAGCAGTTCGCCCGTCTTCAGGATGATGCCGTCGGCACCAGCATCCAGCACATCCACCCAAAGCTTTTCGTTCAGAATCTCACCGGTGAAGATGAGCACCTTCACCTGCGGATACTGGTCCTTGGTCTCGCGGCAAAGCTCTACGCCCACGGTCGTCGAACCACCTAACCCAAGGTCGAGCAACACAAGGTCGGGCACCTGTTGTTTGAGCACTCGGCGGTAAGCCACTTCGCTGTCGGCTGTTCCTATGATTTCGGCCTCTGGAATGTCGTTACGGATGATGCCCTCAGTGCCTTTCAGCTCCAGAGGCACATCTTCCACTATAATTACTTTAAAGTTCTGCATATCTTATTGTTGAGTTGAATTCGTTGTTTTATATCTTGGCAAGGTGATGATGACAAACGAGCCATTGGCGGTCTGCTCGGTGCTGATGCCACACGCATGGCGCGACGTGGCTTCGCCGTGTTCACGCACGATTTGCCTGCAAAGCAGATAATTAAGGTTATCGGTTGAAGGCATGAAGCTCGTTGGGGTTACTCCAGGCATGGGTACGCGACAAGTCACATACTCAGGAGCATCGGGCCTTACGTTGTAGCTTATATCAAGCGTCTTCTGATGAGCCTCTCGCCGAAGGAGTTCGAAGAGATAATCGATGAGCACGCGATCGCCCAGAATCTCATGCTCCAGTTTGGTGAGATGCAGTTTGACGGTTTCTACCTGCCGATTGGCCTGCTCGCTCAGTATGCCATAGAGCTCGCGGTAATACCCCACCACTTCTGGAAGTGCAGCAATGTTGCCCGTATCCACCAACTGCCTAATGCGACTTGGATAGTACATCGTCTCGTGCTTCAGTGACGAAAGACAGTTGTCTAACACCTGATTGCTCACGTGCAGCCGGGCTTCTTCTACTTCAACGCGCCGTATGTCATCATTCAGCACTTCCAGTTCTGCCTGCTGTTCTAATATTCTTGCAGCTTTACGGCTCAACAACAGCACCACTTGGAATAGGATGGCTACAAGCAGAATCAGAAGAATGAGCACCAACATGATGATGGCAACGCTGCGATTGGTTTGCGACTGCTGCATTTTCTTGCAATAGTCGTCGAGTGTCTGGTCGGCTGACAACTCCTTGAAAAGAAGTGTATAGATGCGGTTGTTGTAATTGTAAAGCGTCCATTCGTGCAGTGCAAGTGCAGCTACAGCACTCTCATTGCGAGCAACGAGCAAAATGTTGTAGTTCATCTTCACACTGTTGTGTAGCCAGAAAATATCAGGTATGGTGGACGAACCTTGGTCAAAGACTGAAAGTGTGTCAACCGACTTCGGGTGAAGCCTTCGAAAGTACTGATTGAGACAATGAAAACAAGAGTCGGCAAAAATCAACGTCTGTTCAAACGTGCCGTCAATATTCGAATAATAGGCAGAATCTGCATAGTTGCTGGCTTGATGCAACAATTCCTCAGAAGTGGGAACGGCACGGGGTGAAGGTTCAGGGGCTGACAATGAATCTGGAAGAGACTGTGCGGCACCAGTTGTTGCAAACAGCAGCAAGAGAGGCAACAATCGTGCTGAAACAGATGACTGGCGAACCGTGCCTTTAGGCAAACGGAAATAGAAGCGGCTGCCCTCACCTATACGACTCTCAGCGGCAATCTTGCACACATTGAATATCTGACTCGTCTTTCGATACTTCTCAATGATACCCCGGCAGTTCTGCAATCCGAACCCATGACCACCCGCTATCTTATGGTCGAACACGTGAGCCAACTCGTCCTCGGTCATTCCTCGCCCTGTATCAGCAACTGATATCTCAATACTGTCGGCCAGCTCGGTAGCCGAGATAATGACCTTTCCGCCACTCTCCGTAAATTTTCGGGCATTGTCAGCCAACGTATTCAGCATGAAGAGTGTAAGCACACGGTCGGCCTTGACACAGAGCCCGGTAGATTCCACATTCAGCTCGATGCCTCGCAAAGCAAAGCTACGTTTGCCCTTGGCAATGATTGTGAACAGTTGCTCAATCGGGAACGTCTCGATGTGCAGGTTAAACTCTCCTTGTCGCAACTGAATCCAGTGAGTGAGCACAGCATTTACCTCATTAATCTCTGCAGCCAGATCCTTCACATACTCCAGACGCTCCTCATCGCGCTCACTGAGCACAGACTTGGTGTCAGCAGACACTTCAATGGGCTGAATGCGACGCACTTCATGAAGCATTCTGTCGATGAACGGTGTAATGCTGTTGACCAACGACACTTTGGATCGCTGTTCAATATTCCTCCGCTCTGCTTCCTTTAGCTTCATCTGCCCGATGGCCCACTGTTCTTCCAATTGTTCACGCTGCTCGTGCAGCTCGTCGATCGCCGCCTGTCGAGGTCGCCTGCGAAGGTAAACAACATACATCACTCTTAGTACAATCGCCAATAGGAGTATAGCCAGGACAACGGCTGCCAGCAGTTTATTGAGCTGCGCCACCGTAGCATCGAGTTGCCCAGCTCGTGCCTCAAGAGAGCGGTCTTGTCGCGTTTGCTCCTGCAAATCGAGGTAGATGTTTCTGTTGAAGTCGCTCTGCTTCTTGTCATTCATAGCTGAATAGGCCACGCTCAGCTGCTCGTGAATGCTGGCCACCAAGTCGGGAGCCTGATTGATGGCTGAATCGGACAGTGCCTCATTCAGGTAGCGAAGAGCTGTGGGGAAGTCGCCTTGTGTGCGATAGCAAGAGGCAAGCGTGCGGTAGGCACCTGATATTTGATAAGTATCGCCGAAAGCAATGAATTGCCGTAGAGCCTCTTTGGCCAATGACACAGGCAGGTCGTCGTCAACATACTGACTGAACATTTTGAACAAAGCATCGTCCGAGGGATTGATGATCACCAAAGGCCGCCAATCGTCGGCATCGATAAGGTGTTCGGCCATTCCTTCAAGTGAGTTGGCAAGGAAGTAAGGAGAGCCGAATTGATCAGCGATACGATGACACTGTAGCAAGTAGTCGAACTCTTGCTGTCGAATCTCCTGCGAACTGCCTTCGATGATAATGCCACCCGCACCTACATTATAAAGATAGTTGAGCCACTGAGCGGTATCGCTCTTCACGTCGGCATTCATCGAAAGAAGCGCGTCAACAGCCAG
>JAEEGG010008606.1_pt1 | contig 23110 bp, 18 predicted proteins | sample 9134161 | NCBI WGS metagenome assembly JAEEGG01 (sample SAMN16246543, study PRJNA631951) | gut metagenome | biome: gut microbiome; feature: rumen; material: CR-attached | host: Bos | place: Iran: Karaj | collected 2018-10
GGTTTTGGTTTCATAATTAGATTGTGTTAATTGTCTACACATTGTCATAATCGTATAGCTTTCAGGGCTAAAGCCCATACGCTATACTTATTATGACAATGTGTAGACAATAAAAAAGTAAAGCAACGTGATTTTATACTATAGCTTATATCGAATTTGTATAGTAAAATACTTTTGTTTATAGTTATTTTTTTAGGGATGTTAAGGATTAAACCACATGAAAATCATACAGGTTTTAAATTCTCCAAATTGGAGCGCTGCTTCTGCTTATTGCATAAATGTTTCCTATGAATTGATGAAACTTGGTCATGAAGTTCTGATTATGACCGAACCAGGTAAGCCTTTGGAACAGGCTAAAAGTTTTGGTATTCCCTGTGATGATAAATTAAGATTGAACGAACACTGTCTTTCTGCTTATGTTCAGGGACTTAAGCATTTGAAGCAAACCTATAAGCGATTTAAACCTGATATTGTTTCGGCGCATATGAATGAATGCTCTTGGATGCCTGGTTTTGTTGCAAAAATGTCTTTCCCAACTGCTAAAGTTGTCAGAGTCAGAGCAGATATTGCTGCGCCGAATAAAAATATTTTCAATTTGTATGTGAACCATAAGTGGACAGACCATATTATTTGCAGTTCTCAGCTTCACAAAGATGTCTGCTGCAAGAATCTTTTCCTTTCACCAGAAAAATTAAGCGTTGTTTATGGAAGCGTGGATTCCGAAAAATTTAATCCTAATGCTTATGACAGCAGCATTCGCAAAAAACTTAATCTAGCAGAAGATGATTTTGTTGTTTGTCTCTTAGGCAGATTATCTCCGGTTAAAGGGCATGAATATGCTATAAAAGCTGTTTCTCTGCTGAAAGAATTGCCGGTAAAAGTTAAGTTTCTTTGTATCGGTTATGAATCAGAACGAAAATACGATTGGCTAATTGGGGAAGCAGAACGCCTTGGAGTTGCAGATAGATTGGTTACTATAGAGCGCTGCGATAATATTTCTGCTGTCTTGAATTCTGTTGATGTTGGAATAATCACCTCGTTAGGTTCAGAAGCAAATTCCAGGGCTACTTTGGAATATATGGCCTGTGGTAAGCCTGTTGTTGTAACTAACGTTGGAGTTTTGCCAGAACTGGTTGCTGAAGGCAAGAATGGTTTTGTTATTGAAAAAGGCAATTCAGAAAAGTTGGCAGAAACTTTGAAAAAGATGGCTTTAAATAAAAATCTGTGCTCAGAAATGGGTAAAGCTTCACGTCAGAGAATTGAAGATAATTTTACATTAAAACAATTCGGTCTGAAAATGGAAGCGGTCTACAAGACTGTTTTAGGGAGTAGGGCGTAGAGCGGACGAAACTTCGCTAGCAAAGACCCCTTTCGATTGCTTACGCAATCACTTCCCCCAGCAATGCTATCGCATTCTGGGGGCAGATCTTCAAGATGCTCTCCTCAAGTGGAGCCTTTAGGTCCACCCACCACCTACCACTAATTTTCTCTTTTTCCTAAAAAATATAGTTGATTTTAAAAGTGTTTCGTGGTAATCTAAAGGGTACATCCCTGCTTTTGTCTGGAAAAATGACAAAGGCTGAAATTTATCCGAAGGGAGGTTTTATATTAGTGAAACCTTACGAAACATTGTTTTTTACCGAACCCGGTATCGAAAACGAAGCTCTCGATGCCTTAATTGGTAAAGTAGAAAATGCTATTACCAAAAATGGCGGTCAGGTCGAAAAAATCGACAAATGGGGTCGCCGTCCTCTGGCTTATCCAGTAGAAAAACACACTGAAGGTAACTATGTTCTCATTAACTTCCAGGCTACTGGCGAAGCTTTAAAAGAACTCGAAAGAACATATCTGATCAATCAGACTATTCTTCGCTTCATGACTACCGTTCGCGGTCAGTAAAAGAAAACTACTATGGCTGGCAATCTTAATAAAGTATTTTTGCTCGGTAATCTTACTAGAGATCCTGAATTAAGACATACTGCTCAAGGCACTTCTGTTGCTAATTTCAGTATTGCTGTTAATCGTACTTATAAGGGAAATGACGGTGACTTCAAAAAAGAAACCAGTTATTTCAATATTATAGTATGGGGTAAAACTGGTGAAAACTGTGCAAAATTCCTTAGTAAAGGTAGACCTGTTCTGGTAGAAGGCAGATTGCAGAATCGCAGTTACGAAACTCAGGATGGACAAAAGCGCACTATTACTGAAATCGTTGCAGACAACGTTCAGTTTTTAGGCTCTGCTTCTGGTCGTGACGCTATGGATGAAGGGGCTGCAGGCGGCGATGATGTTGGATTCGCAGCAGATTTTTCACCCGCAGACGATGATGACGCTGTTCCATTCTAATGTATAATTAATTGCATGTTATTTACGATTTATCGGAGGAAATAAAATGACCGAATTTAAAAGACATAGACATAGAAAAGTATGTCATTTCTGTAAAGACAAAGTTACATTTATCGATTATAAAGACGTTGCTCGCCTAAAAAGATATATCAATGACCGTGGTAAGATCACCAGCCGCAGATCAACTGGTACTTGCACTGCTCATCAGAAACATCTTACTACAGCCATTAAGCGCGCTCGCAACATGGCTCTTCTTCCTTTCGCTAACGTCTAATTACGAAATTAAACCCGTAGTATGTTTCTCATGCTTATAGCATTATTAATAATGCCTGTAGCATTTTTATACTTTGCTGTTAAGATGAGATTAACTCCTCTTAACACGGTATGCCTGGCACTGTTATCATCAACGGCTTTTTCCTGTGGTTGCTGGACAGTAATAAATACACCGGAAAAACAAAAGCAGGCTATTCAGCTTTTTAAAGAAGAGTTCGAAAAGCAGTTGGTCGTTGTTGAAGAACGAATGAAAGCTCAGAAAATAGAAAGTTCTGAGTATGCAGAGTCTATTGAAACCCTTAGAGAAAATTTCAATAGAGTTGCAGATAAAGCTTTCTTGCTGATTCCAAGTACTTCAATATTCTTATGGCACTTGGTAACTCTAGGAATCCTTTATTCTCTAGCGGCTTGGTTGGGACCGAAATTTGGTTATAAGGTCGAGCCGTTTCCAGCTTTTAAGGATTGGACCTTTGACTGGAATCTGGTATGGTTATATATCATCGGTTGGGTTCTATATTTCCTGATTGGTGGAATAGAAGGATTGCCTGGGGCAAAAGTAATACAGATATTGGGTGCTAATTGCTTTATAATGAGCAATATTCTTTATCTGATTATAGGCTTTTCATTATTGTTCTTCATGTATGATAAATACAAGATTGGGTTTGTGCCGAGAGTAGGTTTATCGATTATAGCGTTGATGTTCTCTCAGTTTATGATTTGGCTTGGGCTGATTGATGTTTGGGCTGAGTTCAGATTGAAGAAATCAACACCAGAAGTCTCAGATAATTCTGATGACGATGACTTTTTTGATTTTTGATTATTACTCAGGAGAAAAAAATGGAAGTATTAATGATAGATACCGTTCCCCGAGTCGGTAGAAAAGGCGAATTAAAGAACGTAGCAGAAGGTTTTGCACGCAATTACCTCTTCCCAAGAAATAAAGCTATCCTTGCTACTGAAGGTGCTAAGAAGCATCTCCAGCTTATGAAGACTTCTTGGGAAAAACAGGCTGCTAAAGAAAAAGCTATGTATACTGATATGGCTCAGAAGATCGAAGGTCTTACTGTTACTATCACTAAGAGAGCTGGTGACAAAGGCCGCTTGTTCGGTTCTGTTACTAGTGCAGAACTTGCTGAAGAAATCAGCAAACTTGCTAAGGTTGATGTCGATAAGAAACTTATCGTTGCAGACCATATTAAAGAAACTGGTGAACACTCTGTTACTATCCGCTTCACTGGCGATGTTAGAGCTCACCTCAAAGTTGTTGTTGTAGCTGAAGAAGTTAAAGTTGACTAATTTAGTTTAAACACAAGCTTAAAAGAATCCCTCACTTATTAATGATAAGTGAGGGATTTTTTTATATATTCCCTTTTAAGAGCTTGTCTAAAAACTAGGTTATGAGTATTTTAAAATCCCCCTTAATCCCCCTTTAATAAAGGGGGTAAAGACAATGTGTAGACGACAAAATTTAACAAATTCTTAGTTTTTTGCTAGCCTCTAACAAAGAGGGTTATCTAACCCAAGTTCTTCGAGAAAACTTCTACCAGAAACAGGTTCTGATTTAATTCTAAGAACATTTAAATTCATTTTTTCAGCCATTTCTGGTTTTATTTTTATTGCATCTTTTTCTGTGCAGACTAGAGTTTGGTTGTTTTTTGAAGCTTCTTTAAGCAATTCTTCCAATTCAGAATCTAAAAATCTGTGGTGGTCACGAAATTCTCTTTTAGAAGCTATTTTGTAACTGCATTGTTCTAACTGAGCATAGAAACTTTCCGGTCTGCCTATAGCAGAAAAAGCCATTAGCTTTGTATCATCGTCAAGCTTAGACAATTTGCCGTTAGGCTTAAATAATCCTTCACAAAGAGTATGAGTTTTTATAATAGGAATGCCAGGTGCTTTTTCATTAAGCCATTTTAACCAGAAATCTATTTGTTCCTTAGAAGCAGATTCACATCTAGTTAATAATATGGCATTAGCTTGTTTTAAGCGTTCAATAGGTTCTCTTAACCGCCCTGAAGGAATTAATTGCGCTTCTTCAGGTTTAGACATTGAATCCCAAAGCAAAATATCAAAATCTTTGTATAGTCTGCGGTATTGAAAACCATCATCTAAAAGTATTAAATCAGGCTGATAGTGCATTTCCCCGATTTTTGCCGCATGATGTCTGTTTTTTCCTACTAGAACTGGAATGTTGGGAAAACGTTTGTTCAGCATTAAAGCTTCATCAGTCAGTTCAAATGGGTGCTCACCATTTCCATATAATTCATAAAAAGAGTTTTCCCAGGGGCATCTATAGCCTCTAGTTAATACGAGAAGCTTTTTTTGAGGCTGCTGGGTTTGCAATTCTTTTAAAATTTCGAATAATACAGGTGTTTTCCCTGTTCCACCCATGCTTAAATTGCCAACAGATATTACTTTGGCTTTTGTTCTGTATTTTAAGAAATCAAAGGTTTCGAAAAATTCTCTTTCGAGCGTGGTTAGTGTGGAATATATGTCAGAAAGTATATTCATGATTATTAAATTATATCATATTTTTGATTTATGACTTCTTTAAATGCTTTTTTCATTTCTTCGAACAATTCTTCGTTTTTTGTGAAAAAATAGCAGGGTGGGGTGTTAAAATCTAAAGAAATGCCATTTTTGTCTAGGATTATTTCTGCTTGTTGGGCTAAATCTTTTACTTTATCGTCATAACAAATTAATTTGGTTTTCAAACCTGTTCTTAACATTGCTAAAGCGGCATGATACCTCATTGCAATACCATAACCATGTTTATCGCTGTATTTTGAAAAATCTATAAAGCTGCTTGGGCACAGAGTTTCAGATATGTTGTTGATATTCTTGAATAGTTTTATATCGCTTTTTCTAGCTGCTAATCCCACTTTGATCCCATTAAAATCATTAATCTCTTTTATTGCATTGTTTAAAAGGCTACTGTCTTTCCATGCTCTTAAATTTATTGCAAGGCTATTTGAATCAAGGTTATTCTGTTTGTCTATTGGAAAATGCCAAGTCCAGTCGGTACCTAGTTTTACCTTTGCATTTGGAAGCAGACTTTTATATAAATCGTATGATGTTTTATCTCTGACATAGGCTATTTTTACGAAGGATAGAGCTTTTTTAACAAGTTTTCTGCTCTTTTCTGAACGTAAAGGACCAATTCCTGCTCCAAACAAAACAGGAGTCGAGCCCATTTTCGCAGCAGCAATAATTCTATAGGCAAAAAAGGTCACTCCTTCCCAAGACCAATCCTGGAGAATGCCCCCTGCAAAAACGGTTAATGGCGAGTTATAAGCTGCCTTTATAAAACTAGGCCATGAAAAAATGCCTCGTCTGCATATGCTTAAACCAAATTCTTGCTTAGAACCACTAGTTATTATAGGAGTAATGTCGTTCGGCAGGTTTTCGCAAATAGCTTTTAATATGGACTCATCGCCCATATTCCCTTCACCGAAAAAACCCGTTAATAGTATATTTTTCATTTTTTTAACCAAATACCAAAAACAATAACAACGCTTGCGTTAGCAAGCAAATTACATATATGGCAGAATCATTTCCACTCTTTCACTCCAGGTTGGGACCTTTTCTATGTCTTCATTAAATCCTGTATCTTTCAGCTTTTCAATAGCTTCTTTTGCTTGTTCAGCATCTTTTATAAATGAATCTATATATTTGTTTGAATAAAGCGATTCTATGTCAGGTGCCCATATTTTTAGTCCGGTAGCTCTGTAATCGTAAGCTTTAATAGGGTCAACACCTTTTATAAGTTCAATATTTTTAAATGGAATAAGGCCAACATCACATTCTTTCATTAGTTTCAAAAGTTGATCTGTATTTAATTCTCCATGAAATACTACGTTTTGATTTTTTAATAATTGATTGAATGCTTTGCCTCTGCCTTTCCCTGCAATATGTAGTTCGATATTATCAATACTGGTCAGCATTTCCAGCCAGTCTATATCGACCCATTCATAATGAGCCCCAGATGATAATATTTTTATTTTGTTGCTATAATCTTTGTTTTGTTCATTTTTATAATAATTGAAAAAAGTGGCGTTTGGAATTAATAAACATTTTTTCTGATTGCTCTCAGAAAAATGCTTTTTTATAAAAGGATGCGAAATTGTTATTAAATCTGAATTTGCTGCTGCTATTGATTCATAGCTTTGCCATGTTCCATATTTTTGCTTAGGAAAATTACCATGAAGGTCGCAACAGTCGTAGATTATTTTTCGCCACTTTCTATTGGTCATTTCAGCATAAGAAGGCTCTGCCAACCATAGAATACAGTCTGAGGGGTTTATATGAAGTTTCTTTATTATTAGTTTAAGAGCTATTTTAATTGAAATGTTTTGAATTATCGGGTAAGAAGCGGCTTTAAATGGTATTTTTATATCAAGAATAGTAAAATTCTTGGCTTTTTTTAAAGTTTTGCAAGAAAAACCGTTCGAGCAAAGAGGATTTACAAAGAATATTTCATAGTTGTTTTTTGCTAATTCCAAGGCTAAGCCTTGATGTCGCTGCTTTAGAGCTTCGAAATTTACAGGGGAAACAAAAATAATTTTAATCATGTTTTTTACTTGTCTATCAAGTCTAACACTGCGTTTTCGAAGTCATCAATCATTTTATCCTGATTATTAACTTTTTTGAAGCGCTCAAAGGCATTTTTACTGAATTTTACATAGTTTTCTTTTTGAGAAAGACTATTTATGGCATCAACTAAGGCTTTGCCATCATTAGGTTCTATAAGAATTCCACTTTCATTGTTTATTATTATTTCTGGAATTCCGCCCACATTTGTTGCAATACAGGGTATTCCAAGTCTCATGACTTCAAGAAGACTTAAAGGTATGCCTTCTCCTAATGAAGGAAGCAGAGCGATGTCTATATCGTCATAGTATTGTGATGGGTCATTTACAAAACCATGAAAAACTACTTTATCTTTTATATTATTTAAATTATTGCATAGATTTTCAAGATTCTTGCGTTCTGGGCCGTCTCCAAAAATATGTATTTTATTGATTTTAATTTGTGAAATCTTTTCAGAAATAGCTTTTAATGCCCATTCATGACCTTTGTTAGCGTGAAGCTTCGCTGTTATGGAAATGTTTAAGGGTTTGTTCGGAAAATTTCTTGTTCCTACAGCTGGTTTGTCTATGCAGTTGTTTATTGTTATAAGAGATGATTCATCTGCTTTTTGTTCAAGTAAATGCTGTTTAACAGCATTTGAGACGGCTATCTGTCTGTCGCTGAATTGATAATAAATTTTTTTATTTAATCCATGAATGTGAGAAATACATTTAACTCCGGTGATTTTTCCTAAGATTCCAGAAAACAGACTGGCTTTATTTAGATGAGAACTTATTATGTCTGGTTTAAACGTCTTTATATCTTTTAACAGTTTGGCAGCAAACATAATTCCGCCTAAATTCATGGATGCAACAGAACACTTAATATTCATTGAAAGCAGTTTTGAATAGAGCGGGTTTCCTGCACAGGTTGCAGTAACAATCCAGCCTCGCTTTTGAAGGTTCTGCATTAGATTGATTGCAAGACGCTCTCCGCCGCCAAGTTCTCTTGAAGAAATTGCAAAGTGTATTTTTTTTGTTCTTATTAAACTTTCATATAATTCTAAATGTTCTCTCATTGCTTCTTCCCTGTTGAAAAGTTTTTCTACTCTTTTTCTGCCATTTTCGCCTAATTTTTTTCGTTTTTCAAAGTCTTTTATTAGTAATTCAAGGCTTTGTGCTAACGATTCCGGGTTGTCTGGCTTAGATAAAATACCAGTAACATTATCTTCTATGACCTCTGGAATCCCACCTACTTTTGTTGCTGCGACAGGCAGGCTTCTTTCCATAGCCTCGCAGATATTTATTCCAAAAGCTTCTTTGCGTGAAGGCGCAGCAAAGATGCTTAAGCTTTCAAGATATTTTGCTTTACTGGGGATATCATCAACAAAATTGCAGATTTCTTCAATACCTAGCTCTTTTACTTGTTTGAAAAGTTTTTCTTTGCCTTTCCCGCCACCGCCTATGTTAATTTTAAATTCCAGATTTTTTTTATATAGAATTTTTGCGGCTTTTAGTAGGTTATCAAGCCCTTTAACTTCATGAAGTCGTGATAGGGTTCCAATAATAACTTTTTCCTGTTTTTCATATTCTCTAGCTTTATTTATTACTACTCCAGGATAAATAATCTTAAATCTGTCTGAGCTAAGTTGCTCGATTGTATTGATGTACCAGTCTGATAAGCTTTTGCTCGGAAAAACTATATAGTCGGAAAGTGTCTGCATATATTTTTCTACGAAATGATAAGCTTCACTTTCTGTTCCATGAATAGTTGTAATAAGCTTTGAATCATATTTTGATAATTGCTTTGCAAAACGAGCCCAGGCTGTTGCTCTGAAAAGATGAGTGTGGATTATGTCTGGTTTGAAAGAATTTATAAGTTCTATTAAACGATAACAGGCTACAAAATCGAATAATTCTTCCCCAAGTATTTTTATTTCTATATTTTCTTCTTGAAATTTTTGTGTTAAAGGCCCATCTCTAAATGCTGCAACTATGATTTTGTTAGAGTCTCTGTTCAAATATTTTGCCAGGTCAAGAAGCAGTATCTGGGCACCGCCTACAGTTAAGGCGTTTATGACATAGAGTATTTTCATTTTAATGTATTTCTGTAGTTGAAGTAGCTAAATTAGCTGATAATTCTTCATTGAGTTTTATTAAATCGTTTTCTAGAAAATTAATTAAAACATTTATAGCAAAACCATCTAGTTTTTTGCCAGGTTCAGAGTATTCTGTTAAGAAATCTAATCTGCCTTCAATATTTTTTATATGTCCTGAACTATCTCTTTCTTTAAATGTTTCTTTCAGTAAGGCATATTTGGAATTGAGTCTCTCTACTACTTTTCTAATTCCATCTAAATCTTCTTTATCAAAACTTACCCATAAATCGTCGACCCCATAAGTAAAATCTAATAATAAAGACGATTCAGAAGTATTCGGCATTTGCTCATATAATCTTGAAAGTCTTCGTGAAAACTTCATAATAGCTTTATGAGTTTTTGGGTAATCTTTGCCTAAATATTTTCTGATTTCACCCAAAGTTTGAGCTAAATCATCAAATTTATCTTTCCATTTTTCATCTGTTTTGCCCCATTCTGGCGGAAAAACAAGATAAGTATTTGTGAAAGTCATCCATTGGTTCATTAGATTCTCTAGTTTTTGTGAAGCATCTGGTGATTTCACATTTTCGTTTAATGTTTTTGAAAGCACAGCAAGCTGAGTTGTTGCTTCAATAAAGGATTTTTCTTTCGTGTTTCCTGCAATTAACGAAAAAAGGTTAACGTCACAGGCGTAAACTTTTATTACGCTGATTAAGACTAGAAATACTATTGTTAATATAAAGCTCTTTTTCATTATATTTAAATTATAAGAGCCTGTGAGTTCTAGTCAAGTTTTTCACCTTCTTCAGAAAGATACATTTCAAGGTTATCAAACTTAACACAGGCCGAATTAAAGGCTAAATGCGCCGTACCTATAGAACCATTACGCTGTTTAGCGATAATTACTTCACCTTTGCCTTTACTTTCTTCTTTTAGTTTATTGTAATATTCATCACGATACAGAAACATGACTATATCTGCGTCTTGTTCGATTGAGCCTGATTCTCTAAGGTCTGAAAGAAGCGGACGTTTATCTGGTCTTTCTTCGACCTTTCTAGATAACTGTGATAGACATATAACAGGAATATTCAGTTCACGAGCAAGGTTTTTCAGCCCTTTGGAAATAGCTGAAACTTCCTGTTGTCGGCTTTCAACTTTTGCAGAGCCATCTTTGCTTAAAGTAATAAGTTGTAGGTAGTCTATGACAATTAATCCTATTTTATCTTGGGAATAGGCCTTTCTTGCTTTGCTTCTTATTTCCATAAGAGAAGCACCGGGTGTGTCGTCTATAAGTAAAGGAGTATCTTCTAAAACTCCGGCTGCCAGAGTCAGTTTGCTCCAGTCGTCATCGCTCAAGAAACCGCTTCTTATTTTAGAACTGTCTATTCTTGCTTCTGATGAGATTAAACGTTTAACCAACTGCTGATGAGACATTTCCAAAGAGAAGAAAAGAACCGGAACTCTGTGGCTGTAGGCTGCGAATTGGGCAACATTAAGACAAAATGCTGTTTTTCCCATTGATGGACGTGCTGCGATGATTATTAAATCTGAGTTTTGCCAGCCTGAAGTCATTTCATCCAATTTGGTAAACCCGCTAGGAATACCGGTAACAGCCTGTTTGTTTTCATATAGCATAGAAAGCTCATCAATTGTTGGTTTGATAAGATCTTTCATGTATAAATAGGAACTAGCTGTTTTTAATCTGTTTAATTGAATAACTTTCTGTTCTGCAGAATCTATTAAGCCTTCTGCAGAAGCCTGCGGGTCGTAGGCGCTGTCAACAATTTCGTTGGAAACAGAAATAAGAGTCCTCAGCATGGATTTTTCTTTTACTATTTTTGCATAGTATTTAGCATTTTTTGAAGTAGGTACAACGTTTAACAGTTGCGCTAGGTAGCTGGCGCCACCTGCTTCTGTAAGATGTTCCTGTTTTTTTAGTTCTTCCACAAGAGTGACTATATCACAGGGTTTTTGAGAATTATAAAGTTCTACTAGTGCAGAAAAAATAAATCTATGAGAAGACTGATAGAAATCGTCTGATTTTACTTCTTCTAGTGCCGCATCAACAGCATCTTCGCTTAACATCATAGAACCGAGAAGGCTCTGTTCTGCTTCAAGGCTGTGAGGTGGTATTTTTTGAAATATGTCAGACATGATTTACTCCAGATTTTTATTATCTTAAAAAAGAATTCAAAATAACTAGTTAACTGTAATATAGTTCTTTAAAATTCTATTTCTTGAGGTTCATTATGATGATGAGAATTGATATTTTCTTGTTTTATTGTATAGTCGTCAGTTCCTCTTCTATATAAGAGCAATTCTTTATTACTATGATACATAGAGCGGATTTTTTCCTGATCATAGCGAATAAAACCTTTCCAAACCAGTTCTCCAATATTGAACTTTTCTATTGGAATATTATCTTTGTAACCTTCCATTATTGGATAAAGTTCGGTATTCAACTGTTTCTTTATATTGGGGTTAAGTTTTATTCCAAAAGGATTAACAAATAAATAGAGGTAAACCATTGCTGTAATCGCAAGTAAACCTAACATTTGAAAGTTAAGGCTTAGAGGTTTTAAGTCAGAATAAAGTCTTATTAAAACAAAGAGTCCCATCAAGACAAATACTGGGGTTGTAGAAGGCCATATAAGGGCAAAAAAGCCAGTTAGTGCATAATATATAAGGTATGGAATGTCTTGTGGAACACTTCTGACTAAGGAAATCAGATTAAATAATAAAAAGATTCCTGATAAAACATATAGAATCTCCATTTCCGATTTAGGAATAAAATTCCAGTTTAATAAAGAATCTGTATCTAATGCTGAGACAAAGCCTTCTGGAAAAACTAATCCACCTATTAAAGCACAAACTATTAATGATAATTTATACTTAGGGTTACAGAACGCCTGACAAAATATTAATGAAAGCAGTATCAGTGAATTTAAGCCTAACCCGCTTGCAGCAGCAAATATAGGTATTAGAATCAAGCCAAATCGGTTTTTTAGTATGTTTTTATCAAGAAGAAATAAAAGACATAACACAAAATTTAGAGTGATCAACATTCTTAGATTTAAGAATGATTGCATTGTAAAAGCAAATACTGATAACCCAATTAAGCCTGGCAGAGGTTCTTTATTTTTAAATATCCAAATACATAAAAAGGAACAAAGAACGAAGTATAATATATGATAAATAGCTTTTAAACCAAGTAAGGAAATAGAAGAATCAGCTATTTTCAAAGTCAGAGTTTCAGGTAAAATAATACCTAATACATTTGTATCAATGTAATCTCTGGCAATTGTTAGTTCCCAGTAAGTAGTAGCAGGGAATGGGGCTGAACGGGTAAATAACAATAAAACAACTATTGTAGCAACAATGGTTGTTATTTTATTCCATTCAAGAGATTCTTTTGAGGGCTTTGTTTTTGTTTCAAAGCCCTCAGTATTTGAATTATTTAACAAGATTTTTCCCTGTCTGTATCGTTAACTTATTTATCTAAGCCTAGGATTTTTTCAGGTTTACATGGGAGATTGCGAATTCTTACTCCTGTAGCGTTATATATTGCATTTGCTACTGCGGGGGTTACACACATTAATGGAACTTCACCAAAACCTTTTGCACCGTAGGGACCTTCGCTATAGCGATGTTCGATTATTATCGGGTCTACTTCAGGAGCGTCAATGGTTGTTGGAAGTATATATGTAGAGAAAGAATTATTTAACATTCTGCCGTTAGCATCATGGGTAATTTCTTCGGTTGTGCCATAACCGAAACCTTGCATAGTTCCGCCTTCTATCTGACCTTCAACCTGTTGTGGGTTGATTGCTCTACCCATATCATGAGCAGAAGTAATCTTGGTAACATTATAAGTGCCTGTTTCCATGTCTACTTCTACTTCAGCTATGTTTGTGCAGTAACTATATACGTAATAAGCCTGTCCTTGGCCTGTTTCTGGGTTACGATTTGTATTAGGTGCTTTAAACCAGCCATAAGAAATAGGCTGCATTCTTTCAGCATATAGTTTTTTAACTATTTCAGTGAAAGGTATCTTTTTGCTGTCTGTTTCGTCTTTAACCCAGGCTGTACCATCAATAAGAACTACTTTTTCTGCTGGAACGCCTAAAAGCAGACCTGCTGCTTCAAGAAGTCTAGGTTTCATTTCTTTTGCAGCTATCATAATTGAGTTACCAGACATAAATGTAGTTCGGCTAGCGACAGTTGGACCAGAATCTGGAATAATAGCGGTATCTGTTTCAATAACATGAACTAATTCATATGGAGCACCTAAGGCATCAGCTGCAATTTGTGCCAGAACAGTTCTAGCACCTTGCCCCATTTCTACGTTACCTACTGCAACTCTGACAGAACCGTCCTGTAATAACATTATGCTGCTTGCAGATCTGTCTATGGCTTTACCTCCAGCACCAAGACCAACACCGTAAAATACGCTTGCCATACCTATACCTTTACGTATGTTGCCTTTCTTTTCTGAAGGCTTCTGCCATTTGTATTCCCAATTACATTTATTGGAAGCTCTATCTAGAGTTTCTTGTAATCCACAAGATTCTTCAATAACCTGACCAGTGGCTGTTGTGTCACCAATTCTGAAACCGTTTCTCTTACGGAATTCCAATGGGTTAATATTTAGTGCTTCTGATATTTCATCCATCATGGTTTCTGTTGCAAAAACAGTTTGTGGAGAACCAAAACCACGATATGCTCCGCAAGGAACTTTATTGGTACAAACACCATAAGCTTGAATATGAACATGTTCACATTTGTATGGACCTAGTGCGTGAACTGCTCCACGAAGAAGAACTAGTGGAGTTAGAGTTGTATAACCGCCAGCATCCATATAATATTTAACTGTTGCAGCAATTAATTTTCCGTTATCGTCTGTTCCGACTTTCATTATGACTTTTCCAGGATGTCGTTTTGAACTAGCCATAATGTCTTCGTCACGCTTATAGATAAGCTTTGCAGGTCTATTAAAAATCTTAGCAACTATGGTTGCCTGACCGCAAATAACCGAAGGAAAGTCTTCTTTGCCACCAAAACCACCGCCTGTAGTGGTTTGAATAATTCTAACCTTGTTTTTGTCAACTCCAGCAGCCATAGCTACAGCATCTTGAACATAATGAGGACACTGCATACTGCCATAAACAGTTATAGAATCTTCAATGCCTGGAACAGCTATACAGCCGTTTGTTTCAAGATAGGCATGTTCCTGATACGGAGTTCTGTATTCTTTTTCAAAAACATGAGTGATACGAGTATCACTTTTAAAAGCTTCTTCTGCATTACCATGTTCTACATTAAAATAAGAACAAATATTGTCGTCTCCAAAAATCTTTGGAGCATCTGGCTTTAAGGAATCTTCAATTGTAAGACTTGGAGTTAAAGGTTCTATATTGAGTTTAACTAGCTTAGCAGCTTCTTCAGCCTGCTCGTAGGTTTCTGCAACAACTAATGCTACTGGTTCACCATGAAAATGTACATAACCTTCTGCTAAATAAGGTTCATCAAGTTTTACTAAAGGAATAGTATTTTTACCAGGAATCTGGTCGTAAGTAACAACCCCTAAGACGCCAGGCATTTTTTCTGCTTCTGTTTTATCTACCCCAAGCAATTTACCATAAGCACAATTTGATCTTACAGTATAAACATGTACTTGGTTATCAAAATTATAATCGTCAATATACTTAGAAACACCTAAAAGCTTGTCATAAGCATCTTTACGTGGTACAGGGCAACCGACTGACGGCATGATGAACCTCCTGATAGGTTACAGAATTATAGCATTAAGTTAAGTTTAGAGTTTAAAGATGACCTTTACAGCAACCATTATAATAATGATTACTGCAAGGAAAATAATCTTCTTTTTAAAATCACCAGCTGGATCGTATTTCTGTGGCTGATTTGTTTCTTCTTCGTTTGAATAATCGTTATTGTTATTGTTTTCGTTGTTATCCATCTAAATTGTATCCTTTATAAATATCTTTTAAAAAATATCATATTAGGGTTTTTCGTGCAAGTAGTCCTTTTGTCTTTTAATTATTGTTTGTGAGCTTGCGTGAAAAAATAGTGTACATCATGCTCCTGCAATCTTAGTAACCCATTACTCTTGATATTTGAGGCAATTTATGGCATATTAACGAAACAGATTTAAGATGGAAGATATAAGATTAAAGATATAAGATATAAAAAATCTTAAGTCTTATATCTCAAGCTATGGTCTTTAATCTTAAAAATGTTCTAATAGCTTAAAGCTAAGTTTATATATAAAAATAAGGTTGGCACAAATTCATGCATCTTAAGTCGCTTGAGCTAATGGGCTTCAAGTCTTTTGGCCGTAAGACTGTTTTTGATTTTACTCCGGGACTAACAGCTATTATTGGTCCTAATGGTTCTGGGAAAAGCAACGTATGTGACGCTATTCGCTGGGTTTTGGGTGAACAAAGCGCCAAAGCACTTCGTGGCACAAAAATGTCCGAAGTTATTTTTGCTGGTTCTTCAGAATATAGGCCTTCTGCTTTTGCACAAGTTAAATTAATTCTTGATAATGAAGACCATTCTATGCCTGTTGATTATACAGAAGTAAGCATAGGAAGGCAGCTTTTCCGTTCTGGTGAAAGCAATTATATTTTGAATAATACAAGAACAACCATGACCAGTATCAAAGAAATGCTTATGGATACTGGTATAGGTAAAGATGGGTATTCAGTTATTGGTCAGGGTGATATTGACGATATTATTTTCCAGAGAATTCAGCCAAGACGTGCTTTGATAGAAGAAGCTGCTGGTATTACTCGTTTTAAGCACCGAAAAAAGAATGCCTTGGATAAGCTGGCTCATACAAGAACTAATATGACCCGTATTACAGATATTATTTCTGAAATAGAAGGGCAATTAGGGCCATTAGCTGAACAGGCTGAAAAAACTCGAAAATATCAAGCTTTGGCGGCCGAAATCAGACAGCTTGAAATAGACCTTATTCTTTATGACCTTAACTCTTTTTACGGCGAAAGAGAAAATATCAATTCCATGAGAATTGGGCTTCTTGCTAGAATTGATGAAATAGACAAATTCCTGGCAGAAGTTGATGAAAAAAAGGCCGGAGCAAGAATTAAGTTTGATGAATTCGACTCTCTTTTGAAATCCAGACAGTCTGAAATTAATTCAATTACTGGTCAGGTTGATACTCGAAGAGATAACATCAGCCAGCTTTTACAGAAAGTAAATAGACAGCAGGCTAGAAGTGATGCTTTAAAAGAAGAACTTGCCAATATTGAAGAATCTTTGATGGCAGGCAATGAAGAAATAACAGATGCAGCCAACAGACTTAGAGATGAAGAAAACAAAGAATCTGCTGTTTCCGAAAATATGCAGGAATTGGAAACTAACGTAGCCGCAGTTAGAACAGAATTAAATTCTCACATGGCTGCTGCTGCTAAAGATAAGGAATCGTCTTTAAAGCTTGCTATGAAAATGGCAGAATTAAAGACGAATATAAATATTGCTAATCAGCAGATTTCTCAGTTAGAACTTCAATTAGCCAAGGGTGAAACAAGTGTTGCTAATGCTCAGGCTAATATTGATGGCATAAAAGAAAAGCTCACTAAGCTTGAGAAAGATATTGGAACCATAGAAGCTGAGATTGAATTAAATAAAAATCAGCTTAATAGTGAAAATAGCAGACTTGTTGTTCTTGAAAAAGATTGCAAGAATACAGAAGAAGAACTTAATGGTATTGCTGAACAGATAAAACTGAAAACCAGCAGAAAAGCTATTGTTGAAGCTTTGATGCATAATGATAAAAGCGGTATTTATCGTGGGGTTCAAGCAGCCTTAGCATTGAAGGAAACAGGCCGTTTGCCTGGGATTTGCGGTATTGTTGGTGAATTAATCAGGGTTCCTAATGGTTATGAAGTGGCTTTAGAAACTGCTTTAGGCGGTAGCATTCAAAGTATTATTACAAGAGATGCTGATACGGCTAAAGCTGCAATTTCCATTTTAAAACAGAATAAAGCAGGTAAGGCAACATTTTTGCCATTAGATTTAATGAAAGCTCCTCCAACAGCTGATAAACCTAATTTTAAGGGTTGTCTTGGTGTGGCTTTAGATTTAATAGAGTTTGATGCAAAGTATTATACGGCATTGAGTAATCTATTGGGTCGTGTATTGGTTTTTGACAATATTGATAATGCTGTCGCATATACACGCATAAGCAGAAATTTCAGCCGTATTGTTACCTTAGATGGTGAAACTGTTAGTGCATCCGGTTCTATGACTGGTGGCGGCGAAGAAAAGAAGGCTGGTGGTATTCTCAGCCGTAAGCGAGAACTAGAAGATATTATTTCTTTGATAACTTCATTAGAAAGTAAACAAAGAAGTGTTAAAATGCAGTATAGCAAGCTTGCTACTGAACGTCAGAGACTTTTAGAATCAATAAAAGCAAGAGAAACCACTATTATTCAGCGTGAAAACTCACTTTCATTTTTCAAGAGCCAGTATGAATTAACTAGTTCTGACCTTTCTTCTAAACAGAATGATTTTAATAATATAACAGCAGACCGTGCTGGTCTCAGCGATGGCTTAGCTCGTTATAAGAAAGAATTAGAAGATAATTCTGCTGAATTAAAGAATTTAGAACAGCAGAACAAAGACTTAACTGAAGCCTTAGAAAGTCAGAAAGATGTCGAAGCAGCTATATTAGCTCGTTTGGATGCTTTAAACGAAATGATTGGCAACAAAAAGATTGAAAAAGCTCAGGTTTTAGAACGTATAAAAGCTATTCAAAAAGAAATTGATGCTGCCAATAGACGTAAACGTGATTTTGAAGATCGTAAAAAAAGAGCTACTGAGGAAGTTAATGAGCTCGATAAAAAGACTGCTGAAGATAAACAGACTGTTGAAGTTTATCAGAAAGAAATAGATGAACTTTCTAATAAACGAGATTCTATTAATCACGCTATGGAAGCTGTTCAGGAAGAATATGCCAGAATGTCCAGGGAAATTGAAACCTTAGACAGAACCTATCAAAGCAGAGTTAAAATAGTTGATTCTACTAAGAATAAACTTAACGAACTTGATGTTAAGCTGGCAGAAATTAATACACATATTAACACCAAAGAGGGGATTCTTAACGGTGATTATTCTTATAATCAAGATCCTGCTTTGTTTAATCCTAAAAAGTATGAAAGTCGTGAAGATCTTTCCGGAAGTATAGACTTGAAGCGTTTTGAACAGATGGGGTTGGGAACTGTTAACCCTCTTGCTATTGAGGATTATGAAAAGACCAAAGAAAGATTTGACTTTTTGAATTCTCAGCTTGCAGATTTGAACGAAGCAGCTACTTCTCTTGAAGAGCTTATTGATGAAATAGAAAAGACTTCTACTGAAAAGTTCATGGAAGCTTTTAATTTGATTAATACAGCTTTTGAACATATTTTTGAAATCCTTTTCCCTGGCGGAAGCGGAACATTGAAGTTATCAGATAAAGAAGATGTACTGAACTCTAATGTAGATGTTATTTGCAGATTGCCAGGTAAAAAACTTACTACGCTTGAGCTTTTCTCTGGCGGAGAAAAGTCTATGATTTCTTTGGCTTTATTATTCTCTATTTTGGAAGTTAAACCGCCCGCATTCTGTTTGTTGGACGAAGTTGAAGCAGCTTTGGATGAAGCTAACGTTAAGCGTTTTAATAGAATGCTTCGCAGTTTTGCAGATAAGACTCAGTTCCTTGTGATTACTCATAATAAAGAAACTATGCAGACTGTAGATGTTATATATGGTGTAACTATGCAGAAGGGTGGTATTTCTAAGCCAATTTCAATCAGACTTGAAGATAATGACAAGATTAAAGAATTTACTTTTGATGGTAAAGGCCAGCCTAAGGAACGAAGTATTAAGCTTACCGAAAAGGCAGCATAGGGAGATTTTTTATGAGTGACGAACCAAAAAATACTAATGAAACAGAAAATAAAGATATAGCAGTAAATGATAAGACTGAAAAAACTGTGGTAGCTTCAAAACCTTGGGATGAAGCTAGAGTAGTAGTCTTTTTAATCGGTATTTGTCTGCTGATTGAAGGATTGCTTATTTATTATCAGGCTGGTTCTTCTCAGGTTTTAGTAGCAGGTACTACTGGCTTGGGCGGTCTTGTTATGATGCTTATGGCTTGGCTGCTACCTTTTGAAGATGATGAAACAGAGGATGATGAAAGTTCTTCAGATGAAAATGAAGAAGAGTTAGAGTCTGATTCAGAGAAAACAAAACAGGTTTCCGATATTCCTCAATCAAAAATACCTACAGAAGAAAGACCTGTGGTTGCTGATACTTCTGAAAAAAAGGAAGATAAACCTGTAGAAGAATTACAAAAAAAAAAGCTGAATGCTGAAGAAGCAGAAAGCTTAAAAGAATCTGATAAACCACAAAAAGAAGAACTGACCTGGTTCCAAAGGCTTTCTTTTGGTTTAACAAAGACTAGAGAAGGCTTTATCGGAAAGCTCAAAAAGCTTGTTTTTGGAACAACCAAAATAGATGCCGATTTGATGGATGAACTGGAAGAAACTCTTTTTGAAGCTGATGTCGGAGTTAAGACTACAGAAGAACTTTTAGATAATTTAAAGAAAAAAGTTGAAGAAGAAGAAATTAAAGACCCGAATGTTATTTATGAAAGTCTTCGTGATCAGCTCAGAAATAAACTTGCAAAATATACAGAACCCCCTAGATTTAATGCTAATGGTTTGACTGTATTTATCATTATTGGCGTTAATGGTGTTGGGAAGACCACAACTATTGCAAAACTGGCTAATAAATACAAGAAAGACGGAAAGAAAGTCATACTGGCTGCAGGAGATACATTTAGAGCAGCCGCTATTGATCAGATTTCTATTTGGGGCGAAAGAGCGGGGGTAGAAGTTATTAGAGGGCAAGAGGGCGGAGATCCTGGTGCCTTAGTTTTTGATGCTATTCATGCTGCTAAAAAGCGTGAGGCAGATTTGCTTATCATAGATACTGCTGGCAGAATGCATGTAAAAGCCAATCTAATGGCTGAACTCAACAAAGTAATGAAGATTGTTAAAAAAGAAAGTGACGGCGGTCCTCATGAAATATTCTTGGTTTTAGATGCTACAACTGGTCAGAATGCTGTTCAACAGGCAAAACAGTTTAACGAAATCATACCTATAACTGGTTTGGTAGTTACTAAACTTGATGGCACAGCAAAGGGTGGGGTTCTTTTTGCCGTTGAAGAAGAACTTAACGCTCCTGTTAAATTTATAGGTGTCGGTGAAAAAATGGATGATTTAATGCCTTTTGAACCAGAAAAGTTCCTGGAAGCTCTTTTTAATGACGACACAGATAAAAAGAAAGAAAGCGACTATAAGATTGTGAAATAAAGTACCCAATGTTCTTGCCCCCTTTTGTATTACCTCCATGTATGGAGGTATGCAAGCGAGCAACAGGATGTTAGTGAGTCGCAAAGGGGGACTAATGGGGATTTTCTAAATAATTACTTATAGTAATATCTTTTTTCCCACTTATCTAATGTTTTATCTATATCCTCGCTTATCATGTCAAAATAGAACTGTTTTGTCTCGTCAGATTTATCTTTATTTTCAATAAATTCTCTTAATCTTTTTAAGGAATCTAAATGTTCTTCGATAGTTTCATTAAGGTCTGGAGTTAATTCAGGGTAATCTTTTTCATAAGCATATATAAGATTGTATGGAATCAGTAGTTTTTTATCAATCCAAGATTCTATATTGTTTATTTTGCTCAATTCTTTTTCACAAATATTAGCCTCTTTAAAACTATTGTGTAATTGAGATAGTTTTTCTTCATCTTTAAATAGGGTGAGATTTAAGATAATAATCTGATATGTCTTAACATCAATATTTTTATGTATAAACTTACCGAATTTCAGCCCTAGTTCTTTTAAGTTTCTATCCCAAATGTCTGGTGAAATAAAGTTCATGTTTGGCGGCTGAACATTTTTGTTCCCGTGAGATAAATAAAAGTCTATCCAGTCTTTTGACATTTCACTTAGTTTTTTGTCCGAATCTGGATGTTCTAGCGCAATAGAGATATAAGCTTTGCTTACTAAGTTTATAAGTCGCTGGCATCTATCTGCAAATTCACTTTGAACAAATGCACTCATATCACAGCAAAAAGCGATATTTGAAAACAATAGAAGTGAAAGTAAATACAGAATTCTGATTTCTTTTGATATTAAAGCCATATAATCTCTGTTCCAAGAATAAAGCCACCAGCAGTTTTGGCTGCCAGTGGCCTTTTGATTAACTATTGAACATTATAGTCTTTTAATCTTTTCTATTTTCTTTTGTTTCAAGAACACGAGTTTCGAAAGTGCTTTCCACAATCTTTACAGGAATAACTAGTGCTCTTTGATTTCCGGCGTGGTCTTCTGCATTAATGGTTATTTCTACTTGATTTCCTTCTTTAACTTTTAATGGCATATCAACAATAAATGTTCCACGAGGTTGACTAGTGAATTTTACTATTTCACCTTTATCATTATGAGTATTATCTCTATTAATTTCTTTATCCAGTAATACTTCTGAATCATCAGTAACTTTTATATGTGCATTATTTAAGTTTTTGTAACCACAGTTATCAAAAATATTAACAAGGATAAGAAGTCTTGATGCGCGTCTGAATGTTGGTATTGCTTCAGATAAACCAGAAACAAGATTTGTGGTTATTGTGGCAACACTTTCAGATATAGTTGGATTATTTGTCGCACCAGGAACAGTAGCTGTTGGATAAGTTGCATAAGCCTGTTCTGTTTGATCAAAATTGAGATTCTTAAGTAATAAGTTTTTAACAACCAAAGTACTTGGGGCTAAATCACTTACTTTTTGAGGATAACAAACCCTATCGTTAATTCCTTCTATAAGTTGGAATACCCATCTTCTATTGTCATTTTGAGAAATAAGTTCTACTTCTATACTTGGCGGGTCGTTATCTATTCTTTCCAGGTATTGTCCAGTAGAGACTTTATAGGATTCATCAACATCAATGGAATCATGAGGAATTCCTGTGTTATCGGCGTATACATCTTTGTTATAGAAATAATGCAAAGTGTTTTTACCGTCTTTACCTATACCATCATAAACTTTGCCTACAATTCCATAATATAGAGCTCCAATCCAGTTTTCTGGTTTAAGATTCTTTTTTTCTGCAATTGTTATTTCACCATTGTTTGCTGTTGATGGTTTAAAATAATCAGGGGCTAATTGATTAACTTTCATTGTATAGTTGAGAATGAATCTCCAGGTGTCATCAAGAGCAAAATAGGTGTTTGGGGTACCTGTTGTTGATTTGATTACGGTTATATCTTTGGCTGGAACATTTCTAACAACATATTTTCTGTTGTCATTTTCTATACCATAACGAATTTTTGACTCATCTTCCCAGCTTTGTAATGCTAAAACAGGTATTGTTTTTGCTTCGTTGTCTTCAATTTGTTTTATTTGATTTTTAGCTATATGTTTTTCTGAAAGGAATGGGTTGTTATCCTTTATTTCGCATTCAAATAAAGCAGAATCTGAAGGATCACCAGTAGTTTCTGTTCGAGGCAGCTTTTGAGATTTATCTTCTAATGTAGGTATTTCTTTGTCTCTAACACAGAGTTTTACTATTGGAGGCTTGGGGGATTCTCCTTGTTTTGCTGCATACAAACTGGAAGTACTGTCGCCGCTACTGCTGACGTTCTGGTTAACTCGTTTTCCGGCAGGTAACGTTTTCAGCATACTTATAACATGTATTGGGCTAGGTCCTTGTTCTCCAGCTTCT
>JAEEGG010008607.1_pt1 | contig 23109 bp, 17 predicted proteins | sample 9134161 | NCBI WGS metagenome assembly JAEEGG01 (sample SAMN16246543, study PRJNA631951) | gut metagenome | biome: gut microbiome; feature: rumen; material: CR-attached | host: Bos | place: Iran: Karaj | collected 2018-10
CTGCTGCTCAGAATGGCCCTGGAAGGCCGAAAATCGCCCCATAGCGGCGAGGAGGACGCGCGATGATGATCCTTATCCTTCTCGCGGTTTTGATCGCAGGATTCGCCTGTGGGCGCGCCGGACTGCTGGTCTTCCTTGCGCCGGTCGAATCCGATATCGTCATCTATACGCTGTACGCCATGGTCTTCGCCATCTCCATCGGCATCGGCGCCCAGTACCGGGACGGCGAAGGCGAGAGGATCTCCGCCAAAGCCCTTCTGTACTGTGCCTCGACTGTGGCGGGTTCCCTGCTGGCGGCAGTGCTGACGTCCGTCTTTCTTCCGGTCACGGCGAAGGACGCCCTCATCTGCGCCTCCGGCATGGGCTGGTATTCCCTGTCCACGGGTCTGGTCTACGCCTACAGCCCCGCCCTGTCCGTCGCCACGTTCGTCTACTGTGTCAGCCGGGAGATCCTGGCGATCTTTATCATGCCCGCGCTCATAAAAAAATTCCGCCGTCCCGAAGTCGTTGCGGTCGGCGGAACTGCTACCATTCAGTCCTGCGTTGCCTGCGCCACCGTTTCCGGCGACAACAGCATCGTGCTCTATGGTCTTCTGGTCGGCACGGTCATCTCCATGCTCGTGCCCCTGATGATCGGTATCCTTACCGGTCTTTAAACTACACCTCTTCCACGAACATCCCCAGCCTGTCCAGGATGGTGTCTACCGCTTCCCTGCTGGAATCGCACAGCAGGCAGTCCAGTCCGCTCTCCAGCGCGCAGGCGCCCAGCGTGCCGGAACCCGCGAAAAAGTCCGCGCAAAAGCCCTGCGGCGGACACAGGCTGTCCAAGAGGATCTGCAGCAGCGCCTGGGGCTTCTGCGTCGCGTAATCCGTCCGTTCCGAGGACGTCCTGCCCACCATGTCGACGGTCAGGACGTCTTTTCGATTGACCATGGTGTACCATTTACCGTCTTCATCTTTGAATTCCTCCACGCCCTTGAAGCGATACGGCCGCCCTTCCCTGTTGTAGGAGCGTTCCTTCTGCGTGCGGAAATAGTAATCCGGTCCTTTCGCGTACACGAGGATCGTGTCGTGCTTGCGGGCGAAGTGACGGCCTGTAGCGCCGCCGGACTTATAGGCCCAGATCAGCTCGTTCACGAAATTGCCGGCGCCGAAGATGCCGTCCGCCATCACCTTGACGTAGTGCACCGCGTGCCAGTCCAGATGGACCGCGATGGTGCCGGTGTCCTTCAGCAGGCGCTTCATCTCTTCCAGCCGGGGTTTCAGCATGCCCAGATATTCGTCCATACCGCCCTTCCAGCGGTCGCCGTAGGCGCTTTTTCCCTTGCGGGTATAGTAATCCGCCGCAGAGAAAAAAGGCGGGTCGACGTAGATGAAATCGATCGACCCGTCTGCAAGAGTCTTCATGTATTCCAGATTGTCTCCAAAGTGGACCTTACAGGATGAAGCCATACAAAACGACGCCCAGAGCGCCGCAGGAGAGCAGCGCGATGATGGGGCTCTTCTTCAGTTTGAAAATGATGAACGCCGCCAGCGCGAAGAACAGCGCGGACCAGTAGTCGTGGAAGCCGCTCTTGGCGATGGAGATGCCCGCCGCCGCGATGATGCCGATGGCGCCCGGCCGTATGCCCTTGACCGCTACCTGCACCTTCGGGTTGTTCTTCACCTTTTCGAAGAAGAACGCCGTCAGCAGCGCGAGGCAGCTCGGGATGAGGATGACCGACAGCGTGCACAGGATGCCTGCGATGGGGCCAGCCATCAGGTACCCGGCGAACGTGGACGTGTTGACCGCGATGGGTCCGGGGGTCATCTCCGCGATGGCGATGATGTTGATATACTGTTCCGCCGTCAGCCAGCCCATGGCTTTGACGACTTCGTTTTCGATCAGTCCGACCGCCGCGTATCCTCCGCCGAAGCAGAACGCGCCGATCTTGATGAAGGCAAGGCACATCCTAAGAATGAGATCCATCGTCTGTACCCCCTTCCTTCTTGGCCGCGTTCGTCTTGCGGATGCTGTCCGCGACGAGGGCGATCACGGCTGCCGCGATCACGATCAGGATGGGCGTGACCCCGAGGAAACCGATCAGGACGAACGACGCGACCGCTACGATCAGCGCCAGCTTGTCCTCCAGGATCTTCGCGGATTTCGCCAGTTTGTACACCGCGGATACGATGAGCGCGAACACCGCGGGGCCGACGCCCCGGAAGAACGCCTGCACGTACTGGTTATCCATGGCGGTGTTGAAGATCATGGCGATCAGCAGGATGATGATGATCGACGGGCAGATCGTGCCCAGGATGGCCGCGATGGAACCGGGCACCTTCTTCAGCCGGTAGCCGATGAAGGTCGCGCAGTTCGTCGCCAGAGGCCCGGGCAGCGAATTGGTGAGAGAGATGGAATCCAGGAATTCCTCGTCCGTCAGCCAGCCCTTTTCATGGCAGACGGCCTCCTGGATGATGGGGAGCATGGCATAGCCGCCCCCGATGGTGAACAGGCCCACCTTAAAGAACGATAAAAAGATTTGAAGTAGCAATTTTCCTCTTTTCTGAGTTTTTGTCCGATCCCGGATTCCGCTTATGAAACAAGGGCGGCCGGTGCGGCCGCCCGCAGTACCGGTTTACCGCATACCCTTGTCGTAGGGGATGCCTTCCGCCTTCGGCGCTCTGGACTTCTTGGACGTGAGGGCCAGCACGATGAGGCAGATGATGTACGGCAGCATGTTGTAGATGCCGCTGGGGATGTTCAGCTTCGCCAGGAAGTCGAATCCCATGTATACGTTGGACAGCGCGCGGAACAGGCCGAACAGCAGCGCGGACAGCGCGATCCTATGGGGCTTCCACTGGCCGAAGATCATAACGGCCAGAGCGAGGAAGCCGAAGCCTGCGACGCCGTTCTCGAATTTCCACTCGGACACGCCGGACGTGATGTATACGATGCCGCCGAGGCCGCCCAGGAAACCGGAGATGATGACGCCGATGTAGCGCATCTTATACACGGAGATACCGACGGATGCCGCCGCCTGGGGATGTTCGCCGCAGGCCTGCAGGCGCAGACCCAGGCGGGTCTTGTACAGCAGCACGTACGAACAGACCAGCAGGATGACGGTGACCAGCATGAACCAGTTGAATTCGAATCCTCCCAGATTCACCAGGAACGCCTTTTTCTGATCGATGTACTGGATCGTAGAGGAGACGTTGTCCGGGTTGATGCGGGTGTTCATGGCCTTGACGATAACGGTCGCCGCGGCTGTGCCCAGCATGTTCATGGCGATGCCGATGATGGTCTGATCCGCTTTGAAGTTGATGCAGGCGACAGCCAGCAGCAGCGAGTAGACCATACCGAAGACCACGGCCGCCAGGATCGTGAGCAGGATGAGCGCAAACGCGCTTCCGCCCGCGGGATAGTTCGAGAAGCGCATGACCAGCGCGCCGCCGAGGGCGCCCATGACCATGATGCCTTCCAGGCCGATATTGATGACGCCGGAATGCTCCGAGAAGCACCCGCCGATGGCTACCAGCGTGAGTACGGCAGCGAAGATGATGGTGTATTGCAGAAGCAGTATCATTTCTTTGCGCCTCCTTCCTTCTTATCGCCGGCTTTTTTCAGCATGAGCTTCAGGAAGCCTACGAAGCCGCACAGGTAGATGATGACGGACGTGATGAGGTCGGAGATCTGCGCGCTGTACATGGACTTGTCCACGTAGGCGCCGCCCGCCGTGATGTGCTGGATGAAGAACGAACTGAAGATGGACCCGATCGGGGAAAGTCCGCCGAGGAAGGCAGCAGAGATGCCGTTGAAGCCCATGGCCGGAACGGAGGACTGCGTGCACTGCCACTGTTCGAAACCGGTCAGATACAGGAACGCGCCGCCCAGGCCTGCGAGAGCGCCCGCGATCATCATGGTGACGATGATGTTGCGCTTTTCGTTCATGCCGGCGTATTTTGCCGCGTTCTTGTTGTTGCCGGTAGCTCTCAGCTCATAGCCGAACGTCGTCTTTTCCAGCAGCACCCAGATCGCGACGGCGATCAGGATGGCCAGAGGAACGGCGATCGTGATATAGGCGTTATTGGAGAACAGTTTGCCCAGGCCGAGGCCGGGAATGACGGCTCCGGTGTTCGTGCTGGACAGCGTGAACGTATAGGGCGACGTGGATTCCTTCACCTTCGTGAGGATCATGTTCGCCGAATACAGCATGATCCAGTTCAGCATGATGCCGGAGATGACTTCGTTTACGTTCGCGTAGCTCTTCAGGATGCCGGAGATGGCCGCGAGCAGCGCGCCGCAGACCATGGCGGCGATGACGCACACCCACCAGGGCATGCCGGCGCCCAGCGCCAGGAACAGCGCGGCGCAGGTGCCCGCGGTGTACTGGCCGGAGCAGCCGATGTTGAACAGGCCGACCTTATACGCGAACAGGATGGACAGCGAGCACATGAGCAGCGGCGCCGTCTTGACCAGCGTGTTGCCGAAGTACTTCATGCGGGCAACGCTGCTGGGATAATACAGGAAATTCTTGATGATGACGCCGATGGCCGTGCTTGCGCCCTTCGGGGCGATGAACAGCAGAACGACGTAGCCGATCAGAAGTCCCAGGATGATGCAGAGGATGGAGGCGATAAAGGATTGACCGCCTTCGCTCTTTAAAAACTTTTTCATGGCGCCCTCCTTTACTGTCTCTTCGCGCCGGACATGTACAGGCCCAGCTCTTCAACGGTGGTTTCTTTCGGGTCGAGTTCGCCGACGATCTCGCCTTCGTACAGGACGAGGATGCGGTCGGGCACGCTCATGACTTCGTCCAGTTCCAGGGAGACCAGCAGCACCGCCTTATCGGCGTCACGCTGGGCGACCAGCTGTTTGTGGACGGATTCGATGGCGCCGACGTCCAGGCCTCTCGTGGGCTGGACCGCCACCAGCAGTTCGGGGCCTCTGTCGACCTCTCTGGCGATGATCGCCTTCTGCTGGTTGCCGCCGGACATGCTGCGGGCCTTCGTGATCGGACCCTGTCCGGAGCGGATATCGTACTCTTCGATCAGCCTTTCCGCGTATTTGCGGATCGCGGGCTTATCGAGGAATCCGTTGTGGGTAAAGCGGGGTTCGAAGTAAGTCTGGAGCACTTCGTTGTATTCCAGCGAGTAGTCCAGGACCAGACCGTGTTTGTGTCTGTCTTCGGGGATGTGGCTCATGCCGTCCACGCTGCGCTGGCGGATCGGGGCGTGGGTGATGTCCTTGTCCAGCATCGTGATCTTGCCCGAGGAAGGCTTCTCCAGACCGGTGAGCGCGTAGACCAGTTCCGTCTGGCCGTTGCCGTCGATACCGGCGATGCAGACGATCTCGCCGCGGCGGACCGAGAACGAAACGTCCTTGACCGCGTTGTTGCTGTGGACTTTCGAGGGAACTGTCAGGTGTTCGACCTTCAGGATCTCTTCGCCCGGCGTTCTCGGCTCTTTCTTCACCTGGAACTCCACGTCTCTGCCGACCATCATGCGGGACAGCTCTTCCTTCGTGGTGTTCGCGACGTCCACCGTGCCGATGTACTTGCCCTTGCGCAGGACGGTGACCCGGTCGGCGACCTCCATGATCTCGTTCAGCTTGTGGGAGATGAACAGGATGCTCTTGCCTTCCGCCGCCAGATTCTTCATGATGTGCATGAGTTCTTCGATCTCCTGCGGCGTCAGAACGGCCGTCGGTTCGTCGAAGATGAGGATCTCGTTGTCGCGGTACAGCATCTTGAGGATCTCCGTCCTCTGCTGCATGCCGACGGTGATGTCCTCGATGAGGGCGTCCGGATCGACCGCGAGGCCGTATTTCTCGGACAGAGCCATCACTTTTTTGCGGGCTTCCGCTTTCTGCAGAAGACCGTTCTTTGTGGTCTCTACGCCAAGGATGATATTATCCAGTACCGTAAAGCACTCGACCAGCTTAAAGTGCTGGTGGACCATGCCGATGCCCAGATCGTTGGCATCGTTGGGGTCTTTGATCTCGACGACCTTTCCGTCCTTCTTGATCTGCCCCTCTTCCGCCTGATACAGACCGAAGAGCACGCTCATCAACGTGGACTTGCCGGCGCCGTTTTCGCCAAGCAAGGCGTGTATCTCGCCTTTCCTCAGCTGAAGTGTGATGTTGTCATTTGCAATGATGCCCGGAAACCGCTTGGTTATGTTGAGCATCTCTATTGCATAAGGTGCATCCATGGCTTCAACCTCCTATATTCCATAGTTAATAAAATCATAACACAAAAACAGACGGCTCGAAAGAGCCGTCTGTCTAATTGATGCGATTTTATCAGGCTGATTACTTGATGTTGTCGTATCTGTTCAGAGTGATGGTGGAGGGAACGAATTCGTCCTGGGAACCATCTACGCTGATCTCGCCGGAGAACATTCTGCCAACGAGCGCGACATAATCTTCCTGAGTGAAGCCTTCGCCCCACTGCGTGGTGTCATACGGGATCTGGGTGTAGTTCGCTTCGACGTCGGTGCCGGAGACGAGACCCAGGGTCATGACCTGACCGCCGTAAGCGGACCAGTTGTCGTTCAGGATGAGCTCGGTGAGCAGGGTGTTGACAGTAGCCTTCAGACCCTTCATGGCGGAGGTGACCGTCATGCCGGCGCCGTAAGCGTCGATGGTCTTGGACTGGTCAACGTCAACGCCGATGACCTTGCCGCCGACCTTGGCAGCTGCTTCAGCCGCGGAGGTCCAGATGCCGCCGCCGCAAGCGAAGACGACTTCTACGCCGGTGGTCTGATACCAGGTATCCATGTAGGAAGTGATATCAGCGTCGCCGAAGAACTGGTTGCCGTAAACGTACTCGATCGTAACGCCTTCTTTGCCCAGTTCCTTCGCAGCGAGGTCAGCGCCCTGGATGTAGCCGTTGCCGAAGCGAACGACGGAGGGAACTGCCATGCCGCCCAGGTAACCCAGGTGCGTGTAGCCCAGAGCTACTGCTGCGTAACCGGCCATGAAGCCGCACAGCTCTTCCTGGTAGACCGCGGAGAACAGGTTGTCGGGAATCGGATCCAGACCGAGGTCGAATTCGGAAACGTCCAGAGCGATGAACTTGACGTCCGGATAGGTGGTGGAGCATTCTGCGAGAGCTTCGCCGAACGCAAAGCCCGGGCAAACGATGACGTTGAAGCCGTCAGCGATGGCTGCGTCGATCATGGCGACTCTTTCAGCGGTGCTGTCGCCGGCGGGCTTGTAGTAGTTGAACTTGATACCGTTCGCATCGGAGAAAGCCTTGCAGGCTTCATAGGTAGCCTGGTTGAAGCTTTCGTCGGTGATGTCGCCGTAGTCGGTGATCATGGCTACGGAGAATGCGGCTGCAGTTTCGCCTTCGCCTTCGCCTTCGGCGGGCGTGGGTTCCGCTGCGGGTTCGTTGCTGCTGGTGCAGGCTGCCATGGAGAATACCATAGCCAGCGCGAGGAGCAGCGCGAGTAACTTCTTCATTTGATTTTCCTCCTTATTCTGACCGCGGCACACACAAACCGGCCGCGTCATTAACAACATAAGAATTATACAATAGCCCCCTGCGTTACGCAAGGAATTTTAGCAGGGCGTACACGATGCGCGCGGTCATGCCCCACAGGCAATGACCCTCGTAATTCCAGATGGGGATCGTCCATTTTCCGGTCCGCCAGTTGTATTTGTCCGGGGACTCGATGATATCGTAGGGAAAATCGTCCCGGATCTCGGGCAGGATGCGGTATTCGTACAGGACGGGTTCGTGTTCCGCCAGCCAGTCCACAGGGATCGTGAACCATTCCGCCACCTCATCCGCCGCGGGCCGGATCTCTTCCAGCACCGCGGGATCCAGCTGCGCGACCACGGTGTGGATCGCCATATTCGCGTAGTGGATGAGGGTATCGTACTCGTGGGTATACAGGATGCGGCCCGGGGGAACGGACAGTTCCTCGCCGATCTCGCGCACCGCCGTCTGCAGCGGGGTCTCCCCTTCTTCCATGCGGCCGCCGGGGAAGCACACTTCGCCGGGCTGGGAAATGCCCGCGCTGCGCAGTTCAAAAAGAAGGCACAGCCTTCCGTCCCGTTCCACAAAGGGAATCAGGACGCAGCTGTGCTTTCTGATCTCGATGAGACCGCTTCCGCGGCCATCCAGTTTCGTTCTGATCTGTTCGAAATCCATTACTCGACAGGGTTCAGGATCTCGTACTTGTTTACGTAGGAGCCGATCTCTTCGGCGTCCGCGGAGATGCTGACGACGAAATCCGGACCGTAGATCTCGGAGATGGCAGCCAGTCTGCCCAGGAATTCCTCCAGATCTTCCAGTTTGACGTCGGCGTGCTTCAGGATGCTGTCGATAAAGATGAGTTCGATATCGTGATCCTGGGAAATGATGCCATATATGAAACCGATGTACTCGTCGATATTCGTGATGTGCTCGAAGTCTTCCATGCACACGACGCGGATCCGGTACTTCAGATCGTACATCAGTCTGTGATTCTTATTGATAAAAACAACGCTTCCGTTTACGCTGTCCAGGCTCGCATTGGCCATATCGACCATCGCCTTGGTCTTGCCGCTGCCTTTGTGCCCTACCAGTAACTTTACCATTGGAATCGCCCCACTTTCTTTACAAGGATATTCTGTGCTTTCATTATATCTTGCGGGCGGCTTTTGGGCAAGCCGCCAAAGGAAAACTTTATGTGTATTTTTTACGAAGCTGGCCGCAGGCCGCGTCGATATCGGCGCCCAGCTGCCTGCGCACAGTGGCCGGGATGCCCATGGATTCCAGCATGTCGCGGAACTTTGCCGCGGCTTTTCTGTCCGTGCCCTGCAGGCCTGTTTCCGTCACCGGGTTGAGCGGGATGAGGTTGACGTGGCACAACATGCCGCGCAGCAGGGAGGCCAGTTCCCTCGCGGTCTGCGGCGTGTCGTTGCGTCCCGCGATCAGGGCGAATTCGAACGTGACGCGCCGCCCGGTCTTCTCCGCGTGTTCCCGGCAGGCCGCCATCAGTTCGTCCAGCGGATAGGCTTTCGCGACCGGCATCAGTTTTTCCCGGTCCGCCTGGTTCGACGCGTGCAGCGAGATGGCCAGGTTCACCTGGGGGAATTCGTCTCCGAAGCGGCGGATGCCCGGCACGAGTCCGCAGGTGGACAGCGTCAGGTTGCGGTAGCTGAGGCCTATGCCCTGCGGGTCGTGGATGAGCCGCAGAAAAGCGGCGACTTCGCCGTAATTGTCGAACGGTTCGCCCATGCCCATGAGCACGATATGGTTGATGGGGCTTCCGGTCTCGCGGACAGCCAGCACGTATTCCTCGAGCATCTCCCAGGCGGAGAGGCTGCGGATGCGTCCGCCGATCGTGGACGCGCAGAACGAACAGCCCATGGCGCAGCCCACCTGGGTGGAAATGCACAGGGAATTGCCGTATTCGTACGCCATGAACACCGCTTCGACCCGGTCGCCGCCGGGCAGCGCGATCAGGAATTTGCGGGTGCCGTCGGACGACGTCTGGACGAGTTCCGCCTCCGCGTTCTCCCAGGAAAAGCGCTGCGACAGCTTCGCGCGCAGATCCTTGGAGAGATCGGTGCATTCGTCCCATCCCTTCGCGCCGCGGCAGATCCACGCGAAGATCTGCTTCTCGCGAAACGCCGGCAGACCCATGCCCTTCAGGACCGCCGCCCTTTCTTCTCTTGTAAAGGCCTTAATGTTTTCCAAGTTTCTCATCGACAGCCTTCTGCTGCCGCTCCGTTTCTTCCGCTTCGAGGCGCACGCCCGTCGGCGTGCCGTTGGCGCCCATGGAATTGAGTTTGATGCTGCGCGAAGCGCGTCCCACCTTCATCATGGCCGTCACCATCTCGTCCAGCGGGATGAGCGCGTCCAGACCAGCCATCGCGGCGTTCGCGCAGGCCAGCGCCGTCGCGCAGCCCGTCATGTTGCGCACGTAGCACGGCACCTGGGATTCCCCGCAAACGGAATCGCACACGAGGCCGATCAGGCTCTGGATGCCCATGCTCGCCGCGTCCAGGCACTGTTTGACGGAGCCGCCCATCATGCAGACGAGCCCTGCGGCCGCCATGCCGACGCCGCAGCCGATCTCCGCCTGGCAGCCCCAGCCGCCGAAATAGTCGGTCTCCGCCATGAACACGCCGGCCAGACCCGCCGCCAGCAGGCCTTTCACCGCTTCGTCCCTGCCCCAGCATTTCTCCTTGCAAAGCCCCAGGATGACGCCGGGCACGATGCCGGAAGCGCCGCCCGTGGGGATGCAGACGATCGTACCGGAACCGCCGGCCCATTCCATAATGGAAAGAGAAGCCGGCGCGGCCTTGTCCAGAATGCCGCCGGAGATCTTCTGCGGACTGTTCTCGTAAAAGTCCTTCACCTGGGGTGCTCTCGGACCCAGCAGCTGGTGCAGGTCGTTGCCCTCTTCATAGCCTCTGCGCTCGGATTCCAGAATGACGTCCCAGAGTTTTCCGGCCTGTTCGAGCACCTGCTCCTGCGTCCAGCCGGAGATGGAACACTCGTAATCGCAGGCCGCTTCCCAGAACGATCTGCCGTTCTCTTCGCACCAGGCTTCCAGCTCCGCCGGCGTTTCGAACGCCGCAGGGCGGGACGCGGAAGGAACGACCGTATGGGCCGGCTTCGCGTAACCGAAATGCAGCAGGCCTTCGATGTTCCTGAAAGCGTCGAGCTGCTCCTGCGTCGGCGCGTCCGCCAGTTTGATATCGTACAGCAGCTTGTCCGGACCCTCGCAGATCTTGATCTCTTCCGGGTCACCGGCGATGGTGAGGATGGCCTTGACCATGTCGTGACGCCTTACCTCCCCCGCCAAAGCGGTGAACAGCAGCACCTCGTGGTGGTAGCCGCCGGTGTGGAAGCTGCAGCCGTCCGCGGATTCCAGATAGAACCCGCCCCCGCCGACGGACGCGCCGCAGAAGGTCATTTTCCGGCCCGTATCGGCGTTTTCCAGCACGAGGCGGACATATTCCCCCGGCTCCGCAGGAAGTTCCTCATAGAAGCCGTAATCGATGGCGACGCCCTTTTCCTTCGCCTCTTCGTACGCGCCGAAGAAACCGGGATCGGACGGGCTGTGACCCAGCAGGCCGAACACGAAAGCGAGATCGGAACGCATGCCGAAATACGTGAACGGGAACGAACCGTACTTGCTCATCTCGATGGATGCCTTCGTGATGGGCAGTCCGAAAAACTGCCGGCAGACGGAGGCGATGCGCATCGGGCCCGCCGTATTGGAGCTGGACGGCCCGGGCGTCACCGGCGCCAGCGCTTCGTTAAAGATGCTGGGGATCCTCTTCATGGTCTTTGTCCTTTCTGTCGAAGTCTACGTTCATGAGGATGACGGCGGCCACCATGAGCACGGCGCCCAGGTATTCCCTCGCCGAGACGATCTCGTGGAGCACGATAATGGCGGCCAGCGTCGAAAACACCGGTTCCAGCGTAAAGATGACCCCGACGTGGTTCGACGTCGTGTATTGCTGCGCGACCGGCTGCGCGATGAAAGCGATGGCGGTGGAGCCGACGGCCAGGGTCAGCAGACCCGCGACGATCGCGGGGCTCCAGACGATGGCGTGGCCCCTGTCGAGGAACAGGGAGATCAGGGTCATGAAGACGGCGCCGAAACCGATCTGCAGCACGCCGAGCTGCTGCGGATCCACGTCGTCCCGCGCCACCATGACGTCCGTAAAGCACAGGTCGATGGAATAACAGGTGGCGGAAAGCAGCGCCAGCGCCTCGCCTTTGCCCATGCGGAAATCGAATCCTTTCATGGTCATCAGGTACAGTCCCGCCATGGAAAGCGCCAGGCTGAGCAGGAACTTCTTTTCCGGAACGATGCGGCGGAACAGCAGGTTGATGATGGGATTGATGATGACCGGCATGGCGATGACGAAACTGAACGTCGTGATGCTGGAAGCCATTTTCAGGCCGTACATGGCGAACAGGTAGATGAGCGACAGCAGAAAACCGACGAGCGCGCCGGACAGCAGCGTCGTCCGGGAGACGCCTTTCATGTGCCGCCGCAGGACGGCGTACGAAACAACGAACGCCACGACAAAACGGATGGCGTTCAGCTGCATGGGAGCCCAGAAACCCATCATATAGTCGGAGATGAGGTTCGCGATGCCCCAGAAGAATGTGATGACGACCAATGCGAGGTCGGCTTTTTTCTGACTGTTCATGATCTATAATCCGGCGATGAACAGCTCGAGCGCCAGATAGGCGTCGATCTGTCCGCTTTTAAAGTTCTTTTCGATATCGTAAGCCGAAGCGAGGGATGCTTTCAGCTCGGAATACTTTTTCTTATACCCTGCCTGCATGGCCTTTTTGATCCGGTAGGGATTCGCGCCCATGGCGGAGGCGACGCCGTAGGGGTCCCCGTCGCGGCCGCCCCGTTCCCTGGCTTCCACCATGATCTCCAGCTGGGAACACAGCAATCCGAGAAAGCGCAGCACGACGCCGTCCTGTTTGCTGGCCTGCTCCGCGCTGACGCTGTTGTGCAGGATCGTCAGGGCTTTGCCTTTCTGTCCGGAGAAGGCGGCGTCCAGGATCGCGAACGCGTCCGTTTCCTCCTCGCCCTGCATACAGCTCTCGAAATCCTTCGCCGTCACGGTCTGCCCGTCCGCGAACGCGGCGGCTTTCGCCACGTCGTTCTTCACGTTATACAGCGTGTAGCCGGACTCTTTTTCCAGATAACCGCAGCGGTCCGCGTACGCGTAGATATCTTCCCGCGAGGCGTTCTTGCCCAGACCCTGCAGCTGCTTGGCGATCCAGCCCGCCAGCGTGCTGCGGTCGAGCGGGGTAAAATCGTATACGACGCCCGCTTTCACCGCGTTCCTGTACAGCGCCTTCGTCTTGTTCACCTTATCCGCGGTGAACAGCAGCAGCGTCGTATCGGGAACGCTGCCCAGGTAATCCGCCAGCACCTGTACCCCTTCCGCCTTCATGTCCTTTGGCTGCTGGGTGAAGATATCCGTACCGCGGACGACGACGAGTTTGCGCTTCGACAGGATGGGAAGCGTCTCGCAGGCCGCGATGATGCTGTAGGGATCCAATTCCTCGGAGAAAACGCTGAGATCCAGCGCCTCGGAAGCCGGTTCGACCAGCTTGTTCTTCACGTACTTTTCCGCCCAGTTCACCAGGAACTCCTCGTGTCCGTGGCACACCAAGACCCTGGGCAGCGCGTCGCTGTCCAGAAGTTTAACGATCGTGCGGAACGGATGCTCGGTATTCGGTTTCGGTTTCGATGCGTAGGCCATAGATATTAAAAGTATATCATGAAAAACCCGCGCTGTGGGTCTGTTCTCAGCGATTTGCGGGCAGATACACGGAGATCTTTCCGTCCGCGTTTTCGATCCGCAGGCCGCCGTCTTTCTCCACGGTGATCCCGACCGCTCCCATCGTATCCGTGCGCAGCATCGTCACGTCCATCTCCTCCAGCATGGCCGTGACCCGCTCCGCAGGATGCCCGTAACTGTTGTTCCTGCCGCAGGAAATGAGCGCGATCGACGGCGAGACGGCGTCTGCGAAGTCTTCCCGGGTGGAATACGCGCTGCCGTGGTGCGCCACTTTCAGGATATCCGCATCCAGGGCATCCGCGCCGTCCGTCAGCAGCCATTGCTCCGTCTGGTCTGTCATGTCCGCCGTCAGGAGGATCTTCAGCCCCTTGAGCTCCAGCATGCCCGCAATACAGGTTTCATTTCTGTCCTCCGCCTGCGCGCTCACCCGTCCGTCCTTGTACGGCGCAAGTACGCGGAACACCGCATCGCCCAGCCGGATCTCATCGCCTCTGCCCGCGAAAACGAACTGTTCTGCCCGGTACCCGTCTGTAACGGAAAGATCGTTACGGTAAACCCAAGGGAACACGATGGTCCGGACCGGCATCACCTGCGACAACTCCTGCAGTCCTTTGGCGTGGTCCTGATCCGGATGGGTCACGACAGCCAGTTCCAGGCCGGACACGCCGTTTTTCAGCAGATACGGCCGCAGCGTATCTTCGCCCACGTTCTTCAGAGAAGAACCTCCGCCGTCGACCAGCGCGTCGAAACCGCCGCAGGAGATATGAAAACAGTCGCCCTGCCCTACGTCCGCCATCACGAGATCCCGCTGCGGTCTCTGCCAGGGCAGCGGACAGCCGATGCCGCAAAGCGCGGGCGCCAGGCCGCTTCCCAGCATCATGCAGACGCACAGGAACGCGGAGAGCCGCGTCTTTCCTCTGCGCAGCAGCACGGCCCGTCCTTCCGAAAACAGATAAAAGAACAGCCCGTAATACAGGCAGAGCATCCCGACCGGCGGCGCAGGCATGGAATAGGAACCACCCAGTGCCCTTCCCGCCCCGTCCAGCGCCAGCAGCAGTTTCGCGAACGCGCCTGCGGGACCCGCCGCAGCGGCGCTCAGCACCGGGATCTGCAGACCCTGCACGAAGAACAGCGCCAGCCCGGCCGGCAGCAGCAAAGCCGCCAGCGCTACGGCAAAGGGATTCAGGAGCAGGCTGACGGGCGAAAAGATCAGGAAATGGAACAGGGTCAGCGGCGTCATGCCCAGCTGGACGGCGACGCAGGGAAGCAGGACCCTGCCCCAGTCGTCGATCCATCCTTTTTTATACTGGTCAGCCAGTTCCAGCGCCTTCAGCTGCATCAGCGGCAGCGCGACGCCCAGACTGTAAGCGGCCATATAGGACAGCTGAAAGCCGGAATCGAACAGTTGGTAAGGGTTGACCGTCAGGAATACCAGCACCGCCAGCGACGCGGCGCTCACGAGATCGTAGCGCCGGCGCATGTGAAATGCCGCGATGTGCAGGACGATCATAAACCCGGCGCGCATCACGGAGATCGAGAAGTTCGCCAGGCAGGCATAGCAGAACAGCGCCGCCAGGGAGATCAGGCTTGTGCGCCGGTTTTTCCGCCCGGCCAGCAGCTTTTGCACCAGCGCGTAGACGAGGCCGACGTGCAGGCCGGATACGGCGAGCACGTGCGCGATGCCGTTGCGCTGAAACGACGCGTAGACGTCCTCTTCCAGATACCCTTTCTCCCCGAACATCAGGCCTGCCAGCAGGGAGAAGCTGTCCCGGTCCAGAAATGGCGCGATGCCGTCCAGAAACCGTCCCTTGCTGACGGACAGGACGTGCAGAAAGCGGGACCGCACCTCCCCTGCCTCCGCGCGGTAGCGGGACGCTTCGCAGAGGCAGAGGACGCCGCGCCCTTTCAGATATAAAGCGTAGTCGAAGCATCCGAAGTTCCGCCTGCCGTCAGGCGCGCGGACCGGGCCCGCAAACCGGCAGACCCGTCCGGCCAGATCGCAGACCGCTGCCCTGTTCTCTTCGCCGGCGTCCAGACGCACGAGCACGGTCTCGTCCCTGGTCCGGACCGTCAGATCCCAGCGGCTGCCGCGAAACGATACCGTGCGGACCAAGCCGTCGAACGAAACGACCGGCGCCCCGGACGCCGCGCTTTCCCGCAGAAGCGCGCTCTCCCGCCGCGACTGCTGCTCCATCCGCAGACTGCCCAGCAGAAAGGCCAGCAGGCACAGAGCCGCAAGCTGCAGACCTTTCCGGGCTTCTTCGCTTCGCAGAAGACCGTTTCTTCTCCGGAAAAACGCAAAAACAAAACAAGCACCCATGCAGAGCATGCACAGGTGCATTGTTCGGATGTTCAGATAATACGCCAGGACGATGCCTGCCGCCTGGGAAAAAGCCAGAGCCGTAAGCGGTCTCCGCATGGGCGCTCCGCGCCCGCAGCCTCAGGCATTATAGCATCATTTGGCAATATTTGTCAATCTTTAGGGTTCGCCGGATTCACCGCCGGTTTCGCCTTCGCCGCCGGTAGATTCCTGTCCGCCGCCGTCTTCACCGGTTCCGCCGTCCCCTCCATCTTCCGGAGGCGTCTGCGTTTCTCCGCCATCCGCGGGTTTCGGTTCTTCCTCCGCAGGAGGCGTCGTCGTGTCCTCTGGCGGTTTGTACTGGGACGGATCCGTGATGCCCGGGATGTAATCCGGATTGTTCGGATCGTACTCTGTAATGTCAGGCTGATCGCCCTCCTGGCCATCCTGTTCGTCCGTCTCTTCCGGTTCTTCGGGTTCGTCCGGTTCTACGGCGTCGTAGGGGCTTTCGCCCTGGAACAGAGGCGAGATCGGATAGGCCGCCGGATTTGGATTGTGGATCGGGCAGTAGTAATCCGGAGCGTCCAGTTTGGCGTCGGGCTCCGCGTTCACGCCCAGAGAGCGCAGACCGGATTCCACGATGACCTTCTCCCAGGAGTTGCCACCCGGACGGACGATGCCGTTCTTCGTCGCGGTATGCGGGCAGTCCGGCGTGGCCAGATACCCGGTCTCCGCGCAGATCGTGCACTCGCGGTGGAAATCCTCCGCGCCGCCCTGAACGGTACCCTTCACGAAATATTCGGAGATCCCGTCTCCGCCGACGCCGGTCTTGCCGGAGTACTTGTCTACGGTCGCGCGGACGACGTCGCCGCGCATTTCGAATTCGCCGCGCTCATACATCGCGCCGACGTCCTTCATGACCTTCGCCCACATCTTGGCGGCGATGCCGGAATACTCGCGCAGCGAGATGTTCACGTCGTTGCCCATCCAGACCGTACCGGTCAGCTGCGGGGTCAGTCCGCAGAACCACAGGTCGAAGTTGTCGGACGTCGTACCGGTCTTGCCCGCGGAGGGCTGGCACGCGATCTTCGCGTTGCTGGACAGGCCGTTCGTCACGGTGGTGCGCAGCATGTCGAGCATGATGGACGCCACCTCTTCGCTCATGACCCGTCTGGTGATCGGATCCTTCTGCAGGACGATATCGCCCTTCTTCGTGGTCACGGTCGTGTAGAAGCAGGGCTCCGTGTAAACGCCGTAATTGCCGAACGTCGCGTAGGCGCCGCACATCTCCAGAGGCGAGATGCCCTTGGTCATGCCGCCGAGCGCAAGCGCGGAAGCGTTCATGTCGTTGACGGTGCCGCTTTCGACGATGCTCGTGATGCCCATGGCCTGCAGCTGATCCACGCACCACTGGGGATCCATCTGCAGATAGCACTGGACCGCGGTGGTGTTGATGGACTGTTCGATGCAGTAGCGCATGTTCTTGATGCCCCAGTAGCCGGCATACCAGTTCTTCGGCCAGGGCTTGCCGCCCAGCACCACCGGTCTGTCGTCGAGGGGCATGGCGGCGGTGAAGTCGCCCTTGCCGTCGGCGCCGGCCTGCAGCGCGGTGCTGTAAACGGAGATCGGCTTGATGGAGGATCCCGGCTGGCGCGGTGCGGTCGCTCTGTTGTAGAGCAGCTTGCCTTCCACGTTTCTGCCGCCGATCATGCCCAGCACGTAGCCGTTTCTGTGGTCCATGATGACCATCGCGGACTGCGGCTGGATCGTGGGCTTTCTGAGCGTAAAGTAGTCGGACGTGATATACAGGCGGCCGTCTTCCAGCTTGTTCAGCACGTTGGGATGATCCTCGAAGAACTGCTTGCTGACGATCATGTCGCCGTTATCGTCTCTGGTCTTGTATTCGGAGGCGATCGCCCAGCTGCCGCCTTCGATGCTGTACAGCAGGCCGTCGGCCTTCTCGTACATGCTCTTGAATTCGATGGAATAATCCGTGCCGTTGCCGCTCGACGTCTTGAAGAAGTTCAGGCGCTTATCGGCAAGCAGCTTCAGATCGCCGTTGCCCTGCCACTCGAACTCGTCGGGTTCCAGCACGAAATCGCCGTCATCGTCGAACATGACGCTCTTGCTGTAGAGCATCAGTTTGCCGTTGTCGCCGATGATGTTGCCGGACTTATCCGTGCGGTAGCCGCTGATCGTTGGCCAGCCGGAATTGTCCGCCCAGACCGCTTCCATGATCTCCTGGATCTCGCGGTTCATGGTCGTGTTGATATACAGACCGCCGTTGTACAGCATGCGGTCGGCTTCGTCCTCACTCAGGTTCAGCTCGCGCATCAGGTCTTCGCGGACCTGTTTGACAGCGCAGTCGGTGAAGTAGGACGTGACCCCGGCATCCGCCACGGCGTTGCTGCCGGGATTGATGTGTTCGCGCAGGGTGACGGGATCCGTCGATTCGTACTGCTCGTCCGTGATGTAGCCCTGCTCGTGCATCGCGCGCAGGACGAGCTTCATACGGTCGACGCAGGAGTCGTTATAATACGTGATGTATTCGTCGTTGCGCTCGATGATGTCCAGCGCGTCCGGATCGTCCACGTCCGCTGTCGCGATGCGCTTGATCGGCGCGTACGCGCTCGGCAGCTGCGGCAGCGTCGCGAGGCAGGCGCTCTCGATGAGGTCCAGATCCTTGGCATCCTTGGAGAAATACGCCTGCGCGGCAGCCTGGATGCCGCTGGAATTGAAGCCCAGGTTGATCGTGTTCAGATAGGCCTCGATGATCTGCTCCTTCGTCAGATTCTTCTCGATGATCATCGTGTAGTACGCTTCGATGATCTTACGGTTCATGGAGCGCACGCTCTTGACGTCGGGCAGATACAGGTTTCTGGCAAGCTGCTGCGTGATCGTGGACGTACCGGAGATCTTCGTATCGTATTTCAGGGCGTCGCGAATGGCGCCGATGATACGGATGATGTTGAATCCGTGGTGATCCCAGAACGTCTTGTCTTCGATGGAGACGAACGCGTTGATCAGATTCTGCGGCATCTCCTTGTACTCCAGATTGGAGCGCAGCGAATCGCCCGAGAACAGATTCTCCAGGACGTTGCCGTCCGCGTCGAATACGACGGAGTTCTCCGCCAGCAGGTCGTACAGATTGTCCGGATTGATCTCCGGCGCCTCCTCGATGATGCCGAGCACGTAGTGGCCGGCCACGCCGGCGGCGACGACGCCCGCCAGGAGGAAGAACAGCAGGATGCCGAGGATGATCTTCCCCGCCTTGCCCTTCTTCTTTTTCTTCTTAGGCTTTTCCGGCTTTTTTTCTACAGGTTTCTTCGTCTCCGCCTTCGTTTCCTTCTGCGGTTTCGCAGGTTTCTTGCTGCGGGAACCGGCATGTCTCGCGGACCGTCCCGTCAACGGTTCGCCTGCGGCATATACCGCGGCGGAATCGCCGGCTGAAACATCCGTTTCGGGCGGCAGAGGATCCCCCTCCGTCTCCTCCGTCAGAGCGCGGAACTCGTCCTGCACCCTTTCGAAGGCCTGCAGCACTTCTTCCTCGTGCTGTCTGCCTAAATACTCATCCATACCTCTTTACCCCTCGAATATACTCTCTGCAAACTCCTTCGGGTCGAACGGCTTCAAGTCGTCCATTCCCTCTCCCAATCCTATAAACTTCACAGGCAAGTCGAGCTCGTCTGCGATCGTTACGACGATGCCTCCCTTGGCGGTGCCGTCCAGTTTCGTGAGGATGATGCCGGTCAGTTCCGCGACCTCGTTGAATTCCATTGCCTGGGAGACCGCGTTCTTGCCTGTCGTGGCGTCCACGACCAGCAGCGTCTCCCTGGCAGCCCCTTCGAATTCCCGGTCGATGACCTTGTTCATCTTCGCCAGCTCAGCCATGAGGTTTTTCTTGTTCTGCAGCCGTCCGGCCGTATCGCAGATGACCACGTCGATATTTCTGGCCTTCGCTGCGTTGCAGCCGTCGTAGATGACGGCGGAAGGATCTGCGCCTTCCTTGTGCTTGATGATGGGAACGCCCACCCGTTCGCTCCAGATCGTCAGCTGTTCCGCAGCCGCGGCGCGGAACGTATCCGCTGCCACGAGCAGCACGGATTTGCCCTCAGCCTTCAGCATGTGAGCCAGCTTCGCGATGGACGTGGTCTTGCCCACGCCGTTCACGCCGATCATCATGATGAACAGAGGCGTCTCCCCGCACAGCTGCAGGCGTTCGCCCTTATCCAGCATACGCCCGACGATCGCTTTGATCTCCGCGCGCACATCGTCCGCCGTATAGAGTCTGTCGTGACGGATGGCGTCGCGCAGGGATTCGATGATGTGTATCGTCGTATCCATGCCGATATCCGAGGAGATCAGGACGTCTTCCAGTTCTTCCAGCATCTCTTCGTCGGGCTTGGGACGCATCAGGAGCACGTCCTCGAGCTTTTCGGTCATACGGCCGAAAAATGATTTTTTCTTACTAGTCGATATCAAAGTGGTCTCCTAACTTCAGAGAGAGCACCCTGGTGATGCCCTGTTCGGGCATCGTGACGCCGTACAGCACGTCGGCGTATTCCATGGTCGCCTTCTGATGTGTGATCAAAGCAAACTGCGTATCGGTAAACTGTCTCAGGTAACGCGCGAACGCGTCGATATTCGCCTCGTCCAGCGCGGCTTCCACCTCGTCCAGGATGCAGAACGGCGTCGGTTTCGCCTTCAGCACCGCGAACATGAGCGCGATGGCCGTCATGGTCTTTTCGCCGCCGGACAGCAGGTTCATGTTCTGCAGTTTCTTTCCGGGCGGCTGGGCCTCGATCTCGATGGCGGATTCCAGCGGATTCGCGGGGTCTTCCAGGGTCAGTCTCGCGTGACCGCCCTTGAACAGCTCCGTAAACGTGGCTTCGAAGTTCTCCACGACCGCGTCGAAACTTTCCTTGAATCGCGCCCGGATGGTCTTGTCGATGTCCCGGATGACGGAGGTCAGTTCCTCGATCGCCTGATTCAGGTCGTCGCGCTGCGTCGTCAGGAACTCGTAGCGTTCGCTGACCGCTTTGTATTCCTCGATCGCGCCGACGTTGACGTCGCCCAGTTCCCGCAGTCTTTCCCGGTATTCCCGGGATTCCTTCACGCCGCGGGACATCACGAAGTCCGGGTCTGCCAGATCCTGCGCCTGCGCGAAGGACATCTCGAATTCCTCCCAGAGTTTCTCCTTCAGGGATTCGGTCTGCGCGTCGAAGCGCGCCAGACGCACTTCCGCGTCGTGTTTGCTCACCTGGTGCTCGTACAGCACGCTTTCGAGCCGGACCCGTTCTTCTTCCAGGCCGCCGGCCTGTTCCTGGTCCTTTCTGCGCGCTTCCGCCAGCGTCTTCTCCTCCGTTTCCAGAGCGTCCCGTTCCTCCTGCTTTTCCTGCAGGCTGGCGGCCGCTTCGGACGCGAAGCCCTCGATCTCGGCCTTCTGAGCCGCGATATCGTCCAGGGCGGCAGCCTTCCCGGCCAGATCCGCGCGGATCTCGTCCAGGGCGGCTTTCACCCGTTCTTCCAGTTCTCTCGCGCTGCGCAGACGGACAGAGGCGCTGTTCTCCTCCATGCGGGCAGCCGTGCAGGCAGCCTGCGCTTCGTCGAACTTCGCGCGCACGTCTTCGGCTTCCGCGGCCAACGTTTCCGCCAGAGCCTCGGCCTTGGCTTTTTCTTCCGTCTTGCCCTCCGCGGCTTCGCGCAGAGACGCGATGCTCTTATCCGCTTCGGCGATCTCTTTTTCGAGATCCGTCTGTTCGGCAAGTCTTCTGCTGTCGGCGTCTCTGGCTTCCTTGCCGGAGGCCTTCAGCTGCTGCGTTTCCTTCTCCAGAACGGCGATCTGCGTATCCGCGGCTCCGGTGCGGGCCTGCAGATCCTGCAGCGCCTGCAGGCAGGCGTCCAGATCCCTGCGGCAGGCGTCGCGCTTTTCCTGCGCCTTTGCCAGATCCCCGGCCGTCTTCTCGATCTGCTTCTCCAGATCTTCCTTTTCCGCCTTGCGGGAGATGATGTTCGCCGTATTGTTCTTGAACGAACCGCCCGTAATGGCTCCGGCGGGGTTGATATGTTCCCCTTCCAGAGTCACGTAGCGGAGCGTTCCGCCCGCCTTGGACAACTTCAGCGCGCTGTCCAGATCGCGGCAGACGACGCATTTGCCCAGCAGGTATTCGACGATATTTTCATAACCGCCCTTGCACGTGACCCGTTCGCTCGCGACGCCCAGGAAGCCGTCCATGCCCTGGATCGCGGACGTATTCGCCGCAGGACCCGGCTTGATGCTGTCCGCGGGCAGGAACGTCAGGCGGCCTGCCTTCTTTTCCTTCAGCAGCGCGATCGCCTTCTTCGCGGACGCGTCGCTGTCGCACAGGATATTCTGCACGTTGCCGCCCAGGGCGGTCTCGATGGCGAGTTCCCAGCCCTTGGGTACGTTCAGCAGTTCGCCTGCCGTGCCGATGATGCCGGGCAGTTTCTGCTGCATCATGAAGCGCACCGCGCCGTTATATCCTTCGTAGGAACGTTCCAGCTCCTCCAGGAGCTTGTGGCGGGCAGCCAGTTTTCCGGCGTCGACCCGGATCTCTTCTATGACGGACGCGGCCGCGGAAAGTTCCTTTTCCAGACCGCCGCGCTTCTTCGCGGTCTCCTGCAGTTCCCCCTGGATCTGCGTGCGCTCTGCGCGTGCTGCGGACAGCGATTCCTCCGCGTCCGCCAGTCTTGCGGAAAGGCTCTCCGCCTCGGACAGGCCTTCGTCTTCCTTCAGGCGCTCCAATCTTCGAGCCAGCGTCTGCTTCAGATTCTCGAGGCTGGACACTTCCGCCGCGGAAGAACTGACCGCTGCGGATAATTCCAGGATGGAAGCCCGGGCAGAGTCCAGCTCCTTCTCCTTTTCCGCCAGCTGCCGCTGAACCTCTTCCATGGCGGCTTCTTTTTCCTCCGCGTCCCTGCGCGCGGCGGCTTCGCCCTCCGCTACGAGTTCTGCGGACTTTCTCATTTCATCCAGGTTGGACGATTCGCGCTGCAGTTTTTCCTCCGCAGCCGCCTTCTCCCCTTCGATGCGGACGCGGTCCCTCTCCAGAACGGAGGAACGCTCGTTGTTCAGTTCCTCCCGGCTCTCGATAAAGTGGATCTCCTCCGCCATGCGGGCCAGTTTTGCGCGCAGCTCGTCCAGAGACGCTTCCGCCTGCGCGTTTTTCTCCCGCAGACCGCGCAGCTGCGCTTCCAGTTCGGCGCGCGCGCCGCGGTCCTGTTCCAGGATGCGGTCCAGTTCCTCCATCTCTGTGCGCACGGCAGCCGTTTTGCTGTCGGCGGACTCGATGTTCTTCAGGATGATATTGATCTCCACGTCCTTGTATTTATCGCGGATCTGGAGATATTCCGTCGCTTTTTCGGATTCTTTCTTCAGGTTGCCGATGCGGCCTTCGATCTCGGACACGATGTCGTTGACCCTCGCCAGGTTCTGATTGGCGCCTTCCAGCCGGCGTTCCGTCTCCGCCTTCTTGTTGCGGTATTTGACGATGCCGGCGGCCTCCTCGAAGATCTCGCGGCG
>JAEEGG010008611.1_pt1 | contig 23098 bp, 19 predicted proteins | sample 9134161 | NCBI WGS metagenome assembly JAEEGG01 (sample SAMN16246543, study PRJNA631951) | gut metagenome | biome: gut microbiome; feature: rumen; material: CR-attached | host: Bos | place: Iran: Karaj | collected 2018-10
GGACAAATGCAAACAGGGGTGAGAAAGAAAAGCGGAGGGGGAAACTGGAAGATGAACATGAATCTCCAGGACGGTAGCGCTCGTGCAGAGGGGCTCGACGAGACACTGAAGGCTGACAAGCCCAGTTGCGGGGTGGTCATCTGCACCCCGTTCATTCACCTCGCTTCTATCGCACAGTTCCTCGACCAGGACATCATCGGCCTGGGTGCTGAGAACTGCGCCGACAAGGAGAAGGGAGCCTTCACCGGTGAGGTTTCTGCCGAGATGGTGAAGTCTACTGGTGCCCAGTACGTCATCCTCGGCCACTCTGAGCGCCGTGAGTACTACAAGGAGACACCCGAGATCCTGAAGGAGAAGGTGCTGCTCGCCCAGAAGAACGACCTGAAGGTGATCTTCTGCATCGGTGAGAGCCTGGATGAGCGCGAGGCCGGCAAGCAGAACGAGGTCGTGAAGGCCGAGCTCGAAGGTTCAGTGTTCAACCTCTCTGAGGAGGACTTCCGCAAGATCGTCATCGCCTACGAGCCCATCTGGGCCATTGGTACCGGCAAGACCGCTACCGCAGAGCAGGCCGAGGAGATCCACGCTTACATCCGCAGCATCATCGCCGAGAAGTACGGTCAGGCTGTGGCCGACGACACCACCATCCTCTACGGCGGTTCGTGCAAGGCCTCTAACGCTCCCGAGTTGTTCGCAAAGCCCGACATCGACGGTGGTCTGATCGGCGGTGCCTCACTGAAGGCTGCAGACTTCAAGGGAATCATCGACGCCTGGAAGAAGTGAGACGACTCGCATTGACCTTAGTACTGTGTGTCGGCTGCTGGCTGGCAGCCGACGCGCAGTCTACCTTTACCGAACAGCTCCAGCAGAGCAAGACCGGTGAAGGCAAGGTGACTGTTACGCAAGACAAGGCCATCGAAGACCTCGTCAACACCCCGACGACGACCACTACGACGCCTGCCATGCCCCAGCAGAACGGCAAGCAGGCTGACGACCTTCTGGACGACACCTCTGTTGCAATCGACTCCATCGACCACAGCAAGAAGATCATGAAAGGCCAGAAAATCAACGGCTGGCGCGTGCAGGTATTCGCCGGAGGCAACAGTCGTGTAGACCGTCAGAAGGCGGAGCGCACGGGCGATGAGATCAAGACGCTCTTCCCCAACGAGCCCGTCTACGTGCATTTCTACTCCCCGCGCTGGATCTGCCGCATGGGCAATTACCGCACCTATGAGGAGGCGCACGAGATACTCACGAGGGTCAAGTCGCTCGGCTACCCGTCGGCCGTTATCGTCAAAGGGAAAATAACCGTTTTATACCCATGAGTCAGGAGTCAGGAGACTGGAGTCAGGAGTTAGGATTCAGGAGTCTGGAGACAGGAGTTGAGGAACTCGCTGCGCACTATCATCAGATCTTGACGCTGCTGGGCGAAGACCCGGAGCGCGAAGGACTGCTGAAGACCCCTATGCGCGTGGCCAAGGCTATGCAGGTGCTCACGCGAGGCTACCAGATGGATGCCCACAAGGTGCTCACCGACGCCCTCTTCCGGGAGGACTACTCGCAGATGGTCATCGTCAAGGACATCGATTTCTTCTCCCTCTGCGAGCACCACATGCTGCCATTCTACGGCAAGGCCCACGTCGCCTACATCCCTAACGGTTACATCACCGGACTGTCGAAGATAGCCCGCGTGGTTGACATCTACGCCCACCGCCTTCAGGTACAGGAGCGTATGACTCAGCAGATCAAGGACTGTATCCAGGAGACGCTCAAGCCCCTGGGGGTGATGGTCGTCGTCGAAGCCCGCCACATGTGCATGCAGATGCGCGGCATCGAGAAGCAGAACGCCATCACCACCACCAGCGACTTCAGCGGCGCCTTCAATCAGGCCAAGACACGGCAAGAATTCATGAACTTAATTCACAATAATCAAATTTAATAGCAACTATGAACCCATCCGACAACCAAGGTTACAGAACAAACGAGAGCGTAGGAAAGATGTTTCTTCACAGCTGCCTCGGCAAATTTGTCATTTTAGCAGTCATCCTCTTGGTGCTCTTCATCCTCGCTGTCCTCACCAAGCCGACAGACCAGGAGATGCGCGACGAGATGAACGACAACATCATGCAGTGCATGGAACAGAACGACAGCATCCGAGGCGACCACATCGACGACTTCGTCAACAACATCGGCTTCATCTTCACCAAGGCCGACACCACGAAGGCCGGTAAGGAGTGGCGCGAGGTGTTCGACAAGTACAACCGTCTGGAGATCTTCAACCATTCGTTCTTCCGCACCGCCTACGTCTACAACAACGTCAAGACGGAGGGCACGCGCGTAGGCTTCGGCATCTACGGTGTCGTCATCCCCACGGCCAACTTCAACGACTTCCTCCTCCGCATTGGCCCGATGCGCAAGAGCTACAACCAGAAGCTCATCAATACCACGACCATCGGAGGCGACCTGGGCACGAACCCCAACATTCAGGAGTTCCACTACAAGCGTAACCCCGACGATTGATCAGGTAACGGTGACATCCTACTGATTATCTTCCCTGATAACCATCGACGGCGGACAGTCGTACATCACCCGTGCATGATTGGTGCGGATGAGCTGGCTTTCGAGACATTGGCCGGTAGTACGGTCTATGATGTCTCGAAAGACTTTGCCGTTACGATAGACCACGCCGCCCTCTCGCGAGAAATACTCGTCCTCGGCATGGATGTGGAACGTATGCGGCTGCTGCGCCGTGGCCCGCAGTTCGCCGCATAGGTATTCCTCGTCCGTCCAGAGGCGGAGCTGATAGGTGTTCCGGGTGTCGTTCCTGAACCGGTAGTCGATATAGTTGTACGAGATGCTGGTGCCAGTGCCGAAGGGAATCTGGCGCCCGAAGTCGGGAAACAGGTCGAGCCCGTCGTGATGATGATGCTCGGTGATGGTCAGTTCGCTGTGCAGCACGAGCCAGTGTATCAGGTTCGAAAGCTGGCACATGCCGCCGCCGATGCCCTGCGAGGGCTTGCCCTTGGCGATGGTCAGCCCCTCCTTGTAGCCCTTGCGCTTGGTGGTGCGCCCGATGAGCTTCCAGACGGAGAATGTCTCACCAGGACGGATCACCAGCCCATTGATGTGCTTCACCGCCAGGGCCAGGTTCGTAGCCTTGTTCTCCTGCAGTTGCATATTCACGTTACCCAGCCGCCGGCGGATGAGTGAGTTGTGGCGATAGACCACCACTGGCAACGTCTCCTCCGTCCGCTCCTTGGCGAACTGTGTCTTCCGCAACAGGTCCTGAACGCGGCGCTTCAGGATTTCCTTCTCCATCGACAGCCGGTAGGTGAAGGGCGATATTTCGCAAAACAGTTTCCTTTCCATGTCTTTGTATGACTATCCCTATTTACGTCAGTTGCCCATGATGGCGTTCACGATGGCGTCGATCTCGGCTTGGGTCTTGCCTTCGCTGATGGCCTTTACGAGATCGGCAGCGTCCACCTCGCCGTTAAGGTCGAGATCGTTGGGGTCGGGATCATTCAGCGTGAGGCTCTTGATGGTGATCGGCTCCTCCTCCACGTCGAAGGTAAGCACTAACGGACCGTCCTGAAGCACCACGTACTCTTCGCCCGACTCGATTTCTATCATCTCGTCTTCAACGCCCCGAACGCGGGTGTGCGACTTTTGTGGAACCTTTACCCTTTTCAAATAATCCTTCTCTGCTTTAGTCTTAGCCACGCTCTTTGGGTTTATTACCTCTATACGAAATCTATCTCCCTTCCCGGCACCCGGGAAAGCAGCCTTCATAGACGAGCCCTTTTCGAACTTCAAAGAAATTTTAGCTTTTCCGCCGGAAAAATCCTTTACTACAGACACACGATGAGCATTACTTGGTTCTATCGCGATCGAAGCATTGGTCACACCGCTGAGGGCCTCCTGAGTAGCTGCCGACAGTTTCTGCATCTGAATGCCGCCGATATTCACGGACTGATCTGAATCCATGTTAACCTGTTCATGCGTCTGACCAGCAGCTGTCCCAGCAGTGAAGATGAGATTGCCGTCAGAGAGAGAGACACTGGCGTCGCCAATTCCCAGTCCAATAGTGTAACTGGCGCCAGTGATGGTTCCAACAGTATCGCCGAAGCCTGCGACAAGTGTCATGCTGCCATTGGTTGGAACAAACTCTATGTTTGTAAAACTGAGACTTTCGATATTTATATCAGTCTTATAAAAACTGATGTTAGCGGGACGTGTTATCAATGCGCCGTCTGACTTCCACTCCACGTTGCCGAAGGTCAGTTTCGTCGCCTTATTTGCCGTAACTTCGTAGGTCGCATCGTTTCCGTTTAACTCTACAAGCAAGGCAGACACAATTCCATTCATGAGTACACCGTTTATGTTATAAACGTACCCTATACTCACCTCATTATAGGCATATCCCGTCTGGCCGATGGTCACAACGATAGTATTATTCTTTTTCACATTCCAGGGGGCCACTATGTCGATCGGGGCTAACGGTTCGATGTCGGCATTGGTACTCCAGTTCTCGTCATTCGTAAAGTCATTAACGAGGTCGACCAGCACATATACTTTCAAGTTAGAATTACTTCCTGTAAAAATCTTACCGCTTGTAGTTGGCACCGACGGCGTATAGACAGTCACCAACTGCAGGTCTTTGCAATTCAGGAAAGCAGTTTCACCTATGCTCTTCACGCTGGCAGGGATGGCGGCTGAGGTCAGACCCGTGACTTCGAATGCACTTTTCCCGATGCTGGTCACGCCGTCGGGGATGGTGACTGAGGTGAGTTTGGTGCAGTTTCCAAAAGCGCATACTCCGATGCTCTTCACACTGGCAGGAATAATGACTGAAGTCAGGTCATCGCAAAAGACGAACACTCCATCACCGATGCTGTTTACGGTATAGTCTGCTCCTTCGTATTTGACGCTGGCGGGAATGACCAGCTCGCCCGTCGGTTTATCACCGTCAATGTCCGACAGTTCGGCTGTATGCAGGCTCATGCTGGTAATCTTGTATTCGAAACCTCCGTGGGTAAAAGTCGGAATGGGGTTAATGGTGAGGGCCGTTGAGTTTGCGGCGGCGTTGTCGAAGGTGTAGTTCTGTCCGTAGTTGCCGCTTGCTTTACCGTTCAGCTTACCTGTCACTGCATACTCGCCCTCGGTCGACGGGGTTCCTTCTACGCTGAATGCCAGCACATCATCGGTATCACTCAGTCCTTCGCCCTCGACAAAGCCCGTAATGCTTCCCGTGAACTCTGGCAGCGCTTCTCCCTCGACGATGGTCTTAGGATCGGCAACCAACTCCAAAGCCTTGCGGGCGATGGTGAACGTCGCCGTAGCCGAACCCGTATAATTGATGCTGGTGCTCTTGGCGGTGACGGTGACGGTGGGAGCGTTCTCGGCAGTGGCCTCGCATGCGTTCATATTATTATTATACACCACGTCGAAATCATCGGTGATGTCCGTCACGCCGTCCGTCACGGTGACCGCTGGCGTCTGTGTCTGGCCATTATAGACAAGGGGCGTACCGTCGCCTACGGTAATCCAGTCGGGCTGGATGGCCTTGGGCGCGTTGAGCACGAACAGCACGCTGTTGTACTGCAGCGGTATTTCGTAGCTCAAGTCGAAGCGGCAGTTTGACGCGATGGCATCGGCTCCGGGCTGGCGCGTAGCGCGGTAGGTCGACACGCCCGCCGTCTCGTCGTAGTCCTCCACCAGCAGCACGTCGCGGTTGCCGTCGAGGTTCAGGTCGAGGTACCAATCATTATTGTCAAAGATGCTGTTGTCATCCAGGTTGTGTATGAGCAGCATCCACATCGACTCGGGAAACTCCTGCGGCTCGTTGGTGGTTAAGTCGAAGATGTACTCCTCCTGATCGGCCAGCTCTACCGATACAGAGACCGCCTTACCGGGCATGACGAACGTCGCATCCGTATTTCCCTCTACCGGGGTGAAGGTCACATCGTCCGACAGATAGTTGCCCGTGAAGTATTTGCCCGACGGGATAATAACCTGGCCGGTGGAATCATTCGGATTATAGCTCACCGTCACCGTCTCGCCCTCAGCAGCCACGGTGATGGGATTATAGTCGCCCTCAGGAAAGAAGAGCACGTAGTTGCCCGTCAGCGGAAAGACGCGCTCGAAGTGGGCCACCACCGCACTGAAGTCGCCGTTGACGGTGAACTGATAGGTGGTCTCCGGACCGCCATCGATGCCGTCGATCGTCCAGTTCTTAAACCGGTAGCCCTCGTTCGCCGTCGCCGTTAATTCCAGCTGCGTGCCCTCGGCGTAGGTACCGCTGCTGCCGCCCGTCACCGTGCCGCCATCTTTGGGATCAGCCTCAACGGTGATGGTGTGGGTGGGAACTGTGATGGTCACGGGGACCACGTTCGAGGGGGCTACGGCCTTCACGTTGGCGTCGTCGGTTTTCGTGGCGGTCGCAACGCAATAGTAATAACAGGTGCCTGCCGTCGCCGTCGGAACGGTATAGCTGGCCGATGTAGCCTCGCTGATCTCCGAGCCGCCCTCATTGGACTCACTCGTATTCACATACCACTGGTAGGATAGCTCATACCCTGCCGCTGCCGTCGCTTCCACCGTCAGCACATTGCCGCTCCCAGCGCCCACCATCAGGTTCAGGCTCGTCGGTTGCGTCGTGACAGAGGTGATGACGTCAATATATTCGATCTCGGCCAAGACACTGTAGGCCGGCATCGTGAACGAGAACTTCCCATCGGCGCTATAGGTCGGCGTCACCCCGCACTGTGCCGTGACGTCGGTGCCCACTGCCGGTTCATTACTGCTTTCCTGTCCTTGCGCCGACAACACACCTGCCAACAGCGCCACCATCAGGGCCAGCCGACTCATCAGTCCCTTGGCATTGCAATTTATATATCTCATATTCATATCCTCCATATTTATTTCTGAATGACAAAAACTACAAATCTATCACGGGCGAGTTGAGGGAGTATGTCTGCGGGTATCGCAATATTTAACGAACCGTCCTGACAACCTTCGCCATCGACGAGAAGCCACGAAATGTCACTTTCTCCAGGACATGCGAACAGAATCCAGTATATCAAGCCACCTATAAACGCCGCATTTGACTTGTAATTCAACGTTACATTCCCAATACCCTCCTTATAACCTTCCAGTTTCATCGTCTCAATATCATTTATTTCATCGTCTCCGCGAAAGTGTCTCTTGATTTTATCAGGTAAAGCCAGATCGCTCACTGTATTAACATCATTTTTTATTTGACGCGTTTGATCGTTATCATCAGTTCTTTTCAGAGATAAATTGTGCTGCTGACTGATTTCCCCTGACTGACCACCGGGGTCGTTCCCCGGATTTTCACCTGTATGAATGTTGGGGTCGAGGTCTTCCCTTCTGGTGAGTTTCAGCCGCACCAGTTTCCCCGCTGCCGGTGCCGCACCCTCTATTCTCACCGTCGTCCCCGACTCAACCTCTACCGTCGCGTTGCTCAACACCTCCGTGGCCGCTTCTTGGCCTACACCGATCTTCGTCACGCCCGAGCCGGCCTGAACCACTGTTGTCAGTGCTTCCTGACCCCAGGCCGCACCGCACACTCCGGCCGCGAAAGCGACCGTAAAAACTGCTCTTCTCATTGTTTGGTAAGTTTTGTTATTCATATCGTTGGTTGATTTTGTTGATATCTTAACATTCTGCTGCAAAGATAATGAAAAATTCCCAAACGGCAAAATAAATTAAGATTTATTTTTAGGTCGGATTTGGCACCAAAAGAAAGCACCCTCATGCTGTTTGGGCATGAGAGTGCTTAATGTCCACTTTCCGCATTTCCGCATTTCCGCATTTATATCGTCGGAAGTTCGGAGACGAGTTTCTTGTAGTGGCCGCGCATGGTACGCTCGATGACCTTGTCAGCCTCTAAACGCTGCAACGGCTTCTGGGCTGCCCGGTTATTTGCTAAGCCGAATACCTGTGCAAACTTCTCGGTGGTGAATTCCTCCGGCAACTGGCGGAAACACTCCTGGTACTTAGTCGTACGACGGCACTGCTTGGCAGCATCCCGCAACTGGTTGTCATAGTACTGACGGTGCAGTTCATAGTACCAATAGTGCTGCGTCCGATACTGAATGTCAAGTACCAAGTCTACCAAAGAGAGGTCCACGTCGTCTGGAGTGTAGGTGCCGGTCTGCTCGCGCTCTTCCCAATGTCGCATGTCGATGTAAGGTGCGCTGACGTTGATGCCATAGTACGGCACACGCTTGATGAGCAACCAGTCGGCCTTGTCCCTGTCGTTGAACTCGGCAATGGCACGACGGTCATCACACCACTGGTGGACGTGCTCCACCAGAGGCCAAAGAGGTAATTCACCACGACGCTGATCCAGGCGGTACGACCACTGCTTCAAAGTATTATTATATTCAGCAGTCTTGGGGTCGTTTTTCTCGCCCAACGGAATCATACGGAAATCGTCCTCGCCCATAGGAATCGACCCAGTACGTGTATCAAGGCCAGAATTTACCGACCTCTCGTTCACGAGCTTGGAAAGCGTGGGCGGCGTAAACGTCTCCACCATGTTCCAAAAGACGCGGTAACGGCCACTGACCGACTGCTTGTTGGAATAGTGCTGGTCATCGAACTCCCCATGGAAACTAAGCAGTATCATGTTAGATTTCGAAATCCAGCTGCCAGACTTGCCTATCTCGAGGTCTTTCTCTGACGATACGGTTACCATGTGGCGTCCCATCATTTCACCGTCCACCTCCTCCTTGCAGTTTATCAGGCTGCGTATGAACTCTGAGTTAGACGTGCGGTAGCCAAACATCCGGTTATAAATCTCTGGTCTGAGATCCTTCTCTTTGTTGGCCCCCTTGGCATCTGTCTCACCCTTCCAGGTGTTGGTGCTCTCATCAGCAATCTCGCTCTCCGCAATGATGGGGGCCAGCAGATTAACCATCAGTCGCTCCAGCGTGTGCTTTCCCGACGTGGGGTCACCTATGCCCCAGATGATGTAATTCAGGCGTGTGCGCTCACCTCTGTTGGCATAGAAATAGTAGTAAGTCAAATCCATGCACGTGCCCATCATGGCAGCCGAGGCATAGAGCAGGAAGGGCCACAGACGGCGCGGATGGGGTTCGCAGACCTCGCGCAGACAGGGGAACACATCGAAGAAACTCTCTATCGTGTCGCACCAGCGGTCGAAGGGCAGAACGGCCATCGGGTTGACATTCTTCGAAGTTGCCGCAGACTGCTCCAGATTGATGCCAGCCTTATCCATCAGCTCTTTCAGCGTCTTGGGATAGCGCGTCAACAGTTTCTTCTTGGCAGCCGTCTGGCACAGGTCTTCCACTTCGCCTGGCTTCGGATTCCATTCCTTCACCCAGTCAAGGCGATAGGCCATGGCAATGGCTTTCTGTGCGTCGTTGTCGTTGAAATAACAGAGCCAGTGTGAGGTCTCTGTCTGCATACGGTCGTGCTTTGTGTGAGGCGGCAAGCTGGGCCCGTAGTATTCGTTGAGAACCTTGATCAAGGCGTCGTCCTCCTCCGAGAATTCCACTGGCGTTTCCGTCTGTGGCTGGGCGACTGCGGTGGGCTGCGCTGATGTCCTGCTTACCACCCCTTTTCTCGCCTCCTTGCGCTGCCGTTCCAACTCCTGCCAACGGGGCTGGGTGGGGTCTGACTCACCACGACGGTAAGCCTCACCGAAGCGAGCCTCAAAGGCGGGATTCTCATAGGTGAACAACGCCTCCCAGTCGATGAACTTCACGTCGTCGGCCTTAGGGATGAAGTGAGCATGGTCGCTGTTCTTCGTCTGAGAGTCACAGTAGTCCAAGATACCCAGCTTTTCTGCCATGGTGTAGGCATTGTCCTGCAGGTTGCCCCAGTCCTCGCGGGCTTTGAAGATCACCTTCACGCCTTCGCCGCTTGGAGTGACGAATATACAGACGATGCCCAGCTCGTTGAAGTCCTCACGCTGGAGCCACTCAGCTATGACGGACTCCACGTTCGGCACATGGTCACCGTCCACCACGGCAAAGCCCGACAAGTAGCCGTAGGCCTGCAGTCGCCACAGCCCAATGCGTCCCCATCGGTCTTTACTTTCGATAAAGTAAGCGATGGTGGGAATGATGGCAGGCAGCGAAGTCTTAAGCTGACTAATGTAAAGCTTCACTCGGTCCTGGTCTGAAGAGGGCACCTGCTTCTTCCTACGACGCTCATCCTTCTTCAGTTCCTTTGCCAGCCACGATTTGTAGTCGTCGAGGGCCAGTACACCGTTTACAAACTCCTCTACAGCCTGACGTGCCTCGGCCTCAGCCATCTGGCGTTTCATCTTTCGGTAGTTGTCAATGAGCTCGATGTTCGCAGGATGCTCCATCATACCCTTCAGAGCCTGTTCGCAGAGTTCCTGCGTCGGCTTGTTAATGTTCGTTTGAAATACAATCATTTTTTAAGTCCTCCAATATTTTTATAGTTGCTAATTACCTTGTTGAATCTCTCTGAGGCGGGCAGTCGGCGAACTACCAGCTGCACCTGACGCAGCACCTCAGCTTGCCAGTCGCGGCTGTGACGTGAGAGGTCGACGGTGCCCGTAAAGGTCATCTCGTTCTTCTCCTCGTCGAGCCAACATTCAAGGCCATTCTCCTTCACCACGCGCAGGCTGTCGGGCAGCGTCACGGGCTTCTCGGGTTTCAGGTCTTTTGTCAGTGCGTCAAACTGTCTTACGAAGTCGGCATACTGGTCGGGGGAGCTCTCCTTGCTTTTCAGACTTATCATCTTCGAAGGGTCAGAGCCCGTTGTCGTCCAGCGTTTACCACCACCACTACATGTTTTCACGTTGGTCTGCGTTGAGGGCGCTTCGTTAAACGGCTCGAAGCCGAACTTCTGCGTCTCAGGGTCAAAAGTGCCCGTGCCGCGAACCCGAATTTTCTTTACTATTTTGTCCATTTTCTCTTATACCTTTTTTATATTATAAGAATAAGCATGGGGCACAAAATGCTGGCACTTCGTGCCCCCAGACGTTCGCTTAGATAGGATATTTAAGATGAATACCTTGTTTAAAAGCGCACGTCAATATACGGGCGTATAAACGCCCCAAGAGATCGTCGATATGGCTAAAGCCAGTGACGTGGAGTCCAAGACCGCTCATGCAGTCTATCAAGTTGTCGACAATGATCAGAGCCATCTCGGAATCGAATCCGCGCAGGCTGTCGGTCATCTCGAAGTACAGAGTCGAGGGAATCCAATCCGGAGTGCCCATCGTTAATATTGATGTTGCAAACGAATCGGGAACAAACTTGCTCATTTCCCTACGTTGGTCGAAGATTGTCATCTTCAAGCCACTGCTTTCGCTGCGCTTGGCAGTTCGGCAGTGTTTTTGTAAATTACGCTTTTTCACTTTCTTCTTGCGTTTTTACTTTGTTAATGCCTCGCACTTCAGCCACCATAGGCGATTTCAGCAGCTGTCGGGACCTGTGCTCAGGTGCGCTAAGCGCGAACCCTATATTACGTACGTTTTGCGAGTGAAGGTTTACCTCCCGATAGGTGCAAAACAAATTTGCATCCCCGAAGCCTCACTTCACCTTCGACGGTGCAAAATTACAAAGAATATAAAGAGGTAATAGTTATATGATGGAGTCTTTCATTGTATCAGGGGGGCACAGGGGGAATAAAACGATACCCCCTAGGGGGATTGCTATATTTTGAGCTCTGACAAGTTTAACTCCAAGTCATTACAGCATTTGTTCAGCGCTTTAAATCCAGATAAAGCCTGGTCTCTTTTATATTCGTAGTCTAATGGTGGTTCTCCATTACTTCTTAACCATGATGCGTATCTAAAGTTGTCTTTTTTGAAAAAACCATTACGATAAGTTCCAAGGGAATCTGCACTGCATTTAACCTTCGACGTAGGATACCAAGCCTTCATCTGATTCTCCATGTCAGTATTAGATATTTGTCGATTCCCTAACAATAAAGAATGATGATTCTCCAAAAAGAGTAGAAGAGATAAGTATTGATAAGGATAGGAAATTTTGTCTATTGAGTACTCTTTAATCCAACACCAAAGCATTTTTAGTTGCTCTTGATTGAATGTTGTTTTGAAAATGAGATTAACAAGTACCGACGGCATTCCTAAATCTTTATCAGAACGTTCCTCGTGCACGGCCACTATGAAGGGGACTTCCTTAGAAGAAAGTATGTCATTCATCTCACTATCAATTTCGGGATTATAGTCAAATGCCAAAAATGCCGTTTTGACACAAAAAGCCCATCGCAAAGCTTCATCTTTGCTGAAAGCACCTTTCATATTATTAAGACATTCTATGATGGTGTATGTCTGGTTGCCAATGGATATTTTTGATTGATGTGTTGTCACTTGTGAGGAGCGTATTTCTGGTTCAGTAGTTTGATGAGTTCTGCGAATTTCTGCTCTTTGCATCGAAAATCTATAGTAATGTCTTCTCTTCCCACTGCTCTTACGTAGTCATCCACCTGTTCGGATATTCTTACAAACATATCATCAAGCGAACTTTCTTTGACAGCTATAAAAAGCCCGAGAAGACTTTCTATATTATTTGACGTGAGACAACCTGTATTTGCCTCTATATGGCCATACATCAGTTCAAGACGACCATGAGGATTCTGGGGATAAAACTCAGGGGCAATCTTAAAGCCCATTAATTTAATGTCATTCACAAGTCGGGCAATCATAAAGCCTGATGACATGCCGCTCAAATTACGAAGGCGTTCCATAGCACTAAAATTTTCCAATGAAATATAATCAGCATTGTCATAGCCCAACAGTTCTGTATTGCTTACGTCTGTTTGCCACACCTTGTTTTCTGCCCAACGTTCCGGCATGATCAATTGTGGGGGCAGTTGCTTTGACTTGTTGCAATAGCTTACAACTGGCATAGATATCATGCGGAGTGCTCCAGGCATATTTCCACCTCTCAGTTGTGGCTGAACCACAAGGAGAGAACCTGTTTGTATGCCAACTCGACCACGAAAATAGATTATAGGATATGGCGGATTGAGTGGCACATAATGTGAATTGAATTGGATATTATTCTCCATATTTTTCTACTTTCTTTAACTTCTATTTTATGATTCATTTACGGATTTGCGTTCATCTTCGGTTAGTCTGTAAAGGTCGAACACTTTGATGTCAATCTCTTTATCCGTTGCCTTTTATTCGTTCCCATCCTGTTTCTCTATTATGCTCTTCTCCAAGTCTTCCAGCATTTTGATGTCGTCGGCATCGGCCTGCTGAGCGTCAAGTTGTTTGCGTTTGGCATTGAAGGTGTCGTATATGCCCTTAACAATATCTTCCGCTTCTGCATTAGAAATAGAGCCTTTGCCTTGCAGGATGTCCTTTTCCTGGAAAGTGAGAAGGTTGTCAACATTCTTGCGCCAATAATCGAGCGTTAAGTCTCTACGTCCTTTCACACGTTCTTCAGCACTGGTGATGAAGATGTCAACGAGGCGGTTCAGTGAATCTATCTCATCGCTTTGGAGATAGTTCTTGGCTATAATCACGTCACCTTTGCGCACGATATTACCTTTCCATGTGGTCAGTCCCATATTGGGTTGGTTGGCATCCGCACGGGCAACTATCAGTTCAGCGGCAGTCTGATGAGTGACGGCATAAAGTAGTTTGTTCTGTGTCTCGGCAAAGAACATCTGCGTGGCTTTGTCCGTCTTATCATAATCACTGCTCAGGGCAAACAGATCACGCACTTTCTGGTAGAACCGCTTCTCTGATGCACGGATATCGCGGATGCGAGCCAGCAACTCATCAAAGTAGTCAGGACGTCCATCAGGATTCTTCAGTCGCTCATCATCCATCGTAAAGCCCTTCACGAGATATTCAGTCAGGTGCTCTGTCGCCCACTGTCTGAATTGAGTGCCTCGAAATCCTCGTACGCGATATCCCACGGCAATGATCATCTCCAAGGAGTAGAACACCACGTTATAATTTTTGCCATCGGCGGCAGTAGTCAAATATTCTTTGACAACTGAAATCTCACTTAACTCCTTCTCTTTCAGGATGTTAATGATGTGATAGCTGATAGTTTGCTTCGAGGTGGCAAAAAGTTCAGCCATCTGTTGCTGGTTCAGCCATATTTTTCCATCTTTGGCATATAGCGCCACCGAAGCTTTGCCGTCTGCCGTCCGATAAATGATGATATTCTGTTGTACGTCCATAATTGTTTCTTTTATCCTTCCTGTTCATAATAATATGAGTAGTCGATGCCCTTCATAAAGGTCTCGCGGTCGTTAATCTTGTCGGTCAAAGCTTGTTTCAGCAAGCTGCGTATCTTGGTGCTGTCCGTCTGACTCGCGATCATCGCATCCAGATAGTCACGCTTACCTATCTTGCTCCAGTCCACACACAAGCCAAGGCGTTTCTTGAAGATGAGGTCGAGCCATATACGCGTACTGCGTCCGTTGCCCTCCATAAACGGATGGGCCACATTCATCTCAACATATTTATCCACAATCTCGTCGAAGGTCGTCTCAGGCATCTGCTCAATAGTCTTCAGGTTCTGCTGCAAGTATTCCGCCTGACAGAACAACGTATTACCCTTGGATATGGTCTTAGTCCGGATCTTGCCAGCAAAGTCGTAAAGCCCACCAAAGAGATAGGCGTGAATCTGCTGTAGAGCTTTGATGGTGCCAGGTTTCAGCGAGTCCAGCAAACCACTTTCAAAGAGCGTATAGGCTTTCTTCAGGCTTTGTCCGTCGATGGTGTTGTCGCTATAGGTAAACCAATCCAGAAAAGCGCTGGCACGGTTATTGGGATAGTGTTTGGCCAACGTCTGCACACACGCAGCATCCAAGGCATCGGCGAATCGCTGTTTCCCATCAGGAGCCTCGAATTTGAAGTCGTGAGTGACACTCACGAGTTGAATACCATCGCCCAAGAATTTCTTTTTCAACCATCGCCAGTAGTTACCAGCCTTCACATAGTCATCCTCATCGTTGATGGCACGCACAATGTCTGTAGCCGAGAACCACCACTTGCTGTGTTCCTCGTCCCATACGGCACGCACTTCGCGGTCGTTGAAGAATCTTATCGACTTTTTGCTCTTCATTTATATTGTCATCGTAACTTTTATTTCGTCAGTCCATCTCCCATCACGATTTCCCGTTCTTCAGGTGTGAGTCCGTAGAGGTCGAAGACGCGGTTGTCTATCTCTTCATCTGTGGTCTTTATCTGCGCTGAGAGTTCCCGACATTCTGCCACGCGCTCATTAAAGAAGTCTTCCCACTCGTCCTGCTGCTTCAAAGGGATGCTTAACTTTTGCTTCTTCAGTTCTGCCATCAGACCCTTGAAGTCCATCTGCTCGAACTGCTGCAAGGCTGTCGTTATCTTCAACCCTTCCAAGTTATCACTTAGTCGACGCAGGAAACGGCTGCGCTTTTCCTGAAGCTGGGAGTTGAGAGAAAGCATTGTTTCTGCAAGGGCAATGAAGGGTTGCTGAGCATCAATAGTTAACTGTGGTATGGGGATATTCCTAATGTATTCGGGGTTTACATCGATATTACCACTTCCTCTGATAGAATCAAGGAGATAATTGGCGTATTTAGAGTTAAGCAAAGCCAATAGAAACTTTATCTCAACACCAGAAGATAACTTTTCCAATTCCGAACGAGGGACCTCCGCAAACTTCTTAACACTATTGTTAATGCTCGCATTTTCGACACCATGCAGATCTTTCCATAAAACACAAATTCTATTTGTCTGGTCGCATAGTAATTTGTTTACATCAAGAACTACTTTGAGTGCACCAATCTTATTTGTCAGTAATTTGGGACAATCATATAACTCCCTAAATGTTGGGCGACTTAATTGATAAGGGCTACGTTCTGTCTCATATTCCAAGTAACGTATCCTGTTTATAACGTATTTATCTATATCCTTAGCTTCGACATACTCTCTACAATGAATAGCATCCTTTGTAAGACTAACGAGGTCTTCTTTCTTAAACGCCCCTTTCGCTGTTTTTTCATCAGCATTAAGTACCATACCTTTACTGATGTAACAAAAATCACCAAGCACATTCATTTGTGAGTGTTTGTCAGCCTTTTTATTATCTTCGTCCAAATTCCAAACACCACTTTTTATGTCTTGAATAAGTGTCTCCTTCGTTTTTGCATAAACCTTTTGCAAACCAGAATCTCCCTTTGTGGAAATTGTAATGTCTGATTCCTTGTTACTCTTTTCTACAAAGAAAATAGTACTCGTTACTGTCGCATCCTCAAAAACCTTTGTACCCCTCAAATCCGACAATTCGTAGAGATGATAGTCATTCAAAAGCATTTCGCGAATTTTCTGACCATAGAGCTGATGCGTTAGGGGGTAAGGAACAATCATAGAACAAACTCCGTCATCTTTGCATAAGTGCCGTATTCCTAATTCAATAAAAGGTATATACAAATCCCATTTCTGACATAGAGAATCATAAAATTTAGATTCAATAATACCCTTTCTTTGACTTGCCATAAAGGGATTTGCCATTTGCGTAGCTACACTTACATACGGCGGATTTCCAATCACAACGTCAAAACCGCCCTTCTCAAATACTTTGGGGAACTGCTCCTGCCAATTGAAGGCCTTTTCACCTGCAATCGCCGGGTCACTGATGAGCGAGTTGCCGCACTTGATGTTCTGATTGAGCGAATTCAGTTTGCGGTGGGGCTTGGCGGTACGCAACCACAGAGCCAATTGTGCTATCTCGACGCTCTCTTCGTTGATGTCAACACCATAGAGGTTATGCTCTAAGATGCTATTCTCTATCTTGTCGAACGGAATTTCATAGCCCGTAACCTTCTTCTCCAGTTCATAGACCTTTTTATGCTCATTCATCAGGAACTGAAGGGCTGCATTCAGGAATGCACCACTGCCACAGGCTGGATCGAGGATGGTAAGCTGGAGCAGCCATTCACGATAATCCTTCAACTGATCCAGCAGACGCTTCTTCGTCTGAAGCTGTCGGCGTTGGTCAGAGAAGTATTCATCTTCTACGATGTGTAATTCCTGTTTCTTCTCGGCACAGAGGCGACCCACGGTATTCTCCACAATATACTTCGTAATATACTGCGGGGTATAGAACACACCATCCTGCTTGCGCTTAGAGGTCTGAGGTGTTGCGCCGCTGTTGATTTGCTGCGTCACCTCCTCAATTTCTGACAGTGAGTTCTCGAAGATATGACCCAGGATGTTCACGTCTACGTCGCTCTCGAAGTCATATTCCGACAGTCGTCGTGTGTGTTCTGCAAGAATGACGTCACTTATCTTCAGATTATCGAGCACCTCATCAACCTTGAATAGACCGCCATTGTAGGCAAATATCTCGTATTTCTTGCCCTTATACCCCGTATCAAGATAGCCAAAATGTTTCTTGATGCGCTCGTAGAGAGATACGTCCATGTCAAGGTCTTTCAGCTGTTCCCATTCATCCACTATTTGCATGATCATATTGGGTGGCAGCAGTCCGCAGTCCTCGGCAAAGAAGATAAAGAGCAGACGGTCTAACAGCTTCTGTGTCTTCTTGAACAGCAGCAACTGCCACTGCTTGTCATCGACAGCCCACCGGTTGCCTTCCTGATAGGGATTCTTGGCTACGATATCGGCAAAGAGCACACGCTTGAATTGCGAATAGTCTTTGTATAGTGCGTTAGTAATCTGGTCTTCTGTAGATACAGACTCATCTTTCATCTGCAGGGCGATGCCTCGTTCCACCTGTGTCCAAGCCAGGCAAAGGTAGAGTTCGCGAAACTCATCTGCCGTCATGTGGAAGATGTCCCACTCGCGGTATTCCACTGCATTGTCGATGTAAAGGCGCAACTTCTCGAAGTTGGAGATGATGACCAGGCGTGTGTCCCTATGCTTGCTCTTATAGCCGAAAGCCTGATTCTCGATGCTGGCCAAATCAGGCGTCTTGTGGTCTTTCAGTTCTATCACACCAATCACCTTGCCGTCGAGCAGTATGGCGCCATCGGCCTTCTTTGAACCCACCTCGTTCTTCAGTTCCGTCGTCAGATTATAGTTGGGCGAGGGATTGATGGTGTAGCCAAGCACCTTGACGAACAGCTCTCGAAGGAATCCCTCCTGGAACTGCTCTTCCTTGATCTTTTGTATGTTGGCCTGTATGTCCTCGTTCAGAAAGTAGCTCTGGTATTGCTCCCAGGGCTTTACTGTCTGGTCCTCTCCGAGCAGGCTCAGATACTTCTTGACGATATTTCTTTGTAATAGCATAATCTATTTGCCTTAAGTGGTTCGCAATACTTCTACATGCTGTAGTGTGCAAAGATACAAATAATCTTCGAGAAAAAAGCGATATTCTCCATTATTTACACATTATTAATATATAACGCATCGCATTTTCTGAGAAAGTAGGAAATGCGGAAATGCGGAAAGTGGACATAAAGGTATTTTGAGGCAGGATCTTTAGAGTAGTAGTAATCATTAATATGGTATTAATAATTATATATAATAATAATTTATAAGTAATAATTATTTATATATTAATAATAATATTATTAAAAGAAATTATACTATAAATGTCTCTTTTCCGCACTCAGAAAATGCTTAATGTCCACTTTCCGCATTTCCTACTTTCCGCATTTCCACCACCGGTCATCGTCGGCAAAAAGCATTGACAACAAGAACCCGTGGTTATCGTCCAAAAACCTTGGGTTATTGCGGAATAAGGCAGGGTTTTGATCCCGTTACTTTTTTGAAAAAAAGTTGGGAAAATGTTTGGTAGTTTCAGATATTTTTTGTAACTTTGCACCATAGAAATTAAGGCGGGAAGGACCACCCGATGTAGTTGGTTCACTTGGTATTCTAACACCACAAAAAACACTTACAGATATGTTAGAACTGTATCTTTCAAAGGTTTCGGAGTCTTCGGAGTCCGAGTTGGCGGGCAAGACCTACGCACGCGTCGATTACAAGGAGACGCTGACCGTACAGGACATGGCCCGTCACATGGCGGGGCACAACACCGCCTTCAGTGAGGGAACGATCACGGGTATCCTGATCGATTTCGTGAAGTGTATCCGCGAGCAGGTGCTCAATGGTAACACGGTGAAAATCAACAACCTGGCCATCTTCAAGGCCTCTGTTGAGGGCAATGGCCTTGACGTGCTGTACGATCCGGAAACGGACAAGACCGTGACTGCCACGATGGGCACGCTGAAGCCTGGCGACAAGACCGGTCCTGCCGTGAAGGTCGTGAAGCTGCTGGCTCAGAGCACGGGCGACTTTACCCGCGATGAGCTGAAGAAGGACGTGAAGTTCGCCTGGACCGACAAGACCAAGGCTGAGATCGCAGCTGCCAAGGGTGGCAACACTCAGAGCAACAGCGGCTCGCAGAACGGCGGCACCCAGAACGGCGGCACCTCTGGCGGCGACAACGGCGGTACCACTGGCGGCGGAACCACTGGCGGCGACAACGGAGGTAACTCTGGCGGCGACAACGGTGGCGGTGGCAACAACGGCGGCGGCAACGACGTGAACTGATGAAGATGGGGCTCGCAATGCGGGTCCCATTTACTTTTGGCCGTGCGCCATCTGATTAGAATCAACTATCAGGGCTGTTTTGGCGAAAAAGTCGCAGAAAGGTTGGAGTGGGAGGGAAATAGTCGTAATTTTGCAGCGTGAAAGAAGAGAAGACGATACAATTTAAACGGATGAGGATGCAGGAGGTGGCCGCCCTGGTGGCGGCACCCCTGAACGAGGAACTGCGGCCGGAGGAGCGGACGGAGAGCTGTCTGGTGCTGTCGGACCTGGTGGTCAGGATGGTGACGCACGTGATCTGTCATGTCATCGTCGACTATGAGGACCAGTTGCAGGAGGAGCGCCTGTCGGTGGCGAACGCCTTCCTGCAGCGGGTGACGTCGACGCACCTCTGCAACCATAAGCTGACCCGCGAGGGCATCACATTGGAGTTTCAGGGGCAGGCGTTCGACCTGCATGAGGAATATAAGACGATGACGCTGACGCGATCGGTGTATGAGCATCTGGTGATGTTCTACTTCCTCTTCGCCCATCCCAAGTCGGCAGAGGAGCGGAGCGTGGTGTGGAACTACTGGAAGATCAACAGCAAGAAGAACCTGCTGGACTACGCGGCTGACGATAACGGGACGGCTACCGACGAACAGCGTCAGGCGGAGACGGAGATTGAGGCGCTGCGCCAGGAGATCTTCGCCACGGAGACGGGCAGGATATGCAAGAAGCGGCTGGACGAGTGGACGCGCATCGGCAAGCCCACGCAGAACGGCTGTATAGAGTTCTATCGTGAGAACGGCCGGTTGGAGGTGCGGCGCGTGTCGTACAATCAGGCGTGGAAGTATCTCTTTGACAAGGAAGGGATGGTGCTGCTGTACCGCCACCTGAGCATGCACTGCCACCCGATCTACAACGGTCTGCTGCAGTACCAGACGCAGGCTGAGACGGACGAGGGCTACGACGGCATGCCGCTCTATCTGTCGTGCTGCTTCCTGACGCACCTCTGCAAACTGTTCCTGCGACTGATCCCCGGCGGCAACAAGATGCTGCGCCAGGCGTTCTCAGAGCAGGAGCGCTACGTATTCAATACTTTATCACAGCTGCCCGACGAGTAAGGACTTGTAGGGCTGATGGTTCAGAGACGGATGATCTCGTCGCACAGCGCGGTAATGGTGGAGCGGTGGGTGATGAAGATCATCGTCGTCTGCGGGTGGGCGGTGAAGAGGCGGCGGTAGAGTTCCAGTTCTGTAGGCTCGTCGAGTGAGCTGCTGATCTCGTCGAGCAGGAGCACGTCGCCGCCGTGGAGGAGTCCGCGGGCGATGGCGATGCGCTGGGCCTGACCCTCGCTGAGTCCGCTGCCGCGCTCGCCGAGTTCGGTGTCAAGGCCTTCCGGCAGGTCGGTGACGAAATCGGCACAGGCGGTGTGGAGTGCCTCCAGCAGTTCCTCATCGTCGGCCTCAGGCTTGGCCAGCTGCAGGTTGTAGCGGATGGTGCCGCTCATGAGCGTGTTGCCCTGGGGCACAAAGCACAGGTCGCCGCCGACCTCCACGCGTCCGCTGGACGGCTGGATAAAGCCGAGGATCATGCGGAAGAGGGTGGTCTTGCCGATGCCCGTCTCGCCCATGATGGCCGTCTTGGTGCCGGGCTTGAAGTCGTGGGTGAAGTGGTCGACAACCATCCGGTCGCCGTCGGCGTAGCAGAACGACACGTCGCTGAACCGGATGCCTGTGGCGGCGGAGGCCTTGTCGTTGCTTATCATCATGACCTTCTCATTTTCCAGTTCTTCCAGCCGGTCGATGCTCGCCGTGGAGTGTATCACGGCCGGTATCATGTTCAGCAGTTGCAGGATGGGGTTCTGGATCATGCCGACGAGCTGCAGGAACGAGGTCATCACACCGAAGGTGATGGTGCCGTTGCGCAGGCCGAGTCCGCCCCAGACGAACGCCAGCAGGTAGCCGAGGCCGAAGACGCAGCCCATGATAAGCCGCATGACGATGGTGAACTTGGTGCGGCGGATGACGTTGCCGCGCAGGCGCTGCTGCATGGAGTCCAGGCGGTTGGTCACCCACTGCTCGCTACCCAGCGACCGCAGTACGGCGTTATGCTCCATGCCCTCCTGCACCTGCATCTGTATGCGGCTCTCGTCTTGTCGGATGTCGAGGGTCATCTGTCGCAGCCGGCGGGCAATGAGCTTGCCGAAGACAATGGCCACGGGTGTCAGCAGCAGCAGGGCCCAGGCCAGCCGCGGGTCGAACCACCGCATGAGCAGGAAGGCGCCGCAGAGCTGTGTCGCCGTGATGGCCATCTGGGGCACCACGTCGGTACAGACGCCGCTCACCACCTCAATGTCCTTTGCCAGTCGTGAGGCCACGTCGCCTGAGTGCAGTTCCTTCTCGGTAAAGAGCTGTCGGCGGAAGAGGCTGCTGAAAATGCGCAGACGGAGCGCGTTGGTCTGTCGGACGTCGGCGGTGGTGGTCAGCCAGTAGCCCACCTGCCGCAGCACCACGCCGCCCACGATGGTCATGACCAGCCATGTGATCATCTGCAGCACGTCGTCGGTCGTCCCGGTGCGGATGGTCTCGTCGATGAACCGCTTGCTGAGCCATACCATCATCAGGCCGAGGACCACCTGACAGATGCCTGTCACGACGCGCAGCAGGGAACTCCACCGGATGCCGCGTGAGTTATGCCAAAGCCAAAAGACGTACTTCATATCCTTTTGTAAATAAACAAGATATATCTTCTAAAGGGTCGGATATACCACCACGCCCTCGCAGCTATACGGCGCCAGCGGGTGTAGATGTCGCGTCTCTTGCCGTTGGCGTCCACCACGTGCGTTATCAGGGCCTTCACGTCGCCGAGCGTACAGGATTCCGTGCCGCTCAGGTTGCCGTCGCCCATCAGCGTGACGTGCTCGCCGTCGATGCGGATGACACGGTGAACGACCCACCGGCCGGGTATGACCCACGCCAGCACCACGTCGCCGATCTTCGGCTGGGGAGGCTTCTGGAGGATGACGCTCTCACGCCCGCCGATGATGAACGGCAGCATGCTGTGGCCACCCACGGGCAGCGTCACGCTCACGCCGTCTTCCACCAGCCGGACGGCTTCTTCTATGATATTATTGTCTGTATTCTCTGTATTCATACGGTTTGTTTGATGTTGCTTATTTGAGGTATTTGGGCGTGTAGCCCTTCTTGGACTTGGCCACCTGCGCTGGGGTGCCGGCAGAGAGAACCTGTCCGCCCTTGCGACCGCCCTCAGGACCCATGTCGATGATCCAGTCGGCCTGACGGATCACGTCGAGGTTGTGCTCGATGATGATGACGGTGTTGCCGCGGTCGACGAGGCGGCGGAGCACCTGCATGAGGATGCGGATGTCCTCAAAGTGGAGACCCGTGGTGGGCTCGTCGAGGATGTAGAGCGTCTTGCCCGTGTCTTTCTTTGACAGTTCTGCGGCGAGTTTGATGCGCTGGCTCTCACCGCCGGAGAGGGTGGTGGAGGGCTGGCCGAGCTTGATGTAGCCGAGGCCCACGTCCTGGATGGTCTTGATCTTGCGGAGGATGTCGGGCACGTTCTCAAAGAACTCCA
>JAEEGG010008614.1_pt1 | contig 23094 bp, 14 predicted proteins | sample 9134161 | NCBI WGS metagenome assembly JAEEGG01 (sample SAMN16246543, study PRJNA631951) | gut metagenome | biome: gut microbiome; feature: rumen; material: CR-attached | host: Bos | place: Iran: Karaj | collected 2018-10
AGACAGACAGATCCAACCTGTACTCAAACTCGGCCGATTGACCAGGTTGACCAGATGTTTTCTTCCTATACAGGAAACCTGGATTCATTTCAATCTCTTCGGATAATCTAATTGCTGCTTTTGTTTGCAATCTTTTAATTGCTTCCCATATGCAGACGCGCGTGATAGCAACCAGGAAAGCAATTGGGGGTGAATTGCAGCTGGGTTTCCTATAGGGTAATCCAGCAGATGCTCAAGTTGGTCAATGACCGGATTTGTTGAGCGGGGATGTACTGCTTTTTTTGCTTTTGCGTCTGTCGCAACCGGATCAGCGGGGATTCGTCAGTTGGCAACTGACGAATGTGCTATCAACATGCAAACAGTAAGCGCTTTTTCACCGGATACAGAACCACGGCAGGTGAAACGAAGTGTTAAGCATGGGGGCATGGGTGATAAGAGAATCAGCATGGGTGATAAGGCGATAGCCATGGGTGTTAAGCATATCTTCTTCAGGAAATCCGTTTTTCTCAGAACCGAAAAAAAAATACGGTCAGCAGGGCGGTATCTGATGCGATGATACCGTCCTGTGACCGTCGGATTCGGGAATGCTTGCTTCCAATCATCCCCGAACCCGTCCAAGGTGTATAGGCTATCTTTGAGGAATCTGGAAAGGGAGTACTGACCAGACTGTAAAGGTTGTCTGATCGGTTGCCTGATCGGTTGTCTTGGTATCGGTAGAGTCTCAATCCTCTGCCGGAGTTCCAGCCGTTCCGGTCCATCTGCCCCAAAAAAAGCCACAGGGGCCACGAGTGCTGCCTTTCCGGGGGTCGTGCAACCCCAAAGAGGACAAGAGGACAGCCTCTCATCCTGCTCTATAGGTAATTGCCTTTTTCAGCCCCAACTGACTGATTTCCTATATGCGCGCATACAGGGGAAGCAGAAGATGCTATCACCAGTAATCAAGCCAAAAATGGGTATTTCCTATTGAGCAACAGTAGCGCTTGTCCCTCTTGTCCGGGGTGTCAATTAGGAGTACGCAATTCCCTGAATGACAGTCACCTTCTGGCGATATTCATTAAACCGCCGATTTGAGGTTACACCGGGAAACTCCCGCAATATGGCATTCTTGAAGTTGTTCGCACCAACCGGAGAATATCCATTATTTTGACACCACACCCTGTAAGACTGATACAAAGCCTGCGATTCGACTTTACCGTGCTTGTCTTCCTTGACAGTCTCCCGGAGGAAAGTCCGTTCATGATCGCAGTCTTCCCGCAGCTGTTCCAGAACCATACGGCCTTCCTCACACTGTGGGAAGATCTTCTGTTCGCGGAGCTTGCAGAGCCCTTCGAGAGCCCAATTGAAGATGCCGGGCAGTTCCCCACACAGCTCCTCGAACAGGTGCGGATTCTGCTTGTCCGTGTTGCGGAAGACCACCTTGAACGGAGTAACCCGGACTCTGTCCCAGACGCCATTGCTGCGGTCGGAAAAATGCGGCATCCCGTTCGTGGCGAAAACACAGCGGGCGGTGACTTTCGCCTCCCTGCCGTTCATGTACTTCCGCTGGACGAAAAGCGTCTCGCCGCTTGTCACTTTTTTGAAGACACCTTCCATATCGGCCAAGCGGCCCGATTCTGGCGTTACCGGCATGTCGCCGACAATGTTTGCAAGGGCTTCCGTCAGTCCCACGTTGTCGAAACGCGAGGCAAAATTAGCGAGCGGGACACAGCAGCAGTTTTCGCTTCCGACAAGAGCCTCAAGAACGTTTACGAAAACGCTCTTGCCCGTGCCCGCCTGCCCGACGAGGAAGAAGGCGACGTTGTAGCTCGTGTCCGGAATCAGGAGCAGCCCGGCGATCATCTGCAACATCTCGCGGTTCTCCTCGTTCGGCTGGACTTCCTCCAGGTACTTCATGAACTTCGGAGCCCTCGCCGTCGGGTCGAATTCATAGTTCAAACGAAAACTCGAAAAGAAGTCAGGCGTGAGTGGCATTGGCGGAGGAAGCGACGTACCGGCCTTCATGGCTGCCAGCAGTTCATCAACGTTGATGATACCGTTCTTCATCGCGATGAAGTTGACGGCTTTTTCTCCGGTTGAGAGGAAACACGGCATTTCGTACTTACTGCCATCGAGTCCGCAGAACTCATCGCTCTTCAGGATTCCGAGAATGTCCCGCCGAAGCGCTGTCGAAAGCGCGTCTTCGCCGATCCGCACCAGGTAGCCTGTGATCTTCTTGTCGATCTCTTCTTCCTGGACCAGTACGTACCGACCATCGATATAATGATACCAGCCGCTCCGGCAATGCCGAAGGATGCAGTTGTCGTGATCATTGACAAAAAGCCCGTAATAGCATTTTTCTGTCAAATCGGCGCGATCAATGCGAGGACGCCCGACCTGTGGCCTTTCTTCCTCATCGACCATCGCTTGAGCCTCATCTGCAAGATCCGGGTCAGCATCCAGAAGGGACGGAAGTATCAGCTCTTCGCCGGGGGAGCCCCCCGGCGTGTTGCTGTTAATGGTTTCAGTGGTACGGGTAGTGGCGATGGACTGTTCGTTTTCCGCTGTCCTGCGGTTGGTTTTTTTGCTGTTAGACATTGCTGTCTCCTTTTGTGTTGTTAATGAGTTTGTTAAGATAAAGAAGGCGCTGGAATTCGTCCTTGTCTGGCCGCCGAAGGCCCGGCATTCTCCCTAACCTTGCCGGGTTCTTTGTTGCGGGATCGAATCCAAGCGGAACGAGCTGCGGGAAAATACCGTTTTTTATCGCGCGGTCCCAGTCGGACTTATCCTTGATTAGCCCGACTCCAGGCAGGGCATCGACCCGGACCAGAACGTGAATGCTTTTATTGCCAGAAAACGTCATGGCAACCACGGGCAATTCAAGCCCCCTGATCAGGGCGACCTGCTGGCCAAGCGGCAGCTTGTCTGATTCCAACAAAATGTAACGGTACTCCTTCACGTTGTCGTCGGACCGGAAACTGTTCTTTTCGTTCGGTTCTCCGGTCAACGGATTGACGCAGAAGAGCGGATAATCATACCCCAAGGCGATGAGAATCTGTTGCTGTTCTGCCTGGCTGGATGCGTGCTTGACGCGATCCAGTTTTTTAGAAAAGAACGTTACCCATTCTGCTACGGTTTTGATGTGGCTGCGCTGGTGGCACCTCGACTCCAAACCGTTTCCGATGAAGAGCCGATCATCAGGGCGGTAAGCCACGCGAAGGAAGCTGAGCATTCCTCCTCCGAACTCCGAGCCTTCCATCCCGGGGACAGCCGGGATGAGGTCGGGGGGCGGATTCGAAGCTGCGCGAAGATCCGGGCCGAACGGATCGACTTCACCACCACCTGCTTCGATCAGTGAGGCTTGAAGTCTTGCTGTGCGTTCGGGGTCATCGAGCAGCAATTTGCCCGCCTTAGCAGCTTTCTTGACTGGAGCAGGCATTTTGAGCTTCGCCTTGAGGTTCGTGGCCTGAGTGGCATCGTCTAATGCTTTCGCAACGGCTTCCTCGATCTCATTTTCCTTGAACTCGCGGTCAAGGGCCGAGATCGTTTCAATCAGCACGTCCTCCTTAATGCCAGCGGCAACCCCCATATTGCAGACTCCAAGAAGGGCAGAATGAAGCCCTTCCCCACGCTGCGGCAGGCGATTCAACGCTTCGCGGAAACGCCGCTCCTGGTTTCTTCTTACAAGAGCGATCATATTATTTCACCTCCTTTCATGAGATTGTGAACACTTTCGGCGCTTACACGCGTGGCGTGCGCAGAGAGCCGGATCCGGGCCAATCTGCCGGACGCCAAATACCTGTCGAGTGTAGCCATGGACATCTGAAGCAAAGCTGCGGCCTGCTTCCGCGTGTATGGCTTCTGCGGTCGCGCACACGTTTCGAGCGTGGCGTTTGCGTGGTTTTTCAGCGCATCCACGAGGATGGCTGGGGTGAGTCCAGGGAAATACGGCACGAGCAGGGTCACTGCCGCCGCCGCGATCTCCGGAGACACCGATTCGTTTTGTCTGGTCATTTTCGACCTCCTGGTTAAAAGGGTTTATAGGTTTTCGTGAGCTTGGGATGATTTCCGGGCCCGGAAAAAGACAAGCTTCTGCGCAGGGCGCAACTTTTCACAAAATATGGAAAAAATAAAAGAGAAATGAGCTCGAATTAGTCACAATAGCAAAGAAAAGGAAGATTTAGTATACAATGTATACTGCCCCGTCACTATCGTCGGCATGATGTCCGGCACGACAGCGGTGTCATGTGACTGCGGCAAAAGAAAAAAGCCCCTGGCTTCACCTTGCATAGGCAATAGCTCAGAGGCAAATGGTGTGGCCGCGATGGCGCGGTCTCCCACTAAACAAAAAGCCCTTCGCGTAGAGGAGAAGGGTATCAGAAATCAACGTTTTTTATGTCTTTTTCTGTTTTTGACATATGAATCGTGTATTTTTTCATCAATAATATCGTTGTCTATTATAAAAGAAAGTGTAGCGTCATCCGGTAGAGGGTGGCCTTTCTGGCTGATCGCATCTAAAATATCTATTTTTTCTGGTTTGTCTAAATTGTTATAGATTTCATCCATTGTATCTACGGGATGCTCATTTTCTGCCCATTCTAACGCATTCTTTCCATGAAATTCTTTCTTTGGATCAACGCTTCTTCTATGATGCTGTTTCTTAAACTCTGGCAAATATCTATATACAACCCATTGTTCAAACAGTTCTTTCGATCTTTCACGAAAGACGTCATAGAGCATTATAGGTTCTGTTCCCCTTTTCCCCTGTGTAGACAGGTACTTATTCCAGCTTGATAATTGCTTTTTTATAGACCATTCAGGAACACATAATTTGTTGTTCTTCAATACTTTTTCTATACATTCAAAGCAATCTTTTCTTGAAAGTTGCGGCTGGATCAAATGCGTTAGAAATGTTATCTTCTTTTCTTGGTTCGTTTCCAATATCCAAATAACGTCATACCGATAAAACGTGAATGATGCCATCTTATTATGCAAGACAAGAAGCGAACAAACAAGCTGATAAACATAGAATTGATAGAATGCAGACACTTCGCTTTCGGCAAACAATGACTCTAACTTTTTGTGCTTTCTTGGAAATCCTATAATCTCTATCGGACATGAATTAAACAGGTTGTTATTTTGAATCGTGTCACGTTGAACTTTGAAATCCTGAAGCATCTTCTCAACGAGCTCATTCTTTGGTTCGGAATCCTGACGCATTTTCTCTTCGAATTCACCATGGGCCTTGAAATCCAATAACAAATTAACGTTTTTCTGAACTTCGGAATCTGCTTCTTTTATTTCTTTCAAGTACTTTTTCATTTTTCGTAAGCATATTTTAGCATTACCCTTTTTTTCAGGATCAAATTCAAAAGAATTGACAAATATTTTATCAATTTCATATATTTCTTCTATGCGTTTGATTTCAGAACTATAATAATCTCTTAATGAGATTATGTTTGATCGAAGATCCTCTTTTATTTGAGAATCAGAATTTTCTTGCGTTTGATTTTGTTGTTGTTCCTTTTTATCCATTTTTGTTTTTATCCAGTATTATTGTTGTTATCCAGTTTAAGAAGACGCCGTGTTCTAAACGTTGTTCTGTTACAGGGAACTCATGATATTCAAGAGGTTCTGATAGCTGTCAACCTCGTGATATTTGACATGGCTTGTGGAAAGCTCGTTGAAAAGTTTTTTCGCGCAGCTGATCTTTGCCTGTTCGATCGGACGCAGTTCCAGTGAATCCATCGACCCTTTGGTTTCCGCAATGAAGAAGATATGCTTCACCGTCCCCGCGTTGAATGCGATTGCCCAGTCCGGCGAGTAATTGCCAACAGGCGTCGGGATACTGAATCCCTTCGGCAGCTTGGCGTACACGCAGACTTCCTGGGCCTTGTCAAGGTCTTCTACGAACCGGCGTTCCACGCTCTCCTGAGCAGTTCCATCCGTGAAGACGTAGTCCTGGATGCTCTTGGTTGCCTTGAAGGCGTTCCTGAAGTTCTTCTGCTTCATCCCGGCTGTAAAGATGCTGCTTTCATACGAGCCATCGATTTGGTTGTAAAACACTGCATCGACAATCATTGTCGCCTTCTGTTCCTTGATAAGTCGGATCGTCTTGGCGATGAACTCTTCGGGATTCTGCCGGAACATCGCAAACGTCTTTTCGGAGATCTTCTGGAGGATTTCCGCTACGGTGCGTCTGGTCAGCACGGTTCCTTCGGCGATCTTGCCCAGGAGGTCGTACTTCACCTGGCTTGCTTCCGGATTCTTCAGTTCCTGTTCCCTGGCCGACGCCGCATGGAACGATTCGCCTTGATTCAGCTCCTCACGGTTCATGTCTCTGGTCTGCTCGCCGGTTTCAACGGTATATCGCGCAGCGGAAACAGTCAGTTTCCTGTCCAGATGATCGGCTGCTTTCGCAATCAGCTCCGCAGAATCGAATTGTACCGTATACGCATACTTGTGATTGATATAGCCCCAGAGCTCCTGGAACTCCTTGCGGTAGAAGTTATCGTTCAACTCGTTTTCTTCGATCTTGACTTCATGCCCGTCTTCCACAAGCTTATCCAACATTCGGTCATCGAAAATCGCCTGTACGACCGTGTGGATGGCTTCGGCAGGAAGGTGGTCCAGCTTTGCGGGAAGAGGCGCAAGCGTTCCGTTCTGTGCATCGGAACGGTATCTGTCCGTAACGGCTTTTTTCCCGTCAATATAGTCGTTGCTGTCCAGGTAATTCCAGATCCGCTGTGCATCGTCGTCGCTGATCCTGTAAACCGTGTCTTCGATCTTGACAGACTTCCCGGCGAAATACTCCACGGTGGCCTTGACCGCGCGATCCCGCAGGTCCGCCTTGATCGTTTTCTGCAAATCCTCGACGAACGACTTATAACTTTCACTTGCGATCACGGTCAGCTTGTTCAGTTCCTGTACGCGCTCTTCGCCAAGGACACTGGAATCCATTCGGACACCGTCCTTGTCAACGCACAGACGCATTCCGCGCCCGACTTCCTGCCGCTTCTGAATCGTGTTGTCGCTGTGTTTCAGCGTGCAGATTTGGAAAACGTTTGGATTGTCCCAGCCTTCGCGCAGAGCCGAGTGGGAAAAGATGAACCGCGTCGGCTCCTCAAAGCTCAACAGCACTTCCTTTTTCTTCAGGATGAGATCGTAGGCGGAAACATCGTCGCTGATGTCTTCCCCCTGGCCACGTTTGCCGCGTCCCCGTCCTCCGCCTGTGCTGTCAATGGCGCGTCCGGTCTTCTTGTCGATGCTGAAATAGCCACGGTGCGTGTCGTGGGCGTCGATCCCCTTCAGATACCGCTGGTATTCCGAATCGAACAACGACAGCTTGCTGTTCAGGACCGCCACATACTCTTCCTCGAATATCTTGCCATACTCGCCCAACAGCTCGTTCCCGGCATCGTCGTACTGGCGGTACTTCGCAACCTCGTCAATGAAGAACAGCGACAGCGTTTTGATGCCGCGCTTGAAAAGCTCCTCTTCCTTCTCGAAGTGGGAAAGGATGGTTTCGCGGATTTGAATCCGGCGCATGTCTTTCTCTGAAATGTCGCCGATTGCCTGACCGGGACGAACCTCCACCCCGTTCTGGAACACGACCTTTCCGCCGTTTAGCGGGTTGATCTCGGTCACGACATATCCATCGCGGTACTGCTCCAGGTTGCCGGACGTGATGAAAAGATTGTCTCCGAACTGAATCTTCCGGCTTTCGCGCTTGATCCCGCCCTGATGCGCAACTTCCAGCTCCATCCGGGCCATGGGCGCATGACTGGCACTGACAAGGATCGATTCCAGATACAGATACTCGTCCTTGCCCTGGAAGTTCTTCTCCTCGATGCCCTTCACCTGGATCTTCTTGACCAGACGCTTGTTGTAAGCGTCCAAAGCGTCCAGCACATAGATGAGGTTGTGAATCACCTTGTGCGTAGCCGAGTAATTCAGGCAGAACAACGGCTTGAAGCTTTGCAGAGATTTCTGCGTTACCTCGCCGCCCATCTTCTGCGGTTCGTCCATGATGATGATCGGACGGTTGGCAGCGATAACGTCGATCGGACGCCGGGACCCGAAGTTGTCACGCTGAGTGTAGATGATGCGGGCAGCTTTGTCGCCCGTTCGTCCTTCCCTGTTCTTCTCCTCGTTCAATGACGATGCGAACGCCTGCGTGTTGATAATCATGACGTTGATTCCGGAGTTGCTGGAGAAATCGTCCAGTTTCCCGAGATCGGAGCTGTTGTAGATGAAGAACCGGGCCTTCTTGCCGTACAGTTCCATGAAATGATCCTGCGTAACCTCGAACGTCTTCTTCACGCCTTCGCGGATGGCGATGCTGGGCACGACCACGATGAACTTGCTCCAGCCGTACAACTTGTTCAGCTCGAACATCGTCTTGATATAGACGTAGGTTTTGCCCGTGCCGGTCTCCATCTCGATGTCGAGGGAACATCTGCCGATGTGCTTTGCCAGACTGGACGACCGCTTGATGTTGTTCGCGTCCTGCACGCGCTGGATGTTTTCGAGCAGTTCCTGATCCGTCAGCTCGATTTCGTGGTTGCAGAATCCATCCGCCTCGTCAGTGCTCCAGTTCACGCCCGGCAGCATGTTCCTCTGGCTGTCCCGGTATTCCGTCCCCATGTCGCGCATGTAGGTGGTATGTTCGTATTTGCGCTGGCCGTTGAAGACGGATACGGTGTCTTCCACCACTTCTGATTGATATTTTTGAATCTTGAATTTGAATTTCATTGTCTTACCTCACAGGATGGAATAGCAAGTTGTCCGGGCTTCGTCTCCGCCATCTGAGGATGCCTTCGCCTCGTCCGGCGCGATATGGGTACGTTTTGGCGTTTTGATACACACGTCGGTCGCGATATGTATAACTTTTGGACTTTTTTTACACATGTCAGGCGTGATATGTGTAACTTTTGGACTTTTTTTATACATGTTCGGGTCTTTCTTGTATCAAAACGGGATTATTTTCATTGTTCGCTTATCCCTTGAGGCTTCCCCTGCGGGTTCTGCAAAATGGAGACGAGCTTCGTGTTGATGTAATAGTTGGAACGGCCAATCTTGACCTTTTCAAACAGTCCGGCATCAACGATTGTTTCAAGATATCCCGAGGCTGTTTTTCTCGTGACGTTGTTCAAAGCCTTTTGCATAAACTCGATTTTTGTATACGGGTGATAGAACAGGTTGTTCAGCAATTCCTGATGATACTGTTTCCCGAAGAGCTTGCTTAATTCATCCTCGTATTCGGCCATGAGATTGAGAATGCGTCGTATCAGGACGATGGTGTCGCGGGAGGTCTCCTCGATGCCGCGAAGCATGAAGAGGATCCATTCCTGCCATTGTGCCGCGCTGCCCTGGCTGTCTCTGACCGCCTGAATCCGCTGATAGTATTCGGTTTTGTTGTGAGTGATATAGCGGCTCAGATAGAGAATCGGAAGATTCAGCAAATCCATGGAAACAAGGAACAGGATTGACAAGATGCGTCCGGTCCTTCCGTTTCCGTCATAGAACGGATGGATGCTTTCAAACTGGTGATGAACGACTGCCATCTTGACAAGCGGGTCCAGGTCGTCGGCATCCGGAGAATTGATGTATTGCTCCAGCTCATCCATATACCGTTCGATCTCCCGCGCATCCTGCGGCGGCGTATAAATGGTTACTCCGTTTGCGTCTTTCAGGGCAGTTCCGGGTACTTTGCGGAATCCCGCCGCATTGCCGACCAGGACTTTCTGAACCTGCTTGATGATGTTGTTTGTCACCAGCTTTGTTTCGCGCACTTTGTCAAATCCGGTCAGGATCGCTTCGCGATACTTCATGACCTCTTTGGTCGCTGCGGAATTGACGAATCCGGCCATATCCAAATCGGATTTATACAGGTCGTCGTGCGTCGTGACGATGTTCTCGACTTCCGAACTGTCTTTGGCTTCCTGCAATGCCAATGTGTTTATCAGCAGGGATTCATTGATCGTCTGGACCAGGCCCTTCAGTTCGGCAAGTTGTCTGTTTGCCTGATTCATCTGTTTCAGAACCGGCTTCGTTTCCAGTTCAAACGGCAGTGGCAATTTCGGTATTTGATAAGTCATCAGAGTTTCCTCCATGAGAAAATGTCTATTGTTGATACTTGTAGATTCATGGTGCAAAGCCGGTTCCATGCGTGGCAGGGGAATCAACGGAAGGCTGTTCGGGTTGCAAATTCTCGCAGAGCGACATTTCAATTCCGCCGTCAACGTCATCGCCGAGATGCAATTTGACATCAAAGGTCGAAACAGGAAAGTGCTCCGCATAGACTTCGTAAGTCAGGATGAAATCACCGGGAGACGCCAACAGCGGTTTTCGGAGTCCATCTGGCGTAGAAACATCGCATTCCGTGTGCATAAAGATTTTCTTTTGTTTGACGTCATAGCCAAACAGATCGAACTGAACCGTTTCTCCGGGCCAAATCGTATGCGAATAGGCCTTCACTCCTGCGGCTTTTATCGGTGCTCTGTCATAGTTCAAATACTGTTCCTCTTTCCCGCGAAGATGAACTTGACAATTGATAGCGGCATAATCGTTTCGTCTGTTCGTTATTTCAACCAGTGCCATTCTCTCACGACGTATTTGAAGCGTGCCGTTTTTATCTCTCCAATCATCAATATGCGGATTGATGGAAACAGACTTAACAACAAGCTTACGAGAGTAATTGGAACTCCAATGATTTGCTCGAACAGCCTTTGCAATCAACTCAACCACATCGGAATAGGAGTCAAACTCTATGTTTGCGAACATGTATTTCAGGATTCCATCTTTCGCCATTCCCCTCTGGTGAAAAATAAGCATGTTCGTTTCATCAAAGCCGAACGCACGGGCCATTGCTAATTCCTGATGTGTGTAAAGCGAGAAATAGCAGTCCTTTTCAGGATTCTCAACTGGACGCTTGAAATTGACAAACAGGAAATAGTCGGAGTTCTTCAAGGCATCAAAAAAGCTGGGATTTCCATCAAAGAAATTTTCGTTCACCGAGAGAAAAACGTCCAAGCCAAATTCATCCAACAGCCTTTGTTTTATGGCATTGGCCGTTTCTATTTCCAGCTTGATCGCCTTGCTTTGTCCGCAACTCAGAAAGACCTTGGCACTCATTACAGGACTCTCCGGGTGGTGTCGGGGCTGTAGGTCGCGAAGATTTGCTCGAAGTTCGCGGCGACGCTGTCAGTCTTGAAGCCGCTGTCGCGGAGGACCACATACTGCGGTTTTTCCTTTGCGATGGCAGTGATGATCTCGTTGGTGATGTCGTCATCGAAGCAGGCGATCAGGAAGTTGTCCTCCACGTTGAAGACATCCTTGCCCGCAATGGCGGTTTTCCTGATCTTGCTGGAAAGGGGGATGCCGAACTCCAGCATCACTTGGAAAAGCAGGTCTTCCGGCGTGCGGTCTTCCTTGATGTTGTCCACATGGCCGAGCAAATCCTTTTGTTCCGTCTTTCCCGGATTGTAATATACATCCTTCATGTTCGAACTGTCAAGCTTGAAGACGCGGAATCCGGTGTCAAGGTTCGCCGTGGTCATGGGCGATTCTTCCTTGATTTTCTTTCCGGCACGACGAATACGTTCTTCGCCAATTTCACAGATATTCTTGTAGCCAGCCTTGAAAGCCTCGGAGTCAGCGTCACAGATTTCAGGCACCTGCACCATGATAAATTTGCGTTTTCCACCATCTTCAATGTTGAGTTGCATTACAGCATGCGCGGTGGTCGAGGATCCAGAAAAGAAGTCAAAAATGATATCATTGTCACGCGTAACCAAGTCGCACAAATCAAGAATAAGTTTTATAGGTTTAGGAGTATCAAAGACTTTTTTGTTAAAAAGATTCTTTATTTCGTTTGTTGCCCTATCTGTGAGATAATCAACATGTTCAAGGATTGTTTTTATTTTCATTCTCCTTGTGTCTGTTAGATAATCCTTTACATATATCGTTCCATTTTCGCCGGCATAAAGACGATAAGACTCTTTAGAAACCTTTTCTTTTCCCCATGTCCATCTTCCAGCAGTGCCATCAGATTTGTATGGATATATTTCCTTGAATCCATCTTTGGCACATATAGATACTTCTCCCGTTTTGGGAGAATAGTATAATGGAAAATGTAAGGACGGAGAATCTTCTCTGCGACTTCCTGCACCTTTCTTCATAAGGATACCGTCTATTTTGTATTTCCCATGTTCATCTTTTTTATTAAACAAATTTAAATAATCTTGGCTTGGGGATAAACCATAAAACACTGCATTATCAGACTTTTGATAACACAGAATAAATTCATGATTCCTTGCAAATCCTTTTTTGTCTCCCATGCCATTTGTACTTTTTTGAACACTGCACTGGGCAATAAAGTTATATTCTCCAAATATTTCGTTGCATATTTTTTTTAGATTTTCTTGTTCATTGTCGTCAATTGAAATAAAAATCACACCATCTTCAGAAAGCATATCCTTCGCGATTCTCAGCCTGGGATAAATCATGTTGAGCCAATCAGTATGGAAACGCCCATTGCTTTCTGTATTTTGAATAAGACGGTTTCCTTGATCGTCATACTGATTATCTTGCAGCCTAAATTCCTCCGCGTCCATAGCAAAATCATCATTATAAATGAAATCGTTTCCGGTGTTATACGGCGGATCGATATAGATCATCTTAACCCGTCCAAGATAGGTTTCCCGGAGAAGCTTCAGGACATCCAGATTGTCGCCTTCAATATAAACATTTTCAGTTTTGTCAAAATCAACAGATTCCTCCCGGCAGGGACGAAGAGACGCGGCAACCGGAGAAGCCGCCAAACGGATCGCCTCACGTTTCCCCGGCCAAGTGAATTGGTAGCGTTCATCCGGTCCTTCCACAACGGACGTATTGATCTCCTGCCGGAGCACATCGGCATCGATGGAACGGACCACATTGCCGTTCTCGTCCTTTGTCTCGGTTACGGCATTCGGGAAAAGCTTGGCGAGCTTCTGAAAGTTCTCGTCCGCGAGATCACTTGTCTGCATTTTCATTTTATCCATGAACGGTTTCCTCCGTGTTAGTGTCAAATTTGATAAAATCAGCCATTAAGCTCGGTGCTAAATAAACAGCGTCCCGCATCTCTTTTTTAAAGTTAAAACCGTATTTAGAAAGGGGATCTTTATATATTGTTGGTGTCTTAAACAGATGTTTGTAAATGGTATCAATACAACTGGTAGCATTCTGTGTATCAACCCATTGAGAGGTCCCATTGATATTTTCCATTCTTGGAGGACGCAAGTGAGACAAATAATCATTTGCAATTTGACAACTGTTTACTATGTCATGTAGCGGATTTGCATATTGTTCAGAAGAGTGTCCATTCATAAAATCAGAGTAAAGAGAATTGTCTTTTATCTTCAACCCAAGGACAACAGGAATAATAATGAACATGACAACTCGCCAGCTTTTATCTTCGGCTTCGTTGTGCGTCCTGAGGAAAGAATCACAAATGATTTTCACCCATTGCCGATATTTTATCGCCTCACGAGGAGAGAGAGGATATTCCTGGATGAAAGTATCGCAAACAGATGAGTATAATTTTGCTTGTTCGCCAACTTGATCATAACCATAGTATTTGTTAAATTGATTTATATCTGGCTTCGGCAAAGAAAGTCTATAATCAAAGAACCTGTCTAAATATTGATATGCATCAAATCCATCTCCATAAAAAACTTGTATGGTATGCAACAACTGTTTTTCATTAATTGCAAAAACGAACGTTATCTTGTCATTGGAAAGATAATGCTTTATCCGTTCCAGAAGTTGAACCGCATAGGTCGGCTTACACCGATCTAATTCATCAATTAGGACAAGAAGTCTTCCATGTTCCTTAGGGATAAGGTTATCAAGAAAGTCTGCAAACCTTTCATGGAATGATTGCTGATCTTGAATGTCTTGAACAGGATTTGTATCTTTTATTATATCAAGCAAGCTGGACGTATTCTTTCCTGTAAAAGCATCAAAAATACCACAGGCGGTTTTCAAATAATCACTTTTCTCGTTTTTTACAAAACATGTTTTAGTTTGCTTGATAAGTTCATGCAGAAAGGAATGAAGTGGGTCATCTGCATTATCATTAAGCCATGCATCATAATAAACGCAAACATGATGCTTAATCGTCATCCCCAGCTGGTCTTCAGCAGCATAGCTATTAAAAAGCAGTTGAAGTTGTTTCTGTTCGTCCTCATTCACTCTTTCGTTTTTATCGCCATATATATCGAAAAGCATTTGCAGTTGCTTGAGAAAAAAGGTCTTTCCTGTTCCCCAGCCGCTATCAAGCGCAATAGAACACCCGCTTTCTTGAGCAGAACAAAAACAGGCAAATTGCCAGAGGTTTTTGTTGCGACCGACAGCATCCGCCACTAAGGTCTTGTAGACATTTTCCCGAGTGGGATCCAGTTCCAGCGATTTAATACCCATGATTTTATGTCATCTCCTATTGTTCTATTTCATCTTGTCCGTGCAGGTCATATTTCAGCTTCTGTATAGTCTGTGCAAGCTCGAATTTGCGGCGAGGTTGTTTTTCCATTCGCATCTGTTTCTCCAAAGCAGCGATTTTGCGTTCGGTTTTCTGGCGTTCGGCATCATCTCGGACTGCTTCTTTGATCGGCTTGGATTCCGATTCCGGCGAAGCCAGACGTGTATTGAGCTGCCGGACGTAGTTGTCGTAAACATCATCCAGCGACAGGCCGGTGGTCTGGAGCGGCAGTTCGGCCAGCGGCATCCAGTCGGTTTTGAAATACTGGGAGATGCTTTTGTCCGCGAGGTCCTTGAAGCCCATGCAGGCCATGTAAAGGTCCTCGAAATGCAGCAGGAAAAGGATGTGGTACGGGATACCCTTGTCGATGACCTTCAACGCGGATTCGTTCAGGCTCTGCGTCTTCAGAACGAGTTCCAGGACCTCGATTTCCTGAATCCGTTTCCCCGGCTGGACGTTCAGCGTGGCCGGAGAGAGCTTGTTTCGCCAGACGATCTTTTCGATCTCCTGCACGAAGACCCTCTTGGTCGCGGCATGAATCGGCAGGTTCTCGTAGAACTTCGTCTTCGGAACCGTGCGATTGAAGAGCGTCTTTTCCGGGAAGTCCAGCATCAGATAATCCCCAATTCATGGAAGCGGTCTTGAAGCTTGCTGGCCAGATTGCCAGCATTCGAATAACTTGTATATTCCAAGCCCCTGAGATCAGATATTACAGATGACTCTTCATCCTTGATTAGGAATACGTTTTTGTTGAGCCCATATGCCAATCCAAGTTCAAACATCACATTAGGATTTTGCTCGGAAATGTTGATGATTATATTTTGCGATTCTTGAATCGCTTTGCAAATCTTACAGAGAATATCACCATTCGAATACTGTTCATCCGCTTTAAATACTCTGTTTGCAGTATCAATTCCGTGCTGTTCCAACATTGCTTTTATGCCGCGCTGATAGCTTTCAATATACCTGTCGCTAAAGGGCATTCCAACAAAGAAAAGGTATTTTTGAGAATCAATTTCGTGCGGACATCTATGCCCGATTTTAAAACAACGGAAACGATTACCACTTTCATTTTCTCCGTGAGTAAGAAAGTCTATTTCTCTCTTCGTGTTCTCAATTGTAAGTTTAAGTGATCTCACAGCATCAGGGGGCACTTTTCCTGATACAATCAGCGGGGTGCTTGACTGTTCCATCGACTGAGACATCCGGCTGAATTCTTTCATAAACTGTAAGGAAAGTTCGCTATACCTATTTCTTAGTTCCATAAAATCAATTACTGAACCCGCATTGACATCGAAAGAAGTAACCTCCGAAAGTAGCTGCTGTAATTGCGATGAATAATCCCTCAAATTCATTTCGCTTTTTCTCCTTTCACGACGAGGAAACAGATCAGCTCGAAGTCGTTCAGTCCGGCGACCTCGTTTTCCAGCGCGGAGGTGCCGCCAGCCGTGAAGAGGCTGTCGATGTCGCTCTGTTCCTTCTTGGCGATGATGGATTCGATGGCATCGCCGAGCAGTGCGGAGTATTTGTCCATCTGAAGGCCGTCCTGCGTCTCTCTGTTGAACTCCCGGCAAAGGTCCTGCAACGGCTCGGAACGGCCCTTGCAAAGCAGCCGGATGGTGTCGAGCAGTTTCTTCGGCGCAAGGTAGTGGCAGAAGACGTCGCGGTTCTCCTGGATGTATGTCATGTAGAACGGATGCAGGAGATTCTGCTTGTCGATGTTCACGCCGGAGCTGACGTTTCGCAGGATGAAGACGATGCCGGGCGGACAGTCCTCCGACGCGGGCACAACGGCATGAAGGCCGTGCGGGAGCTTGTCGCAGTCCGGGTTGCGCTTGACGTAATCCAGCAGGTCAAGCCGGAATTCGTTCAGGCCGAGGTCCATGATGTTAATGCCGGTCTTCATCTCCTCCAGATCGACAACTTCGCTCTGGAGCCGTTCGAGCTGCTGACGGCGGTATTCCAGATCGCCCTTGTCGTCATCGTTGATGGGATCGTCATCGCCAGTGGCCGTGATGTTGGAGAGCTTCATCCGGTTCTCGACGCGTTCTTTGAGGTTGATGTAGTCGTCGAGCGTCATGTCCGGCCAGCAGTTCACGAGCTGGATGCAGGCGTTCCTGCTGCCGATACGGTCGATACGTCCGAAACGCTGGATGATGCGGACGGGGTTCCAGTGGATGTCGTAGTTGACCAGATAATCGCAGTCCTGGAGGTTCTGGCCTTCGGAGATGCAGTCCGTGGCAATCAGAATGTCGATCTCGTCCTTGCTGTGCGGAAGAAGGAGCTCCTTTTCCTTGGAAATCGGGGAGAAGAGCGTCAGGACGGTGTTGAAATCCATTTTGAGCTTCGGAATGGTGGAGCGTCCGTCCTCCGTGCCGGAGATCATGGCGGTGTTCAGGCCGAGCGTTTCCTTCACGAACGGGGCGATGTTCTGGTAGAGGTAGGAGGCTGTGTCCGCGAACGCGGTGAAGATCAGGATCTTCTTGTTGCCGGGATTGATCGGATTGCTGATCTTGCCGGTGATGAGTGTTTTCAGGCTTTGGAGCTTGGAATCGTATTCCGGCGTGATGTCCGCGACCATGGAAATCAGCAGATGAAGCGTTTCGATGTCCTTTTGCAGATAATCCCGCCAGTCGGCCCAGCGCATGTCGGCAAGGGCGATTTTCACCTTGCGCCCGACAGAGAAGATGTCGTCGGCGATTTCCTCGTCATCGTTGTCCCGAGCAGAATTCACGGCATCCGTGAACTCGAACAGATCCATGTCGCCGACTTTCTCGTAGCGGTTGATTGCGGCGACAGTCTTTTCGATCAGGGCTTTGATGCGCTTCAACGTCAGGTCGAATGCGTAAACGGAACTCTCCAGACGTTTCAGCAGACCGATGCTCATCAAGCGGCGGATTCCGAGTTCTCGGCCGATCTGCATACTGCCGGTGCCGCCGTCTTCCTCCGGGCACATCCCGTATTTCGGCTTCGCGCTGTCGAAGATAAAGAGGGATGGCATGTAGATCAACAGGTTCAGGGATTCGAGCTGTTCGAAGATTTCGTTGTAGTTGATCGCGTTCGGGAGCGAAGTCAGCGATGGACGGTAGCTCAGAGGCGGCAGACGCACGGGGAACTTGCCGATCTGGGCGGGATCGTAGTATTTTTCGATGTGCTTACGCGAACGGGCAATCGTCACGGCGTCGAGCAGTTCAAAGAAATCGAAATCGAGCTCGGAAAGCAGCCGGTCCGCCGTGCGTTCTTCCGTGGGAAGCTCGCTCCATTCGTTGAAGACCTTCTGGGCTGAACGGAAAATCTGCTCGATGGAATGACCGAGCTCCATGTTGGATTCGAGCATCTGCGGCTTGCCCTCGTAGGCCAGTTCCAGCTGGTTCCGCAAGTCGGAGAAACGGTTGTTCACCGGTGTGGCAGAGAGCATCAGCACCTTCGTCTTCACGCCGGACTTGATGACGTCCTCCATGAGACGCTTGTAACGGTTTTCGCTGCGGGTGTTGACGTGCGTGCCTTCACCGTTGCGGAAGTTGTGGGATTCGTCGATGACCACAAGGTCGTAAGTGTCCCAGCGCAGACGTGAGAGGTCCAGGCCATTCGAATGCCCCTTGCGGCGGGAAAGATCGCTGTGATAAAGTACGTCGTAGCGCAGCCGGTCTTCGGCGATGGGATTGTTCAGATAGTTGTCCTTGTACGTGTTCCAGTTATCGGAGAGCTTCTTCGGGCAAAGGACGAGGATATTCTTGTTCCGTTCCTGGTAATACTTGATAACGCCAAGCGCGGAGAAGGTCTTGCCGAGGCCGACGCTGTCCGCAAGGATGCAGCCGTTGTATGTTTCGAGCTTGTTGATGATGGCAAGCACGGCGTCTTTCTGGAAATCGTAAAGCTTATTCCAGATTTTGCTGTTCCGGAAGCCGACACCTTCGTTAGGAAGCACGTCTTCGGAGATGTCGTTCAGGAACTCGTGGAAGATGTTGTAGAGCGTGATGTAGTAAATGAGTTCGGGCGGATTCTCGCGATAGGCGGTTGTGAGGTTGTCAATCACGACGGCGGTAACGTCCTGCATCTTCGATTCGTCGTTCCAAAGCGAATTGAACATGCTCAGGAGCTGTTGGCTTTGGGGAGAATCCAGCTTTTGCACGAAGTTGAAAGCGTTGTTGCCGCGTTCACAGCCGAGCCCGATAGTCGTGAACTCCGTGAAGGGATAATAGCACGCATGGCTGCCGTTCCGCTCCACATTCAGCATCCCCTGAATGAAGGTCTCTGCGCTGTTGGATTTGAACTGGACTTTCTGCTTGATCCACTCGACGCATTCTCTGGCAATGGCCTTCTGGGTGAGCTTGTTTCTCAGCTTTAGTTCGAAGTCCGAGCCGCACAGGGATGTTTCTCTGCTTAACCGGGGGATGTAGAACTCGCGCTTTTCCTTGGGCGCGTGTTCCGTTGTGAATGTTGGCGAGGTAAAGATGAAGCGGAGCGAATCAATGGATTCCAGCTCGTTTTTTAGTTCCTGGTAAGCGTAGATGGAGAAAAATGCGGATGCAATCGAAACCCGGCTGCCTGAAGCGAGCTCGTTCTTCAGGTCGTCCTTCACAAACTGCGTTACGTTGTCGAACATCTGCATGGGGGTACTCCAAGTGTCTGCGTCTCGAAGCCGGAGAGAAAAGTCCAAGGTGCATTCTCCTTCAAATCCACCTCAGCCGGAGCCTGAACACATTATACTAAAGTAAATATATCGTTGTTTGGCCGGAATGCAAGGGCTGAACGCTAAAAAAAGATGCCGGATGATGCCGAATGAATCGAATCACATGAAGCGGCTCGACTCAGGAGCACGGCATTCCCCCTCACGTGCTGTCGAACCATCAAAATGAGGGTAATCGCGTGGGTAATCGCGTGGCTAATCACAGTACCGAGAATATCCGTGAAGATTACTTCTTCCTACCCTTCCTGCCAAACTCCAGCATCTGCCGGATTATTTCAATCGGCAGTGTGTCAATCATGCCTCGAAGCTCAGTCCGTTCCGGTTCTTCGACCACCGCAGGGAGCGATTCATCCGCAAAGAACGAAAGACGCTCCATGCCACGCCGCTTGTCTTCGATAGAGGCGTGTGCGGAATAGTGTTTCGTCATCTCCGGGCTCATGTGGCCGACGATGGACTGGACGACCGCCAGAGGGATTCCCGCCATTCCTGCGTAATAGCAGAAAGTGTGGCGACAGGAGTGCAGGTCCTTCACGCTGATAGCCCGTGTCCGGCCTTCCGGCACGCGGGTTGTCTGAATCCCAAGCCCTTCGAGGAACTTTTTCACCCGGTAGGAAACACCGTCCGAGTTCGCCAGATACATTTCGGCGTGTTTCGGAAACACGTATTCGGATTCCGTCCGCTCCGTGGCCATGAGCATAGTGTAAAGCTGATCGGCAATGGGAATCTGAACGGTGGTCCCGGTCTTGCGGGTCTTACGCGTAATCAAGCGATGGATAAGATCGACCTCCGACCACTTGAGCGTGCAGATGTCGCCCTCACGCAGTCCTGTCCATACGGCCATCATGAACAGCGGACGTGTGAAGCCGTCCAGATTGTCATAGATGAGTTTCAGCTCTTTGGTCGTGAATGCCTCGCGCGTCTCCGCATCTGGCTTTGCCCGGCGAATGCTCGCGAAGGGATTGTCCTGGATTCCCGCATCCTTGGCAAGCAGCGTAAACACCTCGGCGCAGACCATCTGGTAGAGGTGAAGAGTCCGTGCCGACAAAGCGCCTTCTGATTTCTGCATCGTGACGGTTCTGGAGTTTTCGCCTGTTCCACGGTTGTAGCTGACAGTCTTTTCATATCGTCCGTTTTTCTGAAGAAGAGCGATATATTCCTGAGCGTGTGCTTCCATGACGTCGATCAGATTCTTTACATCCGGATGCTCGCCGCGCATGAACGCCAGGAAATCATTCCAGATCGCGCGTTTCGTGGCTGCATGTCCCGCTGACGGCATCCGGGTCCTTGGCTTCTGTTCTGCAAGATCGTATGCCTCCGCAAGGGAAATGAGCTTTCCGCCGGTCAAATCTTCCCGGAACGTTTCGTAGAGGGCTTTCACGCTTTTCAGCCCAGCCCCCTGCAAGGCTTTCTCTCGCATCGTGCGTTCAAATGCTTCCGCATCTCTCCGGTTCTTGCAGCCTTCGCACGTCCCGAAGTAGCGTTTACCCTGGATCATGAATTCATAATACCACGCTCCGCCAGCTTTTTTCTGTTTGACCATACCCGTCTTCTCCAGTTTCAGATTGGTTTGATTCTCCGTGATACTATACGTTCTCCCATGCCCCTTTTCAAGCCGAATTTACGGAAAATTTACGGAAAATCGCTGTTTTTAGCCATTTTTGAACACGGCCACGTTTGACTGGGGGTCAAAAGGTCGTGAGTTCAACTCTCATCATCCCGACCATTTTTGAGCTTAAATCACCATTTTTCGCACACTGTGAAACATGGTGATTTTTTGTGTTTCGTGACACGAATCGTGGAAAAATCGTGGAAAAATCGTGGAAAACTTCTGAGGGCAAGCATCGAGAGAGCGGACAGCGTATCAGTGGGCAGTTCCGTAACCGTGGCATCCTGATCCGGGATGTTCTCTGGCACGGGAAAGTGTCCGTTCACAGGAGCGAGCATGACGTCATCAATGAAGACCTCGCCATTCTCGACTTCCAGGTCCAGCGTTTTCTTCTTGCTGTTGCGGACTGCCAGACGGAACTGCTCGAATTCCACGAGAACCGCAGGGATGTCGTCTTCCTGAAAAGATGTGAAACGGTATTTGGAGGCATTTCATTTATCGATCCAATACCGTATCCTCATCAGGCGGAGGGAGCGGCGAGCAGCACGAACTTTTTGTTTTCGGCGTCCAGACCGATACGGGCGTCACCCCAGGCGGAATCGTAATTGCAGACCGTCATGTAGCCGGGGACGTCCCACTCAAGTTTCACCCATTCCGGGCGGAGCCTGGCGGCGCTCAGACTGCCGTTGGGGTTCGCTTCCTGGAACCAGACTGTCAGCCCTGCGTCTCGCAGTTCGCTCACATCGTACATGCCGGACTCCGGAACATCAAGCGCGAAGAACAGCTTTTCGCCCTGTTCCGCCGTGTCCACATCGGCAAAGTTGGTATCCGATATGACCTCGAACGCCTTCTTCTGGCTCACGGTCAGAGTGTACGTTGTATTGTTGCCGACCCGGACGTCGTTGTCGGAGTCGATCTCCACCAGATAATCGCCGGAATAAAGATCGAAATCCGAGATGACGGCGACGCCTTTTTCGTCCAGCGCAGCGGACTTGATGAGATTGCCGGAGATGGAGCGGATGTTCAGCGTCGCTTCCCCGGCATCTCCGTCGAGCCTGAACTCGTACCGGCCCGCGCAACCGTCGTCCACGGACAGCAGATAGGTGTCCGAGACCTTCCGGTAGCCGATCCAGCCGTCGACCTGAACGGGATCCTTCCCGGCGGAGAGGAACCATGCGCCGTCGTCGAGCGGGTCATCGTCGAACGTGGCATAGTTCAGGTTCAGGGAGTATTCGGAATTGTCGCTGCCCTTGCCGTTGTCGCGCGCTCCGACCCGCACGTAGAAGTTGTTTGTGACGACGAACCTGTCGAGAAGCGTTCCCGAGGCGGCGGAAGCATCGACCGAGAAGGTCGCAGCCCGCTGATACTGCCCGTTTGCGCTGCTTTGGACGAAGAGGTCCACGACCAGGGGGCCGGTGAGCGTTTCGGGCGCGTTCACGGAAAGGCTCAGCTCGCCCGCGTCCTCCACCAGATACTCCCAGATGTCTTCCCCGTCGAACGCTCCGACCCAGCTTTCCAGCGTCTCCGAATAGCGACCCCATTCGTCCACACTCTCCGGCAGAGAAACGACGCCGCGTTCCGGTCCGAAATCGGGGAAGAGGTCGCCGTAAACGGAAAGTGAGAGTTCCGTCGCCCCTGATCCGGCGGCTGTGAAGTAATAAAGCCCGTTGTCCAGCAGGATGCCGTCCGTGATGGTGTCGGGCTTCACCTCGCCGTTGACGATCTCGGCGCTCATGATCGGGTCGTCGTGTCCCCTGCGCGTACCCTCCACCTGGTACAGGGCCAGTGTGCCGGTGAAGTCGCCGAACTCGATATCCGTCCAGCCGTAGAAACCGTCCATCAGCTCGAACGGGTCGGTGGAAACGGATTCCGATCCGGGGGCGAGAGGCAGCTCGAAAACGGTGGAGAAGAGAATCGCGCTGTCCCATTCCTGGATGCCGGGCACGATCGCCTTGCCCTCCGCGTCGTAGGGAGTGACGCGGAACGTGTAGTGACCTGCGGCAAGGTCCAAAGAAATGATGTTTTCCGTGAATCCGTGCAGCACGGCGCTGTCGTCCCAGTCCTCTTCCACGGCGTATTCAAAGTCGTAGCAGCTCGCACCTTCGACGGCTTCCCAGGCAATGACTTTGCCCTTTTCATTATCCAATGCGGTCGGGACGATCACCTTCATCGCGGTGTTGTCAAGTTCGAAGATGCCCTCTTCAACCGTGTTCGCCTGGTCCAATCGAACGGACATCACCGCGCGTTTGCCGAGGTACTCCTCCGGGACGGCAGCCGTCAGCTCAAGTTTCCGGCTTT
>JAEEGG010008619.1_pt1 | contig 23085 bp, 21 predicted proteins | sample 9134161 | NCBI WGS metagenome assembly JAEEGG01 (sample SAMN16246543, study PRJNA631951) | gut metagenome | biome: gut microbiome; feature: rumen; material: CR-attached | host: Bos | place: Iran: Karaj | collected 2018-10
CATCATGGCGGTGGGCTGGATGCCGGCCTCACGCAATTCTTTTATGATGTCGCCGCGGGCTTCGGGCTTGAGCTGGCGCTCCAGGAGATACTCCTTTCCGGCAAAATCAGGGCTGAAAGGTTCACTGGGGTCATGCGGGGTGCTGTTGAACACGGCTTTTTCACGTTCCAGCAACTGCAGGCCCATGTAGGCTGCTCCCAGATTTCCCGATACGCATATCAGGTCATTCTGACCGGCTCCGTTACGGTATACGGCCTTGCCTTTCTCAGCCTCGCCGATGCAGGTTATGCTGATGGCAAGTCCGGTCAGGGATGAGGTGGTGTCACCGCCTACAAGATCCACGTTGTGACGCTGGCAGGCCAGTACTATGCCGGCATAGAAATCCTCCATGTCCTCTACTGAGAAACGCTTGCTCAGAGCAACCGATACGGTCATCTGGCGGGGCGTGCCGTTCATGGCGTAGATATCGGATATATTGACCATTGCGCTCTTGTAACCCAGGTGTTTCAGGGGTACGTAGGTGAGGTCAAAATGTACGCCCTCCATGAGCATGTCGGTTGTTACCAGGACCTCCTTGTCCTTACCGGAATAATCCAGTACGGCGCAGTCGTCACCGACTCCGTAGAGGGTCGATGCGTTCTGTGGTTTGAGGTCTTTTGTCAGGTGGTCTATAAGACCGAACTCTCCGAGTTCTGCTATTTCGGTACGTTTGGTATCTGCCATTGTTATGTCGTTATTTCTTGTTTACGTATGATTCCACGTGCTCAAGCACTGCCTTCTCAAACTTCTGGGCGTCGCGGAGGAAACGCACTCCGACGGGGAGGATGTAAATCTTTTTACGCAACTCTTCAGCAAGGTTCAGGTCCTGAAGACGGGCTGCATCCTTGGCTGTTGTCACTATGACGGCATCCTGACCGAGACTCTCCAGGCGGGATGTCACATTGGCTATGTCCTGCTTGGTGAAACGGTAATGGTCGGGGTAGGACATGAGTGTGACCTGGTGTCCCTGACGCTCCAGCTCAGCCTGCATGAGGGCGGGTGATGCTATGCCTGTGACTGCCAGCAGAGGTACCTGCGGCAAATCAAGCGGCGTGCCTGCATCGTCAATGAGGTAGGGGCGTGTGTATTGAGGTGTGGTAAAGAATACCTGCTGCTTTGGTTCTACCCTGAGTCTTTGGGCCAGATCGTTCATCTCCTGGGCCGACAGGTTCTCGGGGCATTTGGTGACGATGATGATATCGGCCCTTTTGCGGCCTTTCACGCTCTCGCGCAGGTAACCTGCGGGAAGCATTGCGTCATCCAGTATGTTGCGGTGCCAGTTTACCAGCAGAATGTTCAGCGAGGGAGTGATCCTGCGGTGCTGGAATGCGTCGTCCAGTAAGATGACCTGAGGGCTGCACATCTCCATGAGGCGTCTGATACCCTGGGCCCTGTCGGAGCAGACGGCCACTTCAAGGTCGGGGAAACGGCGTTTTATCTGAAGGGGTTCATCGCCGATGAGCCCGCTGTCGGAGTGGGCATCGGACATGAAGAATCCTTTGGTGTGGCGGCCGTATCCGCGGCTGAGCACTGCGGTCTTGTATCGGTCCTTGAGAAGGGTGGCGGTGTATTCGGCGTGGGGGGTCTTGCCGGTTCCGCCTACGGTGATGTTGCCTATGCTGATTACAGGAAGGTCAAAAACCTGGCTTTTACGCACGCCTTTGTCGTACAGACGGTTCCTGATTCCGGTAGCCAGACCGTAGAGCCATCCTAATGGACGAAGCGCGTTGTTTATTTTGAATTCGGCCTTCATTATTCAGTAATAATACCCTATCTTTGAATCGTATTCAGTGCAAAAGTACGCATTTTATAAGATATTGGGTACATTTGTAGATGACGGCTTTGTCGGAAGGGCTCAGATGACAGCATTTTTACATGTTTTAATAACCTTTGGTTGTTATATTCACTAAAAATGTTGTAATTTGCGCCCGTTTTGGACGCTATGGGCAAATAGTGCCTGAAGGGAAAGATGCTCGAGTGGTTGAAGAGGCACGCCTGGAAAGCGTGTATACGCCAAAAGCGTATCCGGGGTTCGAATCCCCGTCTTTCCGCAGAGTTTAGAACTGATTACTTGAAACAATTAATATAACCAATAACTAAAAATTATCTCAAATGAAAAAGGTATTTGCATTCGTTGCAATGATGGGCCTCCTTACTTTTGGAGTGAACCAGACAATCAATGCTCAGGAAGAAGCACCTGCCATAGAGGAGGTTGCTCAGGAAGATTCTGCTGCTGTAGATACAATCGCAGCTGCTGAAGATGTAGAGGCTGACGACGTTATCGCCGAGGAGGAGGATGACGCTAAGGGTCTTCACAAGACCATCAAGGTTAAGTTCATTGAGGGTAGTGCAGGCTTCATGGCTCTGGTTGCCATCGCTATGATCTTCGGTCTTGCTCTTTGCATCGAGCGTATTATTTTCCTCAGCCTTTCTGAGATCAACAGCAAGAAGCTCCTCGAGGACATTCAGGCTGCTCTTGAGAACGGTGATGTAGAAGGTGCTAAGGCTATCTGCCGCGACACTCGTGGTCCTGTTGCTTCAATCTGCTATCAGGGCATGCTCCGTATCGACGAGGGTCTTGACGTAGTTGAGCGTTCAGTTGTTTCTTACGGTAGCGTTCAGGCTTCTAACCTTGAGAAGAACCTCTCATGGATCACCCTGTTCATTGCAATGTCTCCTTCACTCGGATTCCTTGGAACTGTGATCGGTATGGTACAGGCATTCGATGATATCCAGAAGGCTGGTGATATTTCACCTAACGTTGTTGCCGGCGGTATGAAGGTTGCCCTTATTACAACTATCTTCGGTATTATCGTAGCTCTTATTCTTCAGGTGTTCTATAACTACATTCTGAGTAAGGTCGAGGCTCTTAACACAGATATGGAGGATTCTTCAGTATCTCTGCTCGACATCATCATGAAGTACAACCTGAAGTTCAAAAAGTAATAGCTCCAAATTATGGAAAACGAGAATAAACAAATAAAGGCGTCCAAGTGGGTCCTTGCTATTCTCTTTATCCTCTCAGCCGTAGTACTCGTACTGTTCTTCGGCGTAGGATACGGAAATAAGACCAGCTTGAACGGTAAAAACCTGACAGATCCTGAATTTACCGGTCTGTTGCTGATCTGGCTCTATGCCCTTGTAGGCATTTGCGTAGCATCAGTTCTTGGATTCGGTATCGTAGCAGGTATCAGGAACTTGAAGACAAAGACTTCCGGACAGCGCAGAACCGGTTTCGCAGGTTGGGTATTCATATTCACCTTCGCAATCCTGGCTGTATCATATTTCCTGTCAAGCACAACTCCTGTCCGCAAGGGTGACGGCGAGCTTGTAAGGACAGTATGGGCTCTCCAGTTGACAGATGTCTGCCTGTATTCAATCTACACTCTTGTAGTAGTTTCAATAATCTGCACCGTTCTTTCAATGATCGGTATCTTCAAGGCAAGAAAGTAAGAAGATTAAATTGAAGAAACAGAGTTATGGGAAAAGGAAAAAGAAAAGTTCCCGGACTTAACCAGTCTTCGACAGCGGATATCTCATTTATCTTGCTGATCTTCTTCCTGGTGACCACATCTATGGATACTGACTCGGGTCTGTCCCGTCGTCTTCCGGAGTGGAACCCCGATGAGATTGAGCAGGAGATGAAGATCAAGGAGCGTAATGTAATGACGGTCCAGGTCAACAAATTCAATGAGATCTATGTCAAGAATGGTGTAATAAATCGCCAGATTGAGGTCAGCGAGCTGAAGGATATCGCCAAGGAGTTCATTGCAAATCCTGACGATAACCCCAACCTCCCTGTAATCGAGCCGTTCGAGATTGAAGGATATGGCACAGTTAACACAACTATCAAGCATGTCATTTCACTTCAGACGGACCGTACCACCAATTACGAGATTTATTTCCAAGTCCAGCATGAGCTGTCAAAAGCTTATAGCGAGTTGAGAGATGCTTGGGCCAAAAAGCATTTTGGCAAGCACTACAGCGATTGTGATGAGAAGACTGAGCAGCCGGTAGTTAGAGGTGTTTACTCTAACAAGATATCGGAGGCTGAACCTAAACAATATGGTACTGCACAATGAGTAAATTCAGAAGTAACGGAAAAAGAGAAATGCCGGAGTTGAATACTTCGTCACTTCCTGACCTTATCTTTACCGTATTGTTCTTCTTCATGATGGTAACATCCATGCGTGATGTAGAGGTAAAGGTTCAGGTCAAGACTCCTACTGGAGGTTCAGAGATCGAGAAGCTTGAGAGAAAGTCACTGGTGTCACACATTTACATCGGTCCTCCCTCAAAGCAGTATCGCGCAATTTACGGTGCCGCTCCCCGTATTCAGCTTAATGAGTTTTTCGCTGAGCCGGAGGCAATCCGTGAGTTCGTATCAACTGAGCGTGAGAGCATGTTCGAGAAGGATAAGCCCCTTATGAAGATGTCTCTTAAGATAGACCAGGGTGTTCAGATGGGTATCGTAACCGACGTGAAGCAGGAGCTTCGTAAGGCACGTGCTCTGAACATCGTCTATTCAGCCGGTAAGGATAATAAGGATAAATAACGTTTATACGTTCCTTTATAAGAAAGGCCCCTTTTTAGGAGCCTTTCTTTTTTATCTGCTGTAAGTCAGGAAGGAGTAGGGAAAGGGGTTTTTCTCATCGGGATCATGATCCTCGCGGTTGATAAGATGCCATGTGGGATCACTTCCGAACTCGGGGAAGAATGTATCGGCCTGGGCGGGTGAGTCATGTACCAGTGTGACTTCAAGTTCATCGGCCATTGGTAGCGCCTGTGTGTAGACCTGTGCTCCTCCCATGATGTAAACCTTCTCGTCACGGGCGCACTTGCTCAGGGCCTCGTCAAGTGATGAATAGACCTCGGTTCCGGGAAATGATACTCCCTGCTGGCGCGTAAGTACTATGTTGCGGCGGTTGGGCAGAGCACCCTTGGGCAGTGATTCATAGGTCTTGCGTCCCATGATCACGGTATGGCCTGTGGTGAGTTCCTTGAAACGACGCAGGTCAGCTGACAGATGATAGATCAAGTCCCCTTTATAACCTATGGCTCCGTTCTGGGCTATAGCTACGATTATCGATATCATACTGAAACGTCGGCTTTGATGTGCGGATGCGGGTCATATCCCTCAAGCTGGAAGTCCTCATACTTGAAGTCGAATATGCTCTTTACATCGGGGTTGATGATCATCTTGGGCAGAGGACGCGGCTCACGTGTGAGCTGCAGGCGGGCCTGCTCCAGATGGTTCAGATAGAGGTGAGTATCACCTGTGGTGTGGATGAAATCACCGGGCTTGAGTCCTGTTACCTGTGCCATCATCATGGTGAGCAGTGCATATGACGCTATGTTGAAGGGCACGCCCAGGAAACAGTCGGCGCTGCGCTGGTAGAGCTGAAGGCTCAGACGTCCGTTGGCCACATAGAACTGGAAGAAGGCATGGCAGGGGGGCAGGTTCATGTTCTTGAGGTCTGCCACGTTCCATGCGCTCACGATTATGCGGCGTGAATCGGGGTTGTGCTTGATGGTCTCTACAGCCTCGGAAATCTGATCTATGAAACCTCCCTCATAATCGGGCCATGAGCGCCACTGGTAGCCGTAGATATGACCCAGGCTGCCGTCGGGATCGGCCCACTCGTTCCAGATGCGTACACCGCGCTCCTGAAGCCAGTTGGCGTTGGTGTTGCCGTCAAGGAACCAGAGCAGCTCGTATATGATGGATTTGAGGTGCAGTTTCTTGGTGGTAAGGAGCGGGAATCCCTCCTCCAGATTGAAACGCATCTGGTGTCCGAACACACTGATTGTGCCGGTGCCGGTGCGGTCACCTTTCTGCACTCCTTCACGAAGTATCCTGTCAAGCAGGTCGAGATACTGTTTCATCAGTTTTCCTTTTTATTGTCTGCGAATATACTGATTTTTTGGCTTACCTTCGCGTTATAATTCAACTAAGGCATGGCTTTTCAGCAGGAATTTATCAACATCTTGCCGGCCGCGGAGCGTGACCCTCTGCTGGCTGCATTGGAGACTGAACCGGAGGTAAGCATAAGGTTCAACTCCAAGGCTCCTGATGCCGAAAACCTTGTCCTTGAGTCACTTGAATGCAGGGCCGATGCCCGCGTCCTGTGGATGGACGATGCCGTCTATCTGGACCACCGTCCCCAGTTCACTATGGATCCGCTGCTGCATCAGGGCTGCTACTATGTGCAGGAGGCCTCGTCCATGTTCCTGGCCGAGGCGTTGAGGAAATGCGTCAGCGGACCGGTCCGTGCGCTTGACCTGTGCGCGGCTCCCGGCGGCAAGTCAACCCTTCTGGCACAGTTGCTTCCTGAGGGAAGCCTGCTCGTATCCAATGAGATTCAGCGATCACGTGCGCAGATACTGGCCGAGAATATGGTCAAGTGGGGCCATCCAGGTGTGATGGTCACCTGCAATTCACCCAAACAGATAGGTGAGTCCAGCCTTATGTTTGATCTGATTGCCGTCGATGCACCCTGCTCGGGCGAGGGTATGTTCCGCAAGGATGAGGGTGCCGTACGTGACTGGAGCCTTAAGAATGTGGAGATGTGCGCTATGCGCCAGCGTGAGATAATTGAGGCTGTCTGGCCCGCACTCAAGGCCGGCGGATACCTTATTTACAGCACCTGTACTTTCAACCGTCAGGAGGATGAGGACAATGTACGTTGGATTATGGACAGGTTCGGGGCTCAGGCCATTGACCTGAATCCTGATTCCAAGTGGAATATTGCCGGTTCGCTTACTGAGGATAATCTGCCTGTATACCATTTCATGCAGCACCGCACACGCGGCGAGGGTTTCTTCCTCTGCCTGTTGCGCAAGCCTGAAGGGGCGCAGGTTGCATTGAAGGGCAGACCTTTCAAGGCTGATAGCTCAAAGATACCAGCTGAGTGCAAGACATGGCTTGCCGACGGATACGAGTTCTTTATAAGGAATGAGTCTGTCTTTGCGTTGCCATCGGCCCTCAAGGATGATATGTGGCAGGCCGGACAGGAACTGTATGCTCTGGTGCCGGGTATTGAGGTGGCAGTCATGAAGGGACGTGACTGGGTGCCGGCTCATGCTCTGGCCATGAGTGCCGCTTTGAATCCAGATGCTTTCAACAGGGTTGAGGTTACGCGTCAGCAGGCTCTTGCCTATCTTCACTGTGATGCCGTGAGACTTGAGGATGTGCCGCGCGGAATCGTGCTGCTCACCTATAAGAACATACCTCTGGGATTTGCCAAGAACATTGGCAACCGCGCCAATAACATGTATCCTCAGGAGTGGAGGATACGCAATTCCATATCCTGATTATTTTCCGCCGAACAGGCCGTAGGTGGTGCGTATTACGCGGAATTCGGTGCGACGGTTCAACTGGTTGCAGATTTCCTGCTGTGCATCGGGCAGACTGAGTATGAACTCCTCTGTCAGGACGGTATTCTCCGGCAGGAAATCATATTTCTCGGCTACCTTCTTGTTGATGGTCTTGGGCTGTGACTCACCGTAACCGCGTGCTGTAAGGCGGTCTTGCTTTATGCCGTGTCTGATCAGATACTCCACTACGCTCTCGGCGCGCTGCTGTGAGAGGCGTTTGTTATAATCGTCATCACCCTTATAGTCACAATGGGCTCCAATCTCTATTGTTACGCCTGCGTTGTCGGTGAGCAACTGTACCAGTTCATCAAGTGACTGGGCCGATTCGGAGCGCAGGTTGGCGCTGTTGAAGTCAAAGAAGATGTTGTCTATGAGCACAGGCTTGGAGATTGACGAGAGCGGGAACTGCAGCACGTATTCGCGGTCCTGGTCGGTGCTGTCGGCCGTCATCTCCTGTTTGTAGTTCATGAATCCCTTGGCGGTGCCCAACAGCAGATAACTTACTCCGGGCTTGACACGCTGTGTGAATGAGCCGTCCTCCCTGACGTTCAGCTTGAGGTTCGTACCGTCATTTCCTATCAGGTAGACAAGTGCATCGGGCAGTTCGTAGCCGTCTTTCTCATAGACCCAGCCAATTATGTTGTGAACGGTCTCGGGCAGTTCAAAGGTGTAGATGTGGTCGCGTCCGCGTCCGTCACCGCGGTTGCTGCTGAAGAATCCGCGGGTGTAGTCACCCTCAAAGGTCATGCCGAAGTCATCGGCCTGGGAGTTTACGGGCATGCCCAGATTGGTCACGGTCCAGGTGGTGTCACTGGTGCTTACGGCGCAGAATATATCCAGTCCGCCCATGCCGGGGTGACCGTTTGAAGAGAAGTAGAGCTCTCCGTTCTTGCGGAACATGGGGAACATCTCATTGCCGGGGGTGTTGATATCGGGCCCCAGGTTCTCGGCTCCTATCAGACGGCCGTCTATGGGAATGCGCCACAGGTCCATTCCGCCGTAGCCTCCGTCCATATCGGATACGAAATAGAGCCACTCTCCGTCAGGCGATACGGTGGGGTGCGCAAAGTTATAGATTGAGTCCTTTGAGCTGCCGAAGGGGTTTCCTTTGGACCATGCGGCATCGGACCTGGAGGATTTGTAGATGGTGGCGGGACGGGGTTGCTGGGGGTCCGATGCACAGTAGGTGTAGTACATGGTGGAGAAATCGGGGCTCATTGCGCAGGTGCCGTCCTCAAACTCCGAGTTCAGACCTCCCTCCACGGGTTCAGGTTTTTTCCAGATTCCCTTGTCGTCCTTGCGTGACACGAATATGTCACAGTTCTTCATGCCGGTTATGGCGTTGATCTCCTCGCCGGTACACTCCTTGCGGGATGAGGTGAAGTAGAGCACATCATACTCAGGGCTGCCGTAGACCGGTGACCAGTCGCTGTAACGGCCGTTGAGTATGGGGTCCTTCTTGACGATGTATCGGGTGGGGTTGTCCTTCCAGTCCTGTATTTTGTGGCAGGATTCAAGACCGTTCAGTGCCAGTATGTCGGTGGAGTCATGCTCCAGGGCAATCAGGTAGTTCTTCTGGGCCTCGGCGGTCTTTCCGTCCAGACGGAGCATATCAGCCAGGTGGCGATAGACTACAGAGTCGGGGTAGTTGTAGCGGATGGCGTTGCGGTAGGCGGCCAGGGCACGCGGCACGTAGTTGGTGCGGCGGTAACATTCGCCCAGCTTGAAGGCGGTCTCGGCACGCAACTGCTTCTCGGATGAGGGTGTTCCGGCGTAGGCTTTCTTGTAGAGATTGGCGGCCTCGGTGTATTCGCCCAGGGCATAGCGCTGGTCACCCTTGCGCAGACTGAGTTCAGCCCCGCAGCTGCAAAGCAACCACAGGGCTGGAACCAAGAGGTATACAGCCGTTCGTTTCATCTGTTGTAATAACGTGAAACGAGCGGCTATATTGTTTTATTTTATGTTATAAAATACCAGGACGGGGTTGTTGAAGGCTTGGGCTTTCATTGTGTTCTCGAGCTGGGATGAGAACTCGCTGCGCTCATCGGCCCCTTCTTCAAAGAATGTTTCGGGCGTTTCTTCAAGCAGGGCTACGTATTGGCCCTTTTCTGATATACCGCGAGGGGTGATTCCTTTGGTTGTTCCGGATGCCTTGAAGCCTGAGTATTTGATTATTTCATCGTCGTCGTTGATGCGGCAATATGTGACATCCTGGGGGCTGCCGATGGACTTGTACCAGAATGAGACTGAACCTTTGTCCGCAACAGCCTGGTTTATGTTCAGGACGACATCCCTGTTGGTTATAATGTAATTTATGAAATCAGACAACAGAGGTTCAGGGTCATCTTGATAGTTGATTGAATCAAATCTGACGGGAACGCTGTTGTCACCAAAGTCAAACTGACGTATGATTCTCTCTTTGTCACCTATCCTGGCCGGTACTTCCGATATGGTATTGACAGAGCCTGTCTCAAGCAGAATCCTGTGCTGGGGAGTGTAGTAATTCATATCGGTATTGAACATCAGGGATGTAATGCCTACTTCTTTTGCTATGGCGAGTTTCTCTCCGGTTCCGGTGCTGACAAAATAATCGGCAAACTTCTGATCTGCTTCATTGACCATGCGGCAGATCAGGGTTGAATCGTCATGCTCGGCAAAAGCAGTGAAGTCACCGCCGTCAAATGATCCCTTGAACTGAAGGTCCGGAACGGAATAGGTCAGGATGTTGTTGTTGCCTGCGGCACCCTTGATGTAAATGAGCTTTTTACTGGGAGAGAACACAAAATCACCTATGAGAGTGTATTCTCCGCGGCCACGGCCTACCTTGCACAGATGGGCTATCTGCTTGCCGTCTTCAAAGATGAAGAGGCTCTTTCCCTGATCGGCACGTACCAGTACTGTGGATCCGTAACATTTGATGCCGGTGCAGCCGCCAACGGGCTCATCGCTTATGAGCGGAACTATCCTTACATCGGTTGCTACATCCTCAAATGCAACTTCCTGGGCCTTATCGCAATCGGTTATTGAAACAAAGTTTACAAAGGACTGGGTTTTCTTACACTCTGTGAATAGCAGGACTGTGGCTGTCATGCAAACAAATAATCTGAGGTATTTCATTTCTGTATATTTTTTAGGTTGGACTTTGATGGGTAATTCTCTTATATCACTTGTTCCTGGTACGCTTTATGGTGCCGTTTATGAACAGTGCCAATGTTCCAATCAACAGCGGTGATAAAGTGCCATTGTTAAAGGTATGATTAATTACAATCGAATGCGCGATGGGTATGGCGGACAGCACTATGCCGACAATAATTGCAATTGTAATAACTCTGAACAGCTTATCGGCCAGACCTTTTCTGTATCTCTCAAGGAACAGGAAGTTGACTGCAAAAGCTATGTAGATTATTACGCTACCTGCTGAGGTAAGGAATTCCATGGGGTTTATTGTACCACCTACCGAATTATAGATTAAACCTGCGGCCAATATGAGAGTTACTATGATGAAAATGCCGAGGAAGAACCATGTCATTGCCTTTCTGAACTTTCCGGACTCCTTGGGCTCAACCGGCATTGTGAGCTCCCTGAAGCTTACCTTCTTGGTAAAGAATCGGGTTCTGCTACCGATGGCCAATATGAATAATACCGCCATTGCTATGGATGCGCCGATGCCCATGTAGAAGTAGTTAAACACAATCCAGAAGGCAAATCCTGCACATGACAATGCGAAAGTGCTCTTAGTGTAGAACAACTCGTCGCTTAACAGCGTCCTTAGGTCAAGCTCAGAATGATCGACACTGTTCATTTTGCGTATCAGCAAGAAGTGCAGCAGTAATTCAACAGCCAGATATATGCAAAGTACCCAAATGCCTGTGGCTGTGATTTTGGGGCTGAATGCAAACATGAGAATCAATATGGGGGTGAAGGCATAGAGACTCCATGAGGTATTGAACTTGAACAATCTTGTAAAGATGCTTATGTTCTTGAGGGTAACGGTGCGGATCTGCTCGGGAGTTACGATTTCCTTGCCGTCCAGTTTCTCATCAATAAGCTGATAGGCTTGCTTCAGCTCGTTGAGTTCATCGAGGTTGAAAGTATTGTCTGTCATAGGATTAACGGATTAATTGTTAGACATTGATTTGAGTTGCTCCTTGATGCGGAAGAGCCTGCTTGTAACGGCCGATGTCGTAAGGCCTACAATGGCTGCAATCTCATCATAACTCATACTCTCCAACCACAGAAGGATTATAGCGCGGTCAAACACTTCAAGTTTGTTGATCCTGTCGTACAGCATCTTGATCTGCTGGCTTGACTCATCATTTCCGGTGCTGAGGATGTCGCTTTCAATACCAAGCGGAACCGTTGGTGCTTTCCGCTTTTCGCCTCGGCTTATTGCACAGCAGGTGTTAAGGCTTACGCGCCAAAGCCAAGTCTTTACACTGCTTTCACCGCGGAATTTGGGGTACCCTTTCCAAAGATTAACCAACACTTCCTGGAAAAGGTCATCGACCTCGGCAGGATTGTCAGAGAAGAAGTAGCATACCGTATATATTGTCTTACGGTGCTCTCTGACCATTTTTGTGAATTCTAGCTCTAAGTTATCCATCTGTTTTTTGGAGTTCGTTCATACAATTAGTATCCGAACCCTCAGATTCCTTTCAGAGAAAATGAAATTTTTTTTCGATTTGGGTGAAATTATTTGATTTTGTAGTAAACAAGCACCGGATTATTAAGATTCTGGGCGTTCATTGTCTTCTCCAGTTCAGCTGTAAATGAACTGCGCTCCGAAGACGCACTGAACAGAGTCTCGGTGGTACCTTCCATTATGGTGACATATGTGGTGCCATCCACTGCCTTGGGAACAAAAGGTATGTTGGTTCCCTTGGCCCGGAATCCGCGATAGTTTACGGTCTTGCCGTTTTCATATCTGTAAAAATGGTCACGATACTGCTCCATGACCTTGTGATACCAGAATGAGTATCGGTCTCCATCTATTATCGGCCAGAATCCGCCTTCAAGACAATCATTGTCAGGATTTGACATCATGAATTCAAGCAGTCCCATGAGAGACTCCTGGGGATCCTTCTGGGGATCCAGGAACTCCTGCGGGATATTCTTTTCACGGAATGTAAAGGCAAAGACAAACTGCTGCTTGCCGTCCTGATAACGGTAGAGTTTGTTTGCAAAACCGCTTGCGCACATGACGTTGGTCAGATTGGGTCCTGATGCCTGCATTATGTCACCCTGCAGGTACTCATAGTATGGCACATTCCTGAATCTTGTGATGGTCTGGCCGGTCTCTATGTCTGCAAGGATAACCCTGCTTGTGTCCAATGATGAACTAAGGTCACTAATTGACAGGCTGGCTGCTGCGGTTATTGCCAGAATCTTGTCTCCGTCCTGACATGACATGGTGGCTATCTTTCCTTCAATGGGTATTTTGCCTACGAACTTCATGTCAGGTACGGTGAATTTCATCACCATTGAGCTTGAGGACTCCATGTGTTCATTGATGTCACCTATTGCGCTGACCAGAAGCAGTTTCTTGGTAGGTGAGTAGGTGAAGTGGCCTATGCTGGTGTATTCGCCGGGGCCGCGTCCTACGGCGTGGAGTGTTGACTTGAGCTTTCCGTCTACAAAGTAGTAGATGTATTCGCCGTTCCTGTCAGACATGAGTACCTCGTTGCCGTAGCAATGTAGTTCGCGGCAGGCTCCGATGGGGTCATCGGAAATAAGGGGTACTATGCGGACATCGGTCGCAACATCCTCGAATGCCACCTCTACGGCATCGTCATCATCTACCTCCGGAACATCCTGAACGGTCACTTCAGCGCATCCCATGATGCTCAGCGCTGCACAAACAATAAAAAAGGACTTTTTCATATTAATGGGTTGTAATTAGGTTGGATTCTATAATCTTGATGAGTTGTCAGACAGGACATCATGAACAAGGGTGGTAACCATCTGCTTGAGTTCTTCCATGAACTGGGCGGGCTGGTATTTGCCACGCTCAATCTCACGCAGACGTTTCTCCCAGATACCCGTAAGTTCAGCGCTCTTGAGCAACTCCTCATGGATAAGGTCTATGAGGCCGATGCCCGTGGGCGTGGGATACAGGTTTTTCTTCTCCTTGCGCATGTATCCGCGTTTATATAAGGTCTCGATGATTGCGGCGCGGGTTGACGGGCGGCCTATGCCGTTCTCCTTCATGGCATCACGCAGCTCCTCATCGTTTACCAGCTTACCGGCGGTTTCCATTGCGCGCAGCAGGGTTGCCTCGGTGTAAGGTTTGGGCGGGGTGGTCCACTTTTCCTGAAGTTCGGGCAGGTGCGGTCCGCTCTCATCGACGGTGAACTGGGGGAGTATGCGCTCGTCGTCATCGGCCTTTTCATCGGTCTTTTCCTTGTCAAAGAGCACTCGCCATCCGGGTTTCAGGATCTCGCGGCCCGTGGTCTTGAACTCGGCGCGGCCGGCCTTGCCAAGGACCGTGGTCTGGGCGTAGAGGCAGTCGGGGTAGAAGACGGCGATGAAACGGCGGGCTATCAGGTCAAACACGGCGCGCTCCTGCTGTGTCAGGTTGTTGGGATAGACTCCGGTGGGGATGATGGCATGGTGATCTGTCACCTTGCTGTTGTCAAACACCTTCTTGGACTTGGGCAGTTTCTGTCCCTCCAGCGGGGCGGTGAACTGGGCGTAATCCTTGAGTCCCTTGAGTATGCCGGGGCATTTGGGGTAGATGTCATCGCTCAGGAACGTGGTGTCCACGCGCGGATATGTGGTGATCTTCTTTTCGTAGAGTGACTGGATGGTCTTGAGGGTGTCATCGGCCGAATATCCGTATTTGCGGTTGCACTCAACCTGGAGTGATGTCAGGTCAAACAGACGCGGGGCAAAGTCACGGCCCTCCTTGCGGGTTACATCGGTTATGACAAAGTTCAGGGGGCGGATCTCTTCCAGTAACTGCTGGCCGTCCTCAATCTTGGTGAACTTGCCTTTTGTATATGAAAAGGTGGTGTCGCGATATACGGTCTTGAGCTCCCAGTACTGCTCGGGCTTGAAGTTGTCAATCTCCTTCTGACGGTTTACAACCAGTGCCAGGGTGGGGGTCTGTACTCGGCCTATTGAGAGCACTCCGCGGTTATTGCCGGTGCGGTACTTTATTGTGTACAGACGCGTAGCGTTCATTCCAAGCAGCCAGTCTCCGATTGCTCGGCAAAGTCCGGCCTCGTAGAGAGACTTGAACGCATCCTGGTCCTGCAGGTGGCTGAAACCCTCACGGATGGACTCCTCGGTCAGGGACGATATCCACAGGCGTTTTACGGGGCATTTGGCACCGGCTTTCTGCATCACCCAGCGCTGAATGAGCTCACCCTCCTGGCCGGCATCACCGCAGTTGATAATGCCATCGGCCTTCTGCATGAGTGACTCAATTATCTTGAACTGCTTTTCAATTCCCTTATCCTCAATCAGCTTGATACCGAACCGGGGCGGTATCATGGGCAGGCTGCCCAGGCTCCAGTTCTTCCAGTTCTGTGTGTAGTCATGGGGCTCCTTAAGGGTACAAAGATGGCCGAAGGTCCAGGTTACCTGATAACCGTTACCCTCAATGTACCCGTCGTGTTTTGTCTTGGCGCCCAGAACATCGGCAATATCCTTGGCCACGCTGGGCTTCTCGGCTATGCATACTATCATGTACGCGAAGTTACAAAATTATTTTGAGCGGAACAGTAGGATTAAGGGGTTGGATTCTTCGGTTATATCAGGATATTTTGCTTTGAGTTCATCATCGTACATGATGGATAAGGGGCTCAATTCATAAAAGTAAATGCCTTTGTAATGGCCTTTGAATTGCGGAAGCAGATGGTCCTTGGGAATAGTAGGATGTGTGGACCAAAAGAAAAAATCTGCCTGACCGTTTTTCTTTTCATAAAAAACTCTGATATAATGGTATGAGTCTCTCCTTGCCTGAAGATCGAACATCATCAGATTATCGCATTCATAATAACGCAGTTTATCATACGGAGGCAATACATCCGGCTCTTCATCATTGGGATCAATGATTTCAGAGATAAGTTGATATGCCGTATAAATGGTATCATTGGCAATATGATAGATCTTGTCTTTGAGCCCTGAAAAACCGATTACTGAATCATTTATATGTGTGAGCCAACTGCTGCCTGCTATGAAACCTTTATCATAATCCTCATATGAGATAAGAGTCCGTTTGAAGTTGCCTTCTGAATCTATCATCCATAATCCGCCATGCTGGGTTTGTTGGAACGGGGTGAACAGAACATAACCTCCATCAGGCAGCAATGCAAAATCCAAAGCATTGTATTCATATCGGACTTTACTTACAAACACTCCATCCATTGTATAACGCAGTATTCCTACACCATTGTCAAATACAATGATATGACGTTTTACGGGATCTATATCAATCTTTCTGATATTTAAATATTCACCCGGGCCACGGCCAGTCTTGTCTATCTTTCTGATAAACCGGCCGTTGATATCAAACAGATGAATGACACCTTTATTGAAGTCTCCGGAAAGGATTATAAGCGTATCATCCAATATCTCAATGTCTTTGATATCTTCTCCCAGGAGAGTCTCAAATGCTCCGGTCTCCAACACTACCGTATCGGTCTCAAACATACGGGAAATACTGGGAAACTGTACTGAATCATTGTAATAGACGGGAATATTGATCGTGACAACACTGTCAACCCGCGAAACGCTGCTTTTCTGCGAACAGGAAACGATTAAAACTGTCACCAAAAGTGACAGGCAATGGACAAGGACTTTTCTCATACTACTGTTTTTTGCGAAGATAGCATTTTTTTGACACAATAGGGACGGTTCCTGTTGTGTCATTTTGCTTTCTCGTAGGTCCATATCTTACGTTCATCAAAATCCCGCCTCAGTCTGTCATCATAATCAGTTTTTTCCAGTAACAGTCTGTGCCTGAAATCATATTTGAAAACAGTAAATGTAATGATATATTTCTTGCCGTCAGAGTAATCATATTCGATAGTCCTGGTCCTTAATCCAAACCTGTACCTGTACTTGAAAGACCTATACTTCTTATTTGGATTAGAATCGAATGAACTGAACTGCGTCTCAGTCTTGATTCGCCCTTTTCGGTCATATCGGTAAACGTCCCAGTAAAGAACTTTGGGCTGGATGCTGTCTTGGTCAGTGTCCAGTTTTTCTTGTAATATTACTCTGCCTTTATCATCCAGCTTGTATCTTGTTCTTGACATAATATGTTGTCTTTCACCTTTTTCCCAGAAATAGTATTGGGTTTTCATAGCTGTAAGTCCGTCCGATGCTAATTCAACCGTATCAACGTAGATGGGAGTATTGGGGTATGAGTATGTGTATCGGAATCCTATCTGACTGTCAAGTGAATCATACGTGCTCCAACTGTGGTAAAAATCAGGTCTTACGTGTTCAATCCATCTTCCTTTAGAATCATATAAAGTGTAATCTATTTCCTTCCAATCATCATCCTTATATTCTGAGTAAGTTTCTTTCCGGATTATGCCGTCAGGATTAAAGGTCTTTACAATTTTAGTAGTGTCTTCCGGAACTCCATTCAAATAGCGGTAGGATGTCTCAATGGAATCTATACTGTTATTGCCTTTTATTACATCGTAGTAAGTTACTGTGCTGTCAACCACATCTTTCATCCTTGTCAATACCTCAGTCTTGGAATAAAGAACGCCGTTTTCATATTGATACGTTATCCAAGTATCAAGATCATCCTCATCACAATACTCTTTGTATTCAACAAGCCTGTAGACCGATGAGCATTGGCAAACTCCCAAAGGGAGTAGTAAAACAAAGGCAAACTGTAGCAAACCCTTATTCATGTTATCATTTGTTTTCGGGTCAAAGATAATATGTCATAAATGTCGGGAACAACAGACAGCCGTTGCAATACTGTTGCATTTGCAGTATCTCCGCCAAAGTGTCCCACGCTAACCTGGGCGAGAGAGGGTTGGGAGGGGGGGTGCGTGTGGGACAAGGGCTCCAGATGAGGGGATGTAACACAGTGAACCCCGCTGCACGGTGTGTGAGCGGGGTTCGCTGTGGGACACTTTGGCGTTATTCAACCAAGACGGAATCGATTTTTATGACAGGATCTTTACTGCTATAATCTTCATCAAAAATGACTCTGGTTTTCTTTTTGCATTGGGGGCACTCGAACTCCAAAAATGAATGGTGCTTACCATTGTCGTAGTTCAGAAAAGATAGGGGCCCCCGTTATGTATTTGGCAATATCCTTTGGTTCGGTGTACTCGGATAAGGTCTGGCAGTCTTTTGTAATACCCCATTTCTTGGTGCAGATTGTCCAATTGGTGCAATAGGGCTTTTGGGTGGTTACAATAATGGTGTCGTGTCTATTCCTATACTCCAGACAGATACGTTCTCCAATCTCGAACCGGGTTATGGAATAGTGCTTCTGCACAAGGAAATAGAGGCTGTTGTACAGAGACCAGAATATTTCATCTTTGGTTTCCAGCTCCGGAATGTCGGGCAGATTGCTCTGGTTGGAGGCATCGGCCCTAGAAAAATACTTGCCACCAATATACTCTGCATAGTTCTTTATGGACATCTCCCTCTCATCATTGATGATGCTCCTGCCCATAAAACCTCTCATCCTAAAGGATATCTTGTTCGTATTCCAGTTTTCAGATATTTCAATGCGCCTGTTCTTAGGGCCGATGTACGAGACGAGCACGCAGTCCCTTAATATCTCCATCCTGCGTGTCTTATAACCAAAATCCGAAACAAGGAATTCAAAATATTAGACGACCTCCCAGAAACTCTCCTGGGGCCCCGTCATTTCAAAAGATTCAACTTTCACCATATCATTTATGTTGACTATTGATTGCCGCTAAGTTAGTGAATTTAATAAAAGGTTCAGTATTAAAGCTGCTGGATTAGGGAGACCATTTTATCTACGGAAATGTCTTTTTCATTGATTTTGATTTCATATGTACCGTACTGGTTTTTGCCGATTACCGGATCGGTTACATCGGCCACTATGAAATCGACGGCATTGGATGAATCCCCGAAATCTGATTGGACATACATCCAATAAGCGACCTGTTGGAGAGTTTTCTCATATTTCTGGAGATAGTCTTGTTTGTAACTGCGTCTGTATTTTAATCTTTTGAAATTGAAAGTGAGTTTTAAATCAGTTCTCAAGAAGTCAGATAATTCTGTTACTGCCAACAGACTTAATATTACATTGAAGGGATTGGAACCAAATGATGATTTTGATATTACTATATCTGCAAAATCCTCAGGATAGTAGGTCTTGAATTTTTTACAGATGGAATCTGCAATTGCTTTCTGTTGTTCCAAAAGTGCATTGTCGTCTGCTTCTACTGCATGCATAACATTCCAAAAGACATCTACGGTTTGTCGGCATAACCCTCTGGGTTGCCAACTGTGCACTCCATCGGATTTATAGAACAAAAAGAAGGTGATTCCGTCAAATCCATAATGCTGATTGGTGTAGTAATTGGCAGTCATAACGGAATGCTTTGCCAAAAACACTAATGATGAATATAATTTCGAGTCACATTCTTTCAAGTGTTCCTTTTCCCCTGTTACTACTTTGATTGTTCCATTATTGAAAGATAGAGCCGGACTTCCGGAATGGAAAGGTGCAAACATGAAATTCACCTCCGCTTCGGTGTCAAATAACCGGTCAATTTCTTCACCCCATATTTTATAATCCATCATGGACATCGGTCTGAATGCTTTCTGGGCATTTACATTGAGGCAACAAATGGCCGATGCAATAACGCTGATTAATATGAATCTTTTCATTTCCGTTTTTGTTTGAATTACAGGGACAAACATATTTCTATTTGTTTTTCAGAACAACAACTTGGTGTTGCAAAACTGTTGCAATTGAGCGCTAAGTTGCCAAAGTGTCCCACAAGAGGCCGCGTTAGAGGGTATTGTGGCGGGGGTGAGTGTGGGACACGGGCTCTGGATGAGGGCGTGTAACACACTCATCGGCCCGAGAGATGGCTCTGGCGCGGGTGGGCGTGGGACACTTTGGCGGGGCGTACAATTAGGGTCAGGCCCCAATGGCACAGGGAAACGATACTATTGTGTCAAATAGCGATTTTGGGGCCTGCCCCTTTGTATGTAGTTTATTTTTCATAAGTCCAGATGGTTTTTTGCCAAGGTCTTCTGAAGATTATATAGTCACTGGGACTATAAGCGAAAGATTTGAGTGGAACCTTTGCTCTGAAATCATATTTCCATGTGTTAACACTCTGTTTACGGAACTTGCCGTCCTTCATCATATATGCTACAATCTTGGTCCTCAATCCGTTCTTATACTTTTCTTTGTATTTCCGGATTGGCTCATTATGATAATTGCCGTCACGGTATTCCTTTTTGCTTTCTATTCTTATAACTTTGTTTTTGCCAATATATTTATATGTATCTGTAATGAATGTAGGATGGTTGTCATCGGTCTCATCAGGATCGTATGCTTCCCTGTTCAGAATTCTGCCTTTTTTGTCATATCTGCAGACGGACTTGCTTGATATAATAAGAGAATCCGTTTCAATTACATCATAGGATGTCATGACAGATTTAAGGCCATCGCCAGAATATTCTATCTTAAGACCTGATTTTTGAGTTGTACTATCATCTCCCATAACAATGTTCGTAAAACCGGTTGAACGGCCTTGGGAGTCATATGTATACCAAATATGGGAATTGTCGGAATGCCATTCTAATTCCAGCCCTTTGTCATCTATTTTACGAGATGAAATCTCTTTCCATTTATCACCTACGAGGCGATATGACCTGACAGAACCGTCACTGCTTTTTATGCGCCTACTGCTGCTGTTGATTGTTTCAATGGTATCGGTTGTCAGGCCGTTTCGCCTGATTTCATACTCTGTCCAGGAGGAGTCCGGTGCGTTGTTGTAATAAATGACACGGGTAACAAGAGCAAGTTCACCATCAGAATAATGATACTCCTCACGCTCAAAAACCTCATTATCATGATATTCAATCCTGCTCAACAGATTGCCGCGTGTACTGCTGCAGGCCGCGACCAGCAGAGCGAATGATAATACAGCAAATAAATTCTTCATAATCCAGTCTTATTTGCTGCAAAACTAAGTGCATATAAGGGGAGATGCAAGGATTAGGTGCTGCAAAACTGTTGCATTTGAGAACAAGTCTGGCTAAGCGAGCAAAACTTGAATGGAATAGTCCGGCGGTGCAAACTATCAGAGACTATACCCCTTCAAGTTTTCCTTAATCAGTTGCCAAAGTGTAACACAAGAGCCCGCGTGAGAGGGTATTGTCGCGGGGGTGCGTGTGGGACACGGGCTCTGGGAGAGGGGATGTAACACAGCGAACCCCGCTCACAACCCGTGTAGCGGGGTTCTTGTGGGACACTTTGGCGAAAACAGTACCAAACGGAAGGTTTAGCTCGACGAAGTCAACCGTCCCAAATGGTGCTGGGAACTGATCCTTCTGTGCCCGTTTGAACGCTGTTACGGGCAGACGGGACGGATTGTTAACCCATATACACGCCCGTGTGTATAAATAACAATATCGTTACTAGCGAAATCGAGACACCACGCCAAAGATTTGTAGAGTGTACTGCTCCAATATAGACCCATATGAGAAGAGCCCCATCTTGTTTTAGAGAAACTGTCAGCACCCGGCAGGAAAATATAGTTTCCTTTGAAACCTTTTTTTCGGCTTTCCACTTTGTATCCCTGGATACCGCATATACTGGTCCAGGTCCAAGTACAGTTCTTTTTATCTAAGAGTTCCTGAAATTCCTCACGCGTAGGCATACGCCATTCTCCTCCCCAATTAACATGGGCAGCATCATCTTCAGGAACAAGGACAGTATTACCATCATCTCTATATTTTCTATAAGAAGGAGGTTTTAAACTGATGTCATAATCAAAGTAAGAGTTTCCACCCCAATAACCTTCTTCATGGCCCTCTTTCCAAACCAACGGAGACAGGCTGGAATAATAAGGTTCAGTCTCGCCCCAAGCAAAATAATCGCCGTAGTCTTCAGGGCTTTCGGCCCCCACATTGCAGGTAGCCCACTTAACGCTCAGGCCCAGGTCAACGTATTCGTGTTGCATTTCAGATTCCTCGCTTATATGTATTGTATTAGGGAATCCGGGATCCGTGGTGGTGATAGAGATATCTAAAATTCCTTTTCTTATTCTTAAATCTTGAAATTCACGGGAATCTAAAACATTGAAATCATCCCAACTTACAGTCGGCAAGTTCTTATCATCCTCCATCCTGATTTCAAAGAAGGCCTTATCTATTGGCAAAATAATCCGTTCTTTCCGATAAAAACTGAAATGAATTCTGTCAGCCGGATTGACAAGACGGAATGAGAACTCACCCTTCAAATCAGAATAAGCATATGCTACAACGCGGTCTGCCGAATCCTGCTCCGTGATATATACTGCCATTAAAGGGCTAACGCTATCGGTAACAATCCCGGAGATAAGATCACCTGCCTTGGGCTTTTGTTGTGCAAATACGGATACAACAACTGTTTGTATAAGCAACACCACAGAAAGTAAGACCAAATGTTTTTTCATAATCTTTGTCGTTACCAGATTTTATTTCTATTATCCCTATCACTCTGGTAAATCAAATCCAATCATTTTTGCATTGAGTATTTCATCAATTGTATACAATCCAAGGCTTTCAAATTCAGACATATCAATATCTTTAGAACCTCTTGTACCAGATGATGATTCTCTTAACTCAACTTGGGGCAGAACCCTGTTTTGCTTGGTCAGAGGATCCAGCGGCTTGACCGGGCGGATAACATAGTTGTATGAATACCAACCCGGCTGTCCGTTCTTGTGCATTGCAGCAGAATAGCCTCCACAATCAAGATATCCAGGTACGTTGGGATTATTTATGAAGTTTGTCATATAATACCCCGTATAATTATAGGTTGAATCAACCACTTTAAATGTATATTTTATGTCGTTGATGCGGACTATTTCATGTATAGGAATTCTCTCTTTTATAACCGGAAAAAAGATGGAACGGTCTGTGAAACCCTCAATATTACTTGTTATCTTGAAGCCGCATGAGTCGGAATTATCAACACGGGTCCAAGTACAGTAACTGAGCAGTTCTATCATTTCTTCAACGGAAGGAGTACGCCAATCTCCACCCTGTTGTAACTTGGTAATATCACCATCAGCTTTAATGAGAGCCTTGCCATTAAAAACATTCCATTCGGCATTATTAGAATCCCATTTGTAGGAGTTACCCTTTTCCAAAGGTGTAGCTGCACCTTCATTACAAGTGGCCCATTTGACGCTCAAGCCCAGATCAACATATCCATCCTGAGCAAACACGGAAACTGTGGCAGCTTGTATAAGCATGGCCGACAAGAGGACTGACATTTGTTTCATACTCGTTTTTTTAGTTTGTGGTACAAATGTAAGTGCAGATAGTGTATCAAATCAACAAATATGCGTTGCAAAACCGTTGCAATTTGTGTTTCCCTAAAAAAGGTTGACTCGGATTGTCTTATCCCTAAGAGAAGTTGACTCTGGTTATTCTTATTCCTGCTATAGGTTGACTTGTGGTTGACTTGATTCGTATGCAACCAGA
>JAEEGG010008620.1_pt1 | contig 23082 bp, 20 predicted proteins | sample 9134161 | NCBI WGS metagenome assembly JAEEGG01 (sample SAMN16246543, study PRJNA631951) | gut metagenome | biome: gut microbiome; feature: rumen; material: CR-attached | host: Bos | place: Iran: Karaj | collected 2018-10
CCAGATGATGTAGTCGATCGGAATAACGATAAGGTAGACCGGCAGGGCGATCACGTCCGCAGCAAGCGCGGCGGGGAACCAGAGGGCTTTCCAGCAGACTGCTTCCACGGTGGGCGTATCGTTGGAATCGCGATACTCGTTCATGACCTCCGTCGTCTGCTTGTCCCGGAGCGGATACAGGTTCTCCGACACCCGGACCTGAAGCGCGATTTCGGAATCGGAATTCGGGGCGGCCAGGGTATCGAAGCCATCGCCGTCCGCGGACACGGGAAACATGAGGTATTCTTTGCCGTCCGCATTGCCGCGGATGCGCCCCGCGATCATGGAGTCAGCCCAGCCCCCGGCCAGCGATTCGAAAGGCAGCACGGTCCCGTCCGGCTGTACCACGTACAGCGGGGAACCCGCGGGGTCTGTGGCGCCGAACGGGCTTTCGTCCGCCTCTTCGTCTGCGGTAAACAGCCGGATGCGGAACGGCTGCGCCAGATATTGCATGTCCCGGGGGCGTACCCGGAGCCGGAGCGTATCGCCGTGGCTGAGCGGGAGCTTTTCGGGGACGGCCGTGAACTCGCGGATGCCGTCGGCGTAGCTGGAACTGCTCTCCCCTTTCCAGGTGAGAATGTCCACGGGCTCCGGCGCCACGATGAGGCGCCTGAGCGCGTCGTCCGAAGTCAGGGAATCCGGGACGGAAACGGGCATCAGATATTTCGCGGGGGGCGCATCCGGGTCGGGCGTCACGATCAGGGTGCAGCGACGCGACAGGACCTCCGGCGGCGGGTCCAGCGGGATCCGTTCCTCCACGTCCCGGATCGAGGTCCAGGCGGGCTTGTGGTGAAAAAGCCCGTAGAGCGGCAGATAGTTGTACTGCTTCGTGCGTTTGCTCGTGAAAACGATCTCGTTACCGTCCGACGACATCTCGTAGCGGTAATCGCAGTATTCGGTCCGGGTCGTGCCGAGGTCGTTGATGACCGAAGCGGTCACGCACCCGCCGCCGAACAGGCTCAGGACAAAACAGAACAACGCCGAAAACAGGATGTTCCCGAGGGAGAAACCCCGCCGGCCGAACGTCTTTTCCTGTTTTGTCCGTATCATCCTCGTGAAACAGGCAGATGCAGTGTGTTAAGCTTTTGCCTCGGCGGCGGCCTTTTCCGCTTCCAGCAGTGCTTCCGGCGTGAACGTCACGAGCTGGGCGTTGGCGGGATTGTTTCTTGCCGCGTCCCAGAGGTCGGCAAGGAGCTTTTCCGCCTCGGCGGCGTTTTCGGACCGGTAGCCGCTGTCGCCGATGTTGGAAAGGCGTTCCAGGATGGTCGTCGGGACGAAGTCTCCGAGCGGGACTTTGGTCATGAAGGCGTCGTCCTTGCGGCGGTCATGCGTGACCTCGATCACGAGTCCGGCGGCGATCAGGTCGTACAGCACGGCGCGCGTGATGCGGATCGGGATCTCCAGCTTGTCGGAGATGTCCGTGACGTTCACCGCTCCGGTCCGGCTGTCGAAGGCTTCGCCGAGGAGCTTCATGATGCGGAGGGCGCAGATGGAGCGGTAGTGCATGCTGAGGGGATAGTCGCCGGGATAGTATTCGAAATAGTTGACGTTCTGGACGGCGAACGCGAACTGTGCGCCGAGCAGGATCACGGTCCAGCTCGCCTGAAGCCACAGCAGGAAGAACGGCAGCGCGGCGAAGCTTCCGTAAACCTTGTTGTAGCTCGTCAGGATCGTCTGCAGGAACATGTAGATGTACTGGGTGACGATGAGGAGCGTGCCGGTCAGGACGGCGCCCGCGAACGCGGCTTTCGGCTTGACGCGGGTGTTCGGGATGAAGAGGTAGAGGAAGAAGAACATGACCCAGGAGAGCACGACCGGGAAGACGTAACGGATGGCGTCCAGCAGATAACCCCTTCCGGGAAGCCACGAGGCCTTTGCGATGCTGGCCATGCCGAAGGTGTTGAGACCGAGGAGAAGCACCGCGAAAACCGGGCAGAGGAGCAGCAGCGTAATGTAGTCGCTGAGCTTGCGGAGCATGGGCCGTCCCTGCTTGATGCCCCAGATGTCATTGAACGAGCTTTCGATGTTGGCCAGCAGTTTCAGCGCCGTGAAGAACAGCATGCCGATGCCGATGCCCGTGATGACGCCGCCCGCGGCGACCTTGAGCGTGATATCCGCAAATTCCATGATCCTTTCGGCGACTTCTTCATGCCCGGCAAAGCTCTCGATGAGCTTTCCGCGGAGCATCTCCTCGAAGTTGAAGCCGCGGGCGATGCCAAGGAGAAGCGCGACGAGCGGCACGACCGACATGAGCGTGAGGAAGGTCAGCGAGGAAGCCCGCAGCCCGCATTTGTTTTTCACGAAGTTCTTGCCGGTCAGCAGGAGGACGCGTTCGATGGCAAGCGGGATGACTTTGCTTTTCGGCAGGTCGGCCGTGCGGACGTTCCAGACTTTCTGCTCGATCTGTTTCAGCGGGGCGGCTGATTCCTTGGCAGTCGGTTGTTCCGCGACATTGATCGCGGATTTCGTCTCGGACGCATCGGCGGTGCGGACATCGCTGCCGGTCTGCACTTTTTCATTCAGGGGTGTTGGTTCCATGGTTGATCGCTCCATGTGAGGGAAGGGTTAGCCCGCTCCTGCCGGTTCCGGTCCGGGATCGGGAAGCACGGCGGGCGCCGTTTCCCCCGCCGGAACAGGCGCGGGTTCGGGAGTATTGACGGGAGAAGACGGCCAAAGGAGTTTGACCGCGGAAACGATGACGATGACTTCGACGACGGCCTCGAAGAACTTCTGCGGGGCGCGTTTGACGAACAGCACGCCCAGGACCGCGCCAATCACGATCAGCGGGAGCACGGGCAGGACGGCCCGCAGGGCGGCGAGGGTGACACGCCCCTCGAAACAGAAGACCGGGAGCTTGGTCCAGTTCATGATCATGAAGAACCAGGCGCAGGTGCCGACGTAACGGTCCTTCGGAAGCTTCATGCTCAGCAGATAGAGCGCCATCACGGGCCCGGCGGCGTTCGCCACCTGCGTCGTGAATCCGGCGGCGAGGCCGACCGCGGCGGAAAATGCCCAGTGGCTCGGGACGTCCGCATGGCGGAAAAACGCGATGCGGACCAGGTGAACGGCGGCGAGCAGGAGGATGATCCAGCCGATCAGGATGCGGAGATGTTCGGGCCTGTCCAGAAAACGCAGGGTGACGAATCCGAGCGCCAGCCCCAGCATCGTGTAGGGGAGCAGACGGAGCACGATCTTCCAGTCGGCGTTCTTCCGGTAGTACGACACCGCGAAGATGTCGCCCGCGCAGATCATAAGCAGCATCACGCCCGTCGCGAAGCCCGGGTTGCTATCGAACGCGACCGCCAGCAGGATCACGGGCAGCATGCCTAGTCCGGGAATGCCCGACTTGTTCACGCCAACGAGCAGGGCGGAAGCGGCGAGGATGAACAGCTGGAACGCCGTCATGCCGGGGAAGACGGTTGCGAGGAAGTCCGGCATTATCGGAGACCCTCCTGTTCCTCGTTCAGACGGTCGAAGAACGCCCGCATGAACGCCGCCCGGTCCGCGGCCATGCGGCGCGCGGGATCCGTCAGCAGATGGTCCGGGAGCTTGCGGAGCTTCACGAGATATTCGCGGTAGGCGGAGTCCTGGCTGGAGTACGATTCCGAGGCGAGGGCCTCCTGTTCGGTGTTGTGCAGGCAGGCGCCGATACGACCGGCGAAGTGGAACGCGCGCGCTACGCCGAACGCCCCGAGCGAGTCGAGCTTGTCGGCGTCGTACACGATGCAGGCTTCGGGCGTGGCGGGTTTGAGCTTGCCGCGGTAGCGGTGCGTCCGCACGATCTCCGAAACGTGGTCCAGGAACGCCGCGTCTTCGCAACCCTCCTCCTGAAGGATGCGCCTCGATTTCTCCGCCCCGAGCGCGGCGTGGCAGAGCTTTCCGCCGGAAGCAAGCTCCTCGGGACGCGCCACGTCGTGCAGCAGCGCACCGAAACGAACCGCGTCCAGGTCGCAGCCGGGTTCCTCCGACGCGATCCGTTCGGCGTTTTTCAGCACACGGAGCGTGTGGGCGAAATCGTGGCATCCGGGAGCGTCGCCGAGTTCGCGCCGCACCCGTTCAAACACACGGTCCCAGAGGCGGGAGGCTGCCCCGGAGGAGTTCACGGACGTGCCTTCCAGTGAGTTGGATCAGGCCTTGTCCGCGCCGGGAGCCTTATCCGCGGTTTCCGGTTCGGCGTCCAGCTGGGAGAGGTCGGCCGAAGGATGCACCACCTGAAGCGAGTGGCGTTCCTTCGGGATCACGGTCAGCCATTTCGGCTTGCCGAATTCGTCGACGCCGAGATCGACCACGAAATAGCGCTTTTCGTCCTCGGCCCTGTCGTAGCCGATGATCGTGCCGCGCGGGATCATGTTGTGCTTGTCGATGATCGCGTTGCGGATGCGGCAGTGTTCGCCGATGTCGACGTCGGACAGCAGGATGCAGTTATGGACCGTGGCGTAGCTGTGGACGAAGACCTTGTTGAACAGGATGGAGTCGGTGACCGTGCTGCCGGAAACGATGCAGCCGTCGCAGACGATGGAGTTGATCGCCTTGCCGATGCGCGGCAGGCCGGAGGAGTCGACTTCCTCGTTGTGGATGAACTTGGCGGGGGGCAGGCTGTAGTGGTAGTTGTTGATCGGCCAGAGCGGGTTGTAGAGGTCGAGGTGCGGCGTGGTGCTGCGGAGGTCCATGTTCGCCTCGAAATACGCCTTCAGGGTCCCGACGTCGCGCCAGTAGGGCTTCGAGGAGAGGTCCTGCCCGGGGATCACGTTCGTGTAGAAATTGTAGGCGTACAGCCTTTTCGTCTTCACGAGGGCGGGGATGATGTCCTTGCCGAAGTCGTGGCTGGTCTTGCCCGCGTTGTGGTCGCGGTTCAGCAGGGTCAGCAGGTCGCCGGAGTTGAAGATGTAGTTGCCCATGGAGGCCAGGCACATGTTCTTGTCGTTCGGCAGCGGGATCGGGTTCTTCGGCTTCTCCTGGAACCCGACGATGCGCCACTGCTCGTCGACCTCGATGATGCCGAACTGGCTGGCTTCCTCGATCGGGATCGGGATCGCCGCCACGGTCGCGATGGCGTTGTTCTGCTGGTGGAAGTCGACCATCTGGCTCACGTCCATGCGGTAGATGTGGTCGGCGCCGAACACCGCCACGAGGTCCGGGTCGAAGTCCTCGATGAGGTTCATGTTCTGGTAGATCGCGTCCGCCGTGCCCTGATACCATTCGCGTTCGCGGGTCTGCATCTGGGCGGGCACCGGGATGATGAAGTGGCCGCGCTGCTGGGCGTTCGAGAGGTTCCAGCCGTTGATGATGTGCTCCATCAGGCTCTGCGATTTGAACTGGGTCAGGACGAAGATGCTGTCGATGCCGCTGTTCACGAAATTGCTCAGCACGAAGTCGATGATACGGTACTTGCCGCCGAACGGGACGGCGGGTTTCGCGCGCTGGTCGGTCAGGGGAGCCAGGCGGGTGCCTTCGCCGCCGGCGAGGATCATGGCCAAAACAGATGTTCTCATAGTTCAAGACCTCCTGGGTGTGTAATGTGCAATTGATGAAATTCTTTACTTTAAGAGAAAATATACCCCCTGCGGGAACAAAGTCAAGACGAAAAGGGCAAAAAAAGCCGGAAAAGGCGTTTTCGGGCGAAAATAGTCCGGCCGCCAGCCCGTTTTTAATGTTTTTTCGAAAAATTAGTCGAAACTAACTTGACATCGAAAAAAAGTGTGGTATAGTATATTCAGGACAAAAAAGTCCCGGAACCATCCGCAGGCCGCCGATGCACGGCGACCGCTGCCAAAAATGGGAGAATGTGAAAAGGGACCGGCGCTCTTTCCGTTCCGATTTTTTTCGGGATATGAACAGAATACGCCGGGTAGGGTGATGCAGGGCAAGTCCGGTCTTTCCAGCCGGATTTGCCGGATGGTTCCGGGGCTTTTGTCTGTTTCAACGCGTTCCGTATTGTTCCGGCAAAGTGTATCCGTTCAAAGTTAGCTCGAACAAACTTTGAATGTCTTTTTATCACGTTTTTGTACGGGAGCCGTCACGGTGTTTTTGCAGTGGACCTACAGCGACGGTTCCCGTCTTTCTTTCCCCGCATGGCCGTATCCGCCGCAAAAAAATCATTGTTCTCCCGATTATTTCAAACATTTTCCCGCATTTTCTTTATAAAAATAGCGTTTCGGCATTTGAAAAACGCGGAAAAGCGTGTATTTTCCTGTTACGGACATTCTTTCACACGGACAGGAACCCTGAACCGCATTGGCGCCCCAAGCCCTACCACCCGCCCGCGGAGAAACGGAATCGGCACACATGGACGATAACATCAAAATCGAAGTGGAAATCTTCTGCGGCATGACCTGCTACATGCTCGGAAACGCCCGCATCCTGAACATCGGGGCGCATCTGCCCGAGAAATGGCTCCCGCACATCGAACTGATGGTATCGCCCTGCCCGGTCGACTGCGGATGCCTGGACCTGGCGAAAGCCCCGTTCGCCCGCATCAACGGGCAGCTCATCCAGAACGCCACGCTGGAATCCGTCTGCGCGGCGATCACCGAGATCATGAAGCAGCAGGAGGAGGCATGACCATGGATTATTCGAACAGTCCCGAGCGCCAGCGGCGCGAACTGATGATCCGCCTCGCCTGCGAGTTCAAAAACGGCACGCTCGCGGAAACGATCGACAAGCTCCCGTACTATGTGAAGCCGTCCGGCACGAAGCCGCTTCACTGCTGCATCGAACACGACCGCGCGGTCATCGCCTGCCGGACCATGGCGCTCCTCGGGCTGGACGCCCAGGACGAGCAGGACGACAGCCGTTTCCCGCACGAATACCTTGAACAGATCTCCGCGGACTCCGAGCGTCCCGAACGCCCGCTGACGATCGCCCGCACCGCGTGTTCGTGCTGCCCCGACGCCAAGATCGAGGTCGTCCAGAGCCTGTGCCGCAACTGTTTCGCCCAGACCTGCATTCACGTGTGCCCGAACAACGCCATCAACATCATGCGCGGGAAGGCGTTCATCAACCAGGACGCCTGCGCCCAGTGCGGCAAATGCCTCATCGACGTCTGCCTGTACAACGCCATCAAGCGGTTCCCGATCCCCTGCGAGGCGGCCTGCCCCGTCGGCGCGATCAAAAAGAATGAACAGGGCTACGCAGAGATCGACTTCAAGAAATGCACGTTCTGCGGCAAGTGCTTCCGCGCCTGCCCGTTCGGCGCGGTCATGCAGCGGTCCGAGCTCATCCCCGTGATGAAGGCGCTGACCGAGGGCCGTCAGGTCGTCGCGCTCGTGGCTCCCTCGACGCCCAACCAGTTCCCGGGCGGCCGCGACAAGCTTTTCAAGTCCCTGCGGAAGGTCGGCTTCTCGGAGATCGTGGAGGTCGCCGAGGCTGCCGAGACCGCCGCGGGCATGGCCGCCGGGGAGTTCATCCGCAAAATGAAGCTCGGCGGCAAGCTCGTCGCCGATTCCAGCTGTCCGGCGTTCGTCGAGCTTGTGCGGCGTCATCTCCCGGCCATGCGGCCATATCTTTCGTCGGTGCCGAGCGCCATGGCGCTGGCGGGACAGAAAGCCCGCGAACTCTACCCGGACGCGGTGAACGTCTTCATCGGCCCGTGCATCGCCAAACGCTTCGAATCGCTGTCCTGCCCCGGCGTCGACCGCGTGATCACGGTCGAAGAGCTCGGCGCCATCCTGATCGCGCTGGGCGGAGCCGAACTCGAGCCGCAGGACTACATCCCGCAGGAGGCGGACGCTTCGGAACACGATTTCTCGCGCACCTGCGCCGCCACGGGCGCCATGCTCGCCGCCGCGCTCGAATCCGAACCCATGCTCGAGCTTCAGGAGAAGTTCATCGACGGCATCAACGCCCAGACCCTGAAGCTGCTTCACCTTTTCCTGTTCGGCAGGTCGCACGCCAATTTCATCGAAGTGCTCGGCTGCAGCGGCGGCTGCCAGAACGGCCCATGCACTTTTTCCATTCCCGACTGATCCCGGAGGAGCTGTAAGATGACATCGTTGTTCCGATATGTGTTCACGGCCGCGGCGGTCTGCGCCGTTCTGCTGTCCGCATCCGCGCTCCGCGCCGCCGATCCCGCTCCGAAGACCGACGAGTCCGGCTGGATCCTGCCCGGCGCGAACGCCGGCACTGGATGGCATCTCCGCCTGAAGGACGCCCGCGCCGAAGCCGCGAAGGACGAAAAACCCATTCTCATCGTGTTTTCCGGCCCGGACTGGAGCTCCGGCAGCAAAAGATTCGAATCCTCGATCCTGAAGTCAAAAGAATTCACCACCTCGGTGCGTCCCGCGGTCGTCGGCCTCTATATCCAGCACTTCGTGACCGTCGCCGCGCCGGAAGCTCAGGTCGATTCCAACCAGTCGCTGCGGAAAGCGCTTGCCGTTCCGCCGGTCTACCCGTGCACGGTCATTCTGGCGTCCGACGGGAAAAAGATCCTGGGGGTCATCCCGGGTGCGCCGGAAAAGAAGGCGTATCTCCGGCAGGTGGCCAAGCTCGCGGGGATCGCGATCCCGGAATAAAGGTCCGGCGGAGGCGCACCGTCGGCGGCACGCTGTTCCGCATTGCCGCGGCTTCGTATTTTTCCGCCTGAAATTGAACGGCTTTTTTCCGTTCGTTCCCTTGACATGACCTTTTAGCGTGGTATATTATTATAAAATTCAGCAGACAGCAGACGGACGTTTTTCCGTCGGGTCGCTCACGCTCTCCTTACTGACGATCACGGAAAAACGGCTGTCCGTGGCGCATGTCCGGCGGCATTCCGCGGGGCGCGTCCGGAATAACGATCATTCAGGAGAAAACGATGAAACAACGGATTTTCGGCGCCGTGCTTGCGGCTGCCGCAGTGACTGCCGGCGTGTTCCTGTCGGCGTGTTCCCTGTTCCGCGGCACGACGGACAGCATACTCGACGACGGCGAGGACGCCATCGCGTCAAACCGTGCGGCGTCCGGGATCGACACGGCGGAATTCACATACGAATTCGGTGACGGCGGGACCGCGCTGGTCCGCTACGAAGCGCCGGACCATGTCCGCCTCGACGTCTGGGACGGCGCCCGCACCGCGGTGTTCTGCCTGACCGGTGCGTCCGGATGGATGTATGTCCGCGGGGAATTGTTTGACATGACGGCGGAGGATATCGCGGAGATGCACGCCGCCCTGCTCCAGGCGATCCCGTTCCAGGTGAACTTCCAGGATATCTTCGGCGATGCCGAGCTTCAGGAGGAGACCGAATTCGTCTGCGGCGAGGAGTGCGACGTGATCCACGCGAAATTCCGCCGCAGTCCGAGATTTCCCGTCAAATTCTGGTTCAGCGAGGGTTCCGACCAGCTGGTCCAGTTCGAGGTCGAGCGGGAAGACGGCGTCCATACGATGCAGTATTTCGACTACCGCACGTTCGATGAAGACGTCTCGCTGCCCACGCACATGTTCCGGTTCTCGCCCGACGGAGCCGTGAAGGTCACGCTGATCTATTTTGAGGCCAATGCCGAAATTCCCGACCACGTATTCCGGAAGCCCAAAAAACTGAGTGAACTGGAAGGAGACAGATGATGAAGCTTACCATGACCGTTTTTCTGACGGCGGCCGCCCTGTCCCTCCGCACGGCCGCGTTTGCAGCCGAACCGGCGGATTCGGACCTGAAAAGAACCGACGTCACGCTCCGCGGCGCCAAGGAGCTCAAGCTCAAGGACGCCTACATCCTCGACAGGAAGCCGAACGGGGTCACGCTCGCGTACAGGGACGGCTGCATGTTCGTCCGCTTCTCCGACCTGCCGCGGGAATTCCAGCAGATGTTCGGCTACGACCCGGTCAAGTCCGCCCGCTACGAAAACAAGGTGAATGTCCAGAAGAAGCTCATCGAACGGGAGGAGAAGGAGCGGAAGGAAAGGGAGCAGAAGCGGAACTCCGAGGAGAACAAACGTTACAAGGACAGCCGGATCAACGCCCAGCAGCAGAAAATCAGCAGGCTCGAACACGAACTCGCGGAAGCGCAGAAGCGCCTCGACACCATGGACAAGACCATCAGCCAGGACCGCGACGCGCTCGGCATGTCCACCGTCGGCTCCTCCCGCGTCAGCATCGAATCTCCCTGGGGATACGGCGGCCCCATCCGCAGCGGCGAACACAACGCGGCCGTCACCAACATGCTTATGAAGGAAGTCAACATGCTGGACGCGAAACGCGAGAACCAGGCGCAGAACGTGATCGACCTGCAGCTGAAACTCGAGGCCGCCCGAAGAACGCTGGACAAGATGCTCCCGGACGACAAAGACTGATTTCCGTTTGTTCTGCTCATCCTTCCTCGAACCGAAATCGGAGAAAACACGGCAATGAAAAAGAATCCTCTGCGCTTCAGCCGGCACAACAAGGCGTTCAACTTCAGCCTGCTCGCCGTCGGCATCATCCTGCTCGGGTACATCATATTCAACTCTATCGAGATCAGCAGGAACATGCACGCCTTGAACAGTGCGCGGCTGGAATTTCAGGCATACACCCGCGTAAAGACCCGTCTCCGCGACGGTTCGGACAACTTGACCGAGAGCGTGCGGCGCTATGTTACGACCGGCGAAAAGAAGTTCCGCGACGAGTATTTCAAGGAAGCGGAGGAAACGAAAAACCGCGAATGGGGCATGGGCCTGCTGAAATCGCTCTCCGACGAGGGGGAAGTCACGGGCCGCATCAAGCAGTATGTCCATGACGCGATGGGATATTCCGTCGAGCTGATGAAACTGGAGTACGCCGCGATGCGTCTGATCGCGACGGAGGAGGATCTCGCCGATCCGGCCTATCCAAAAGCGCTGAGAAACGCCGACGTCCCGGCCGAGGACCTCGAAAAGGGGTTTGTCGAACGGAAGCGCATGGCGATCAGGATGCTGTTCAGCGACGAGTACGCGGAATCGAAGCAGGCCATCTACAATGCTCTGGACGACAGTCTGCTGGGGGCGGCCAAGCTTGCGGACTTCCGCCGCGAAGAGGCGGCGAAACGCCAGACGAACCTGTGGATCAACCAGATCGTCTCCATGGCGCTTTTCGTCCTGACATTCCTCGTGCTGCTGATCTGGTCGGAGTATATTTTCACCCGCAAAACGACGTTCCTGCAGGAGATGCTGGACACCATCCCGCTCATGATCTTCCTGAAGGACCGGAAGACCAGGCGCTATCTGGATTACAACCGGGCATTTTCCGATTATCTGCATTTGTCCGGCAGGGAAGACTTGAGGGGGAAAACCGACCACGAGATCCTGAATTCCGATTCCGCCCGCGAGATCGAGATCAACGACGAAAACGCCCTGGGCAAGGGGAACCGGCCGACCGTGTACTATGAGAGCGTGCCGACTCCCACGGGCCAGCCCCGCTTCTTCCGGACGACCAAGCTCGCCATCAAGGATTCCGACGGGAATCCGTGCCTGCTCGGCATGGCGCTGGACATGACCGAGGAGCACGAGCGCCAGCTGAACAGCGAGGCTTCCGAAGAGGCGCTGATGACGCTTCAGCAGGAACCTCTGCTCGCGACGCCGGTCAAGATCCTTGAGGTCATCCGCCGCAGACTGAACGCCGATTACTGCTATATGGCACGCTACCGCGAAGTGGAAGGCGTGATTTCCATCGACCCGGAGGCGTTTGTCATCCGCGGCGGACGCAGCCTGCCGAAGCAGATCTCCTCAAGCACCCGCGCGGTCTCCGACCTGGTCGACCGGGTCCGCATGCTCGGATGCTGCACGTTCAACGGCGAGGAGTCCGCCCGTCTCCGCAAGATCTTCCGGGTCGACCAGACGGCGCCGGACACGCCGAAGGCCGCCACGCACGTCGCGATGCGGCTGACCGTACAGGGCGAATTCTGGGGCATCCTTTCCGTGGCATACGTTTCCAACCGGAACCTGAACGACCTGGAAAAGGATTTCTTCCGGAAGAACGCCCATATTTTCGAGACTTCTCTCGAACGCGCCATCGTGTACGATGCGCTCGCCAAGGCAAAGAACGAGGCGATCTACGAAGGCAACATCTCGAGCAGCGTCCTCAACCTCATGCCCATCCCCTGCATCGTGAAGGACCCCGCCAACGAATTCCGCTTCATCCGCTGCAATCAGGCTTACGCTTCGCTGCATCTCCTGAAGCCTTCGGACATGGTCGGCAAGTGCGACGGAGATTTCTATGAGGGCGAATCGCTCGATTTCATCAGGCGCACAGACGCCGAGGCACTGGCAAAGCGCGAAATCGTCCATTTCGAGCACGCCTGCCTCTGGGGCGACTGCAACCGCCGCGTCTTCCTGTACTGGAAACTCCCGATCACGCTGAAGGACGGCCGCACCCTCCTCTTCTGCGTGGCGCAGGACATTACCGAGATCAAGCAGAAAATCAACACCGAACACTTCCGCAACGAGATCACGGCGTTCCTGCTCGGCCATTCCGAACCGGAGGAACTGCTCGACTTCGTGGCGAAACGCCTCATCGAGACCCTCGGCTGCCAGCACGTGCTCCTGCACCGGCACGACGGCACGCGCCAGGACTGGTTCCCGGACAACGACCACATCTACTGCAACAAGTGCGTCGACTGCCCGCTGAAGACCGCCGATCCCGCGCTCTTCTGCCACAACGGCAACGTGGTGCTGAACGACAGCAATATCTCCGAATTCCCGCTCCCGGACAACTGCCCGACCAGGATCCTCATCGCCCGCCAGATCTTCTTCGAGGGCGACGAATGGGGCAAGATCGGGACGCTCTTCACCGGGGACGCGTTCGAGTCGCTCGGGTTCTGCGAGGAGCTGCTCGAACAGGTCGCGAACGTGATCTCCGTCTGCATCGAGCGCAAGGCGCGCAACATGGTCATCAAACGCCAGAACGAGGAAGTCGTCCGCATCAACAGCCAGCTCCAGCTCGCGCGCGACCGCGCCGTCGCCGCCGAAAAGGCGAAGAGCTATTTCTTCTCCTGCATCAGCCACGACATCCGCACGCCGCTGAACGCCATCATCGGCTACACCGAACTCCTGAAAAAAGGCGGCGAGAACGAGAAGGAGCGGGACGGCGCTTACGACGCCATCACCATGAGCGGACGTTCCCTGCTTCAGCTTGTCAACGACATGATCGACCTCGCCAGGCTCGAATCCGATTCTCTCGTGATCGAACCCGTGCCTTCCGACCTCAACGCCCTTGCCGCGAAAGTCCTGCGGTCCTTCGAGATCGCCGTCGCGGGCAGGCCCGTGAAACTGCGCGGCGAATGGGACGATTCCGTGCCGTACGTCGAGATCGACCCGAAGCGCATGTGGCAGATCCTGTTCAACCTGCTGGACAATGCCGTCAAGTTCACCGAGGAGGGCGAAATCGCCCTGAAGCTCGCGTTCGAACGGGAACGGGGATCCGGCAGAGGCGTCCTCTCCATTTCCGTTTCCGACACCGGGGCCGGCATGAGCGAGGAGGAACAGAAGCGCATCATGCAGCCGTTCGCCTCGCTCTCCGAAAACGGCGAACACGAGATCGGCGCCGGGCTCGGCGTGACCATCTGCCGCCACCTGATCGAAAGCATGAACGGCACGTTCGAACTTCGGTCCGAGGAAGGCAGGGGCTCCGCCTTCGACATCCGGATCCCGAACGTCAGATTCTCCGAACGCACCGGCAGTTTCCCGCGTCCCGGCAGCCGGATCGACTTCCACGGCAAGGCCCGCGAATCGCTCCGCGTCCTCATCGTGGACGACGTGCCGCTGAACATTTCCGTCCTGCGGGCAATGCTCCGCAAAAACGGCGTGACCGACATCGTCTGCTCCGTAAACGGCAAAGACGCGCTCGCCAAGATCCGTTCGGATGCCGCCGGTTTCGACCTGGTCCTCACCGACCTCTGGATGCCTGAAATGGACGGACGGAAGATGCTTCAGGTGCTCCGCACCGAAACGCGCTTCCTGTCGCTCAACGTCATCGCCATCACCGCCGACGTCGACGCAAAGGACGAATGTATGAAACTCGGGTTCAGCGACGTCATCTTCAAGCCCGTCACGCTCGCCAAGATCGTCGACTTCCTGCCGCCGTCCGGCCGGCAGCCGGGCTGACGCCGGACCGCCGCATACACGGCCCTTAACGACGACGGATGCCGCGGAAACAGCGAAGACGGACGCGCAGACTCCGACTTCGCCGGTGTCTTTCGGACACAAAACGCCCCTGAAAAAAACGGCGAAAGGGAAAATCTGAAGGGAAACCGGAATCCGTGCTGACGGGCGGCGATATCCGCCTGCCCGAACTCTGCCGGGCACTGCCGCAGGGGAAGCTTCGCCTCGGGCATGGTCCTTTGGAACAAAGCCAAAAAAATGGCGGAGAGAGGGGGATTCGAACCCCCGAACGGGAATATCCCGTTAACGGTTTTCGAGACCGCCGCCTTCGACCGCTCAGCCATCTCTCCGGAGCTTGCAAAAAAAAGAAAGTGAAATATAATATACCCCGCAAAAACAAAAAAGCAAACGTGATCGCGCTTTTTTGATTTTCCTCCGCGCCGTTCTTCGCTGTCGTGAACCGACTTCCGGTTTCCTCTTCGGCGGTCGGGGAAATGAGGCGAGCACTGCCGCAAAGCGTTATCCAGCCGCGTTTATTTATTACATTTTTCCGCGCATGTGTGCGGAATCCGCTTGATTTTTCAGGATTTAAGATGTACATTATTCAGCTTATGCATTTTTTTATACAAGAAATAAACGACGAACAGCCAAAACAACACGAGAGAGGAGGCTGAGTGATGGCGAGTGAATTCGCGACGCTGTCCGTGAACGGACAGGACATTAAGTTGCCGATCATTGTCGGGACCGAGGGCGAAAAAGCGATAGATATCACAGCTCTCCGCAAGTCGACCGGCTACCTGACGTTCGACCCGGGCCTGATGAATACCGCTGTCTGCCGCAGCAGCATCACATATGTGAACGGCGAAAAAGGCATCCTGTGCTACCGCGGGATCCCGATCGAAAAACTTGTGGCGGACGAGAAACTGCGTTTCGTCCACATCGCATACCTGCTGGTCCACGGCAACCTGCCGAACCCGGAGGAGGCGCGCGCGTTCTCCAGCCTGCTGAACGTGAATTCGCTGCTGCACGAGGACATGCGCCATTTCTTCGATCTGTACCCGCGCGGCGCTCACCCCATGCACATCCTGTCCACCATGATCAATGCCCTGGCGGTGTTCTACCCGAACGTCGACCTGCTGTCGTTCCGCGAGGACATCGACATCTCGACGGCGCGCCTGATCTCCACGGTCCGCACGATGGCCGCCTTCGCCTACAAGAAGAGCATCGGCGAGCCGGTCGTGTATCCGCGCTACGACCTCTCCTACTGCGCGAACTTCCTGAACATGATGTTCGATTCGCCGGTCGCCCCGTACGAGATCTCCGAAGAGGCGGTGCGCGTGCTGAACGTGCTGCTGATCCTCCACGCCGACCACGAGCAGAACTGCTCCACCACGACCGTCCGCACCATCGGCAGCACGCAGGCGAACCTGTACGCCACGATCTCCGCGGGCGTGTCCGCGCTCTCCGGCCCGCTTCACGGCGGCGCCAACCAGGAAGTCATCGAAATGTTCCGCCGCATCGAACGCGACGGCGACGTGAGGAAGTTCTTCGACCGCGTGAAGGACCGCAACAACCCGGAACGCCTCATGGGCTTCGGCCACCGCGTCTACAAGACGTTCGACCCGCGCGCCAGGATCATCAAGGCGGAGTGCGAACGCTATTTCTCGAAACGGCATGTGACCGATCCGCTGCTCCAGGTGGCGTTCGAAGTCGAAAAGGCCGCCCTCAGCGACGACTATTTCGTCTCCCGCAACCTCTACCCGAACGTCGACTTCTACTCCGGCATCCTCTACCGCGCGCTCGGCATCCCGGAGAAGATGTTCACCGTGATGTTCGCGCTGGCGCGCCTCCCCGGCTGGATCGCCCACTGGCGCGAAATGATCGGCCACAGCACCCGCATCGTGCGCCCGCGCCAGGTGTATGTCGGCAAAAAATGTGACATCGAGGCTTGAAAACATCGCGCACGCGGTGTAAATTACACAACGCAATGCAAAACAAACAAGTTTTTTTGAATAAAACCCGAAAGGCAACCATCATGAAACTGTTCACTCTTCTGACCGCGGCCGCAAGCCTCCTGATCGTTTCGGCATGCGCCTCGACACCCGTTTCGACCGATGAACGCGTCAAGATCGAGGTCGCCGGAGAAACGGACGTCCAGCCCGGCATCGTCTATGTCTCCCCGGACGCCGCGAAGATCTTCACGCTCCGCGACGCGGATAAGGCGGACGACGCGCGCCATGACATCGAAACCGAGATCAACGAAAGCGGCTATCTGGCCGTGCGCGTCTTCGGCAAGACCGCCGAGCTCTCCGCCCTGAAGTGGGCGTTCTGCGGCGACATCGAATATGAATTCGGCTACCAGTTCATCTGGTTCGACGCCGACGGCAACCGTCTGGCCGCGGACGTTGAACGTCTCCGCAAGACCATTCCCGGCGACCCGGTCCGCTTCGTCGGCCACGCTCCGGCCGAGGAAGTCCGCAACTACGCGCTGATCCTGAAGACCGCCGACGAGTGCGATTTCTCCGCTCCCGCCGCTTCCGCCTCCGACGGCGAAGCCGCCGAGGCCGCGGAAAAGGACATCGAGACCGAAATCCTTGAGGACGCCGAGACCGCCGAGGCCGGCGATGCCACCGTTCCCTCGCTCCCGCAGGAAAATGTTTCCGGCGACAAGCAGGACGTGAAGGTCATCGGCACGGGCACGACCGTTCCCGCCGCCGTTCCCGCAGACAAGCAGTGATCCGACCACGCATCCTTTGGACTGATTCGCCATGATCGAACTTGATTTCAAGAAAAGCGGCGGCCTCATCCCCGCCATCGCCCAGGACTGGAAGACCGGCGAGGTCCTCATGCTCGCCTACATCAACGAGGAGTCCTGGAAGGAAACCCTCAGAACCGGACACGGCGTCTACTGGTCCCGTTCCCGCTCCAAGCTCTGGCACAAGGGCGAGGAGTCCGGCAACGTGCAGATCGTGAAGGAGATCCTGGTGGACTGCGACGCCGACACCGTGATTTTCAAGGTCGAACAGGTCGGCGGCGCCGCCTGTCACGAAGGCTACCACACCTGCTTCTTCCGCAAAGTCGCGGGCGACACACTGGAAGTCGTTGGAGAACGTGTCTTTGATCCCAGGAAAGTTTACAAAAAGTGAACTGATCGCCGGAGCCGCCGCGGCGTTTCCCGGCATTGCGCTCGTCCCGGACGCTGTCTGGGCCGAGAACACGTCCCTCGGCGCGGGATCCGGCACATTCCTGTATGCCTGCGTCACCGATCCGGGCGAGACGCTTGAATTCCTGCGCTTCGTCCTCAGCGCCGGCTGGACGGCGCGTCCCCTCGGCGCGGGCACGAACCTGGTCGGTTCCGACGAACCGACCGACGGGACCATTTACCTCAAACCGTCCGGCGTCCTGGCGGAGATCGCCTGCACGGACGACGGCGTCTGCACTGCCGGCGCCGGCGCGAAACTTGCCGCCGTCCTGAACGAGGCTCTGAGGCACGGCTTCGGCGGCGCGGCGGGCCTCTGCGGCATCCCCGGCTCCATCGGCGGCGGACTCCACATGAACGCCGGAGCAAACGGCCAGACCATCTCCGATTTCCTGCTGGACATGACGCTTCTCGACCTCGAAACCGCGTCCGTGTCCGTCGTCCCGAAGAACGCCTACTTCTGGCGCTACCGCGATTCCGGCATTCCGGACAACATCATGGTCATGTCCGCCCGGTTTAAGTTCCGTCCGGTCGATCCCGCCGCGGAACAGGCCGCCATGGACGCGGAACGCGAACGCCGCCGCCAGTCCCCCCAGGGCCGCAGCGCCGGTTCGATCTTCCGCAACCCCGCGCCCGAACTCTATGCGGGCCGTCTGCTGGAGTCTGCCGGGATGAAGGGCAAGCGCTCGGGCGCGTTCGTGGTGTCGCCGCTTCACGCGAACTGGATCGTGCGCGACGCGTCCCCCTCGCCGGAACTCCTGGAGCATTCCGGCCACGACTGCTACGAGCTCATCCGTGCCATGCGAAGCGCGGTTTTCCGGCATTCCAACATCATCCTTCAACCCGAGGTCAAATCGATCAACATGAAAGAACAGGCGGCGGCCATGTGCCAGCAGACTCCCCTCGACATCCTCGTCCTCATGGGCGGAGCCAGTTCCGAACGTGAAATCTCGCTTCAGTCCGCGGCGAACGTGGCGAAAGCGCTCCGCGACGCCGGACACAACGTCGACACGTACGACATCACGAAACCGGAGATCACCGACCGGATGCGCGCGGCCGACGTCGTCTACCCCGTGCTCCACGGCGGATTCGGCGAGGACGGCACGATCCAGGCGCTCATGGAACAGGCCGGGATCCCGTTCGTCGGCGGTTCTGCCGAAGCCTGCCGTATCGTAATGGACAAGTTCGCCTCGAAGCGCGTGATGGACCAGGCGGGCATCCGCAACGCCGCCTACGCCGTGATCGAGGACCCGGAGGCGGAGATCCCCGCCGGGATGAACCTGCCGCTCATCGTAAAGCCCAATTCCGAGGGCTCCACGTTCGGGCTTTCGCTCGTACGCGACGAATCCGAATGGAAGTACGCGATCGGCAACGCGCTGAAATACGATGCCCGCGTGCTCGTCGAGGAGTTCATCGCCGGAACCGAGGCCACGGTCGGCGTCGTGCTCGGCGAAGTCTATCCCGTGGTCGAGATCCAGCATCCCGGCACCCTCTACGACTACGACGCGAAGTACACCCACGCGCAGGGCGAGACCAAATACTTCTGCCCGCCGGCCACCATCGACCAGGCCGTCCAGAAGGAGATCGCCGCCGCCGCCCTGAAGTTCGCCCAGGCCGTCGGCAACACCACGCTCATCCGCATCGACGTGATCGTGCGCGATTCCGACAAGGCCGTCTTCATGCTCGAGGGCAACAGCCTGCCCGGATTCACGGCGTCCAGCCTGCTTCCCAAGTCCATCGCCGTCTTCGGACGCACCTCGGCCGAGGTCTGCTCCGCGCTCGCCTACGCCGCCTACCGCCACGGGAAGCAGAGCCTCCACTGAGGTTTGTGCTCTCGCGGAGCAGAGCACTGTGACAGCACTGCTTGCAGTGTCCGGCTCCGCTCGGACACGGGGAGACAAAGTCTCCACTGAAAAAGTGCGCGGCTTATGCTCGCGCACGGAGAATGTTTCATGAAGAAAGACGAAGAAAAGCACGAGGACGACAAGTATCTTTATCTGCTTTACGAAAAGAAAGATAAGGACTACTGGTGGAAATTCTGGAGGAACATCACCTTCGGGTGGATGAACTTCATCGTGCTCGTCCTGGTCGTTTTGTTCCTTCTTCTGGTCGAATTCTTCAAATGGTTGCAATAGGCGGTTTTTAACCTCGCCTTGTCGTTTTTTTCAGAAAGGACCACATGCAGCCGGACCCCGAATACATCATGCTCGATCTGCCGGACGGAATGCCGCCCGTCTGCTGTGCCGTCCGCCGGTCGCTGAAGGCGAAACGCTTCTTTCTGCGCGTCTGCCCGCATCCGTTTTCCGTCCATCTCGTGATCCCGAAACGGCGGTCCGTGGCGTCCGCAAAGGCGTTCGCCGAGAGCAAGGCCACCTGGCTTGCCGAGACGATCCGCCGTCTGGCGCCCGAACCCGGCGTGATGCCGCGCGGACCGGATGTGCCCCGTCGGATTCCGTCGGGACTTGAACTCCGCCTGACCGGGGAGCATCTGCAAATCGCCGTGGAGGAGACGCCCGGCGCGGAGGAGGTCCGCTGCTGGTTCGATCCGCTGTTCAACCAGATCACGATGCGGGGCGATCCCGCCGATGCGAAGGCGTTCGCCCGCGCGTTTCTGGAAATCCTGACGCAGCTCGCCGACCCCGTGCTGAAAAGCCGCATCCGCGCGCTTGCCGCGCCGCTGAACCTGCCGGACTTCCGCGTGCTGGTGCATCCGCAGAGATCGCGCTGGGGGAGCTGCTCCCACACGGGGAAAGTCACGCTGAACACCATGCTGATCCTGTTCCCGCCCGACGTCGTGGACTACGTGATCCTGCACGAACTCTGCCACAAGTTCGAGATGAACCACTCCGAACGCTTCAAGCAGAAAATGGACGAGTTGTGCCCGGACTGGCGCGACCGCGACGCCCTGCTGCGGCAATGCGCAAAAGAGCTTCCCGACTTTCTTCTCTGAAAAACACCGGTTTCCGGTTGAAAAAAAGCGCTCCGCCTGTATAGTAAGATAAAGCGTTTTTGCGCTGTTCCGTTTTGAATCGAAACCGATTTGCTTTTGGAGGTTTTCATGGAATTTTACGATGTGATCGAAGCCCGGCGCAGTGTCCGCGGCTATCTTGACAAAAACGTCCCGGACGAAGCCATCGCGAAGATTTCGCGCGCCGTCCAGCTCGCCCCCACCGCCTGCAACCGCCAGCCGTTCCAGCTGTTTCTGTTCCGCGACGCCGCGATCCGCGCGAAGATCTGCGACAAGGTCACGTTCTTCCCGTGGCTGAGAGAAGCGCCGATCGTGGCCGTGCTTGCCGGAAACGCCTCCGCCGCGTGGGAGCGCCCCGACGGCGGGTCCATCGTCGACGTCGACGCGTCGATCGTGATGGAGCATTTCGTGCTTGCGGCGACGGCGGAAGGGCTCGGCACCTGCTGGATCTGCTGCTACGACCGCGCCCAGGTGGATGCCGCCGCGGGGATCGCCGCGCCGTGGCGGTCCGTAGCGATCTCACCGCTCGGATTCGGCAGGGAAAACGCCTGCCGTCCGCGCAACGTGAAACCCGTGGACGAACTCGTGAAGGTGATCGGATGAACTACCGTCAATTTGAACAGACGCCCGACGGGCTCTGGCGGCTCGGCGGCGAAGGCGTCGGGTTCGAGCTCGACAAGCCCGCCGCCGGACTCTTCACGCTGACCCCGTTCGACGGCCTGGCCGTGACCTCGCTGGAGGCCGTCCCCGGAGAATACCCGGAATCCATGGCGCTTGCCGGACTCCGCCGTCCGCACCACTCCGACGACGGCGCGGAAGTCTCGTTCGACTGCGAGAGCCGCATCCCGTTCGGTATCCCGATGACGATCACGCATCACTACAAGCTGGACGCCGCCTCGCTTGCCGTTCAGACCGGATTCGAACTGCCGCACGCGTTCGAGCTCCGCAGCCTGACCGCGGGCGGCCTGCGGTTCCATGGCGCGATCGAGACGTATTCCATTGTGAAGACGCCCTCCGCCGAAGGGATCGTGAAGGAACCGGAGATGAAGGCGTTCGATGCTTCCTCCAATGCTGAACTTTACAAGGGCGCGACGCCTCCGCTCGCGATCATCTTCCGCCTCGCCGGTGGCCGCGTCGTGCGGTTCGAGACCGGCAAGGACATCTGGCGCTGGGCCAATGCCGCCCGCATCGGAGACGGCGTTTCCAAGTTCATCGTCCGAAGCGAAGGCGGCGACCTGATCTGCACGTGGAGCCTGTACGTCTTCGCGCCGTCGTCACCGGACACGCCGCCTCCTCCCGGTCGCAACTGGAACATCACCTGGTCGCTTCAGTGGGGCGAGGAAGCCCCTGCGGACAGCAAGTTTGCCGACGTGCTGGACCTGCGCGCCGAATGCGCCGATTGCGCCTGCGCCCAGGCCACCGAAAACTACCTGAAGAAATGGGTCCGCGCCCGTCTGTCTTCCGCGAAGGAAGGCGACGTCTTCGCCGTGGCGGTCGGAGGCGGACATTTCTGCCGGCGCGCCGGCCACCTCGACCGCGGCCGCAAGAAGGACCTGCCGCATTGGGACCTGCCCGCGCTCCGCGAATTCGCCCGCTGGGCAAACCGCCAGCTGCGGAAATCCGGCGCGGAACTCGTGCTGACGTTCGGAAAGGAAAGCTGACCCATGCTGAACGCGGCTTTGGATTTTTCCTGCGGCGAACTCTCGTTTGCCGCCGTGGACGGCGACGGACGGACGCTTGCGTCGTTCCAGGTCGATCTGCCCGGACGCGACTCCTCCTCGCTCCCGGTCCTCGTGGGCGATGCGCTGAAGAATGCCGGACTCACCTACGACGATATCGGGAGCTGGACGGTCGGGACCGGGCCGGGCTCCTTCACCGCGCTTCGCGTGGCGGCGGCATTCGTGCTCGGCGCGGCCCACGGCAAGGATCAATTCGTGCGCGGGATCCCGTCCGCCTGCGGATTCGAGGGCGAAACGCCGTTCGGCGACCGCGTGCTGGTGCTGTACGACGGCCGCAAGCACGAACTGCTCGGCTTCGGCCTGAAGCGCAGCGGCGCGTTCTGGATCCCGGACGGGTGGCAGGGCGTGCTGGAGACACCGGACAAGCTCACCGCCCTGCGCGGTTCCTACGACACGTTCACGGCAAGCCCGAACGACATGGAGGCAGTCCGCCTCTTCGATCCGGCGCTCCCCGTTGTCCTCTCTCCGCACGTGAACGCCGCCGTCCTGGCATCCATCCCGCCCGGCGTCTGCGACATGCCGCCCACCGAGCTCATTTATCTGCGGCCCGCGGTCTTCGTCGACCCGAAACCCATCCGTACTTTTCCGGGAGCGTGAGGTATGGAAACGCGCGTCGGCAGAACCTTGCACCGTCTCCGGTTTCCGCTTGCCGGATTCCGCGCGCTTCTTCTGCCGACGCTGCTCCTGACCTTCTCCCTTTGCTTCTGCCTTTCCGCCCAGACCGCGAACCTGGCGCTGCCGCATCCGATCCCGCCGCCCGCCGCGGACGACCCGCCGCCCGCACGGAAACAGACGGTTTCAACCAGGCCCGCGACAACACAATCCTCGCAGCAGAAACCGGCATCGGCTTCGACAACGAAAACGTCCACTTCGACGTCAAAGACGTCCACCTCGACCGCAAAGACGGCCACAGCGTCGTCCGCTCAGCCGAAAACGAATACGGCAACCGCCTCCGCGGGAGCGATATCCGCTTCTTCGACGGTTGCCGCAAAGACCGCCCCGAATTCCGGCGGTTCGAAGATACTGTTGGACGCCTCCGGCAACATCATCCCGATGAACGGTTTGTTCGTCGGCGGCCCCATCCTGCTGCCCGCGTCGTACACGGCCAAGCCGAA
>JAEEGG010008621.1_pt1 | contig 23078 bp, 21 predicted proteins | sample 9134161 | NCBI WGS metagenome assembly JAEEGG01 (sample SAMN16246543, study PRJNA631951) | gut metagenome | biome: gut microbiome; feature: rumen; material: CR-attached | host: Bos | place: Iran: Karaj | collected 2018-10
ATTGTCCGATTGACGTAAAACAGCTTGTCCGCCGGACGATAGGCGTACGAGATACCATCCGCATCTTCGTCGCTGTAGAGCACTTTCGTCTTTCCTCTCCCCTCTTTAGATATCTGCAAATTCCCATCTCCTGTCAACCAGTTCAACCTACGCGACAGCCAACCGCGAGCCGAAGTAATTGTCCAAAGTACCACCAGCAGAATGAAGCTGAAGTAAATGACAATTGCAATATAATCGCCATTTATCTCCCCACAGAAGGGAGTCGTTATAAGTTTGTACAGCAGGATTGCAGCCCCAGACCATATCCCAAAATAGACGATTGCCCGAACCACAGGGTTCATCTCCTTGTTGGCAGGTGATTTACGCCGTGACGAGAAGGAGGGAGATTTTTTCTCTGTCTTTCTTAACTTCATCATCTAAAGACACTCGCTGACGCTGCCAGCCTCTAGGAGCCGTTGGCGGGCCTCTTCGTAGCTCAGGCCTAACGAGTCCTGCAGCATGCGTGTTCCCCGGTCAACGAGCTTGTTGTTTGTCAGTTGCATGTTCACCATGCGGTTGCCCTGCACACGCCCCATGCGAATCATCAGCGTGGTAGAAATCATGTTCAGCACCATCTTCTGTGCCGTTCCGCTCTTCATGCGGCTGGAACCCGTCACAAACTCCGGCCCGACAATGGTCTCAATGGAATAATGGGCCGCAGCTGCAAGGGGAGTAGAAGGATTGCTGGTGATGCAGCCTGTCAGCAGCCCGTGACGGCGCGCCTCTTCAACGGCACCAACGACATAGGGCGTCGTGCCCGAGGCAGCGATGCCGATGACCGTATCGTCGACAGACGGACGATAGACCTCCACATCTCTCCACCCCTGCTCCGCCTTGTCCTCGGCCCGTTCCACTGCATGGCGCAAAGCCTCGTCACCACCGGCAATGACCCCTGTCACCCAGGTTTCGGGCACGCCAAACGTGGGAGGCAGCTCACTGGCATCGAGCACGCCCAGCCGTCCGCTGGTGCCCGCCCCCACATAGAAAAGTCTGCCCCCTCGCCGCATCCTCGGCTCTATGGCCTCCACCAGAGCCTCTATCTGCGGAATGGCCTGTCTGACAACTTCAGCCACCAGCATATCCTCTTCATTGATATGCTGTAGCAACTCACCTACCGGCATCTGCTCCAGATGGTCATAGCGCGACGGCTGTTCCGTAATCTTGTCTTTTGCTTCCACACTGATATCCTAATTATTTCATCTTCTTATCTGGGGCCCATGTTTACAAGCCAGTCCAATAAAGATTATATATTTTCTTTTGAGATTACCAAATTACCCAAATAATCACCCCCCCAAAAAAACTTCAGCATTTCGAAGGATTACACTAATTGTTTGAGCCAGAGGTCGAAGAAACGGTCGTAGACCCGGTAGCCCTTTGTATCGCGGCAGACCATATCCTTATCGAGCAGCACCGTCAGTGCCGTCTTCACGCTGCTGGGGCTGGGCAGGTCATACTGTTTGATAAAATCATTGGCTTGCGGACTCACCACGCAGTCTCTTTTTGCTATCGCCTTCAGGAGCGACAGCTGATTATCCGTCAGGAATCCAATAAGTGTCTCATATTGCATGCTGTTTCTGTGAACTATATGCCAGACGGCCTCGTTCACCTGCCGCTCATTGTCTACATGGCGCAGCACCTCATACAGACGGTTCAACACTTGCTGAATGTTCTGGGTGATGCCCCCGAACCGCTGATAGACAGCGCTGAACACCTCACGCGAGATGCTTCCATGCTTAGCCTCGAAAAAACGGCTGGCAAAAACATAGTAGATTTCCTCATGAAGTGGTGCCAGACCCATTGAGGCTGTGCTCTGATAGAAAGGCCTGTCTGGCGACTGAAACATCTGCGCCATCAGATGCTGTTTGCTGCCGGAAAAAATGAAATGGACGTTGGGCGCAAACTGTATATAGGAGCGAAGTTGCGCCTCCAGCCCCTGTTCAGGGTAATAGGTTATCTGCTGAAACTCGTCAATGGCAATGTAAACCTTCTGGCCACTCTGGTTGAGGAAGTCAAAAATGCTTTTGAGCGTCATCACCGACTGCGACGGTTCGATGCTGACAGACACTGTAGGCATACCTGTCAGAGGGTCAGCGCTGAACACGGGACGCCAGGAACCGAAAAATTCCAGCAAGCGCTTGAAAGTCCTTTGCTGGTGCGACAATACGTGCTGGGCGATGGCTGTGCCCATTAGCTGCACAAAGTCGTGCTGATTTTTAGTAGCGAAGATGTCGATATAGATGCAAATAGCGTCCTTATCCGTCTCCCTGATGCGATAAAAGGTATTCTGTATAAGCCCTGTTTTACCAATTCTTCGGGGAGAAATCAGCGTTGTGTTGCGCCCGTTTTCCATATTCGCCATCAAATCTTCCGTTTCTTCTGTGCGGTCACAGAAGTATTCAGGACTCACATAACCCTGATAAATAAAGGGATTTGCTGGAGTGAAGTTTTTTTTCTTTGCCATATATCCGTATGTTTGACATCACGCAATTTCCGTGACGGAATTTCCGTGACGTAATTTTCACGATGCAAAGATAAGGAATAATTTTGAAACTCCCAACTTTTTTGAGCATTATTTGGAGCTTACAGCTTCTTTTCTGTGAGATACGAACCAGAAACAGGCAGCATTCCCGTTAAGAGGATGCTGCCTGCTGTCGCTGTCAGTGCGAATACTTACTTCACGCGGAGCGTAATGCCCTTGCGACCAATCTTGGCCCCTTTCTTTGTAGCCTTTCCATTGACAGCATTGAAGCTGCGGGCCTGGTTGGCTACGGGCACGAAGGTTGTCTGCGAGGCATTGAACCAATAGTAAAGGTTCTGCAAGTCGGGCGAGCCGACGAGTGCCAGGTCGGTAGTGGTGAGCGTGCCGTCGGTGTTGATGTCGAAGGCAATGTCGTTGCTGCCACTCTTGGCATAGGTGAAGATGTAGTAGGGCGTGCCCTCGTCTTCCTCAATGCCCAGGTATGCGAGGCTCTCGACATAGAGCTTGGCATCGTTCAGGTCGACGCGTGCAGGAACTTCTGCCCCCTCCAGATAGAGATTCTTGATGATGAGGCTGTCGGCTACCGTGGGATGCTCCTCGATGGTGAAGTTGCCCAGTTTGTACTGTTTTCCGTCGCTGGCCTGTACGCCATAGTAGGTGAACTCACCCAGCACCATGTCTTTCGTGTAGACGAAGTTGAGCAGCTGCTCGGTGGCATTGCCATACACCACTTCGCCGTCCTCGTCCTGGAAGGTGATGTTCAGCTCGAGCAGGATGTCCACGAAGCTAGAGCCCTTGGTATTGATAGCGCCAAAGACTTGTTTGCCCACGGCCTTGAAGCCGAGAGGCTGGCTCTCGAAGTCCTCGGGAACAACAATCTTACCGTCTTCCGTTATGCAGAATAAGAGGTCGTAGCCATCTGCGTAAGGAGCTTCAATGCGGTAGGGAACGCCATTGGCTTTCTCGAAGCGGTCGTAGCAACCCTTTTCGGTGGCAGCCAGGTCAGGATCCTGCACGCCCTTGTAGAGCTTCACCTTGTCTTTCTTGGTGCCGAGCTGTGTGGAAGTGAAGATGCCCGAGAAGACCTCCTCCCATTCATAGTCATCAATTTCGGCAGTGTACTCTGGCGTAAAGCCCGGGAAGGTGATGACGATGTCGCCATCGTTCTGTGTGTGGTTCCAGCCGCCTACACCGTCCATGTAGTACCAGGGAGCCAGCTGTATCTGTCCCGGTGTCTTGCCGTCGGCCTGATAGGAGAGCACCTTGTTGTGCGTCCAGTTGCTTTCAGCGGCGGTGCTGCTGGCCCATTTGGGATGGCGGATCCACACGTCGGCTCCGTAGTTCAGGTTGAAACAGCCAGAATTAAATTCCTCGTAGGTGACAATGCCACCCTTGCTCACGGTCAGCTCGATGTATTCGGGCTGTTTTCCGTTGAACTCGCCCGGTTTCCAGTCGGGGTTAGCCTTTGCCTTCTCCAATGCCTCATCCAGGGGATGCATGATGCGGAACTGGTTTGGAGCGTCATCACGCTGCATGATTTCCACCTGGCTGGAATAGCAAATGTAGTAGTTCTCCTCGAACGTACCGGTGCCCAGCGAATTCCACTTCACGCGGGTGACGGTATAGGTGAAGGTGATGTCCTGCGAGTAGTAGGACACGAGCGAGGGGTCGCTGGTGCTGACCTTCAGCACATGGGGCACGCCTATTTCTGCGCCGTCGTAGGTCACGTTAACAGTGGCCACCGTGTCGCCCTCGGCGAAGGTGGCATCCGAAATCTTGAAAACGTTGTTAGTATTCTCAACGATGTCGAGGTTCACGGTCTTGGCAGGCAGGGCGGTGGTGATATTGTCGCCAGTGATAGAGTCATTGCCCTGGGAATCCTTGCCCCATGTGTAGGCATGCTGCACACGACGGTAGACCTGGAAGCTAGCCTTGGTAGGAGCCGTGGGGTCGACGCTCTCCGTCACGCTGGTCTGCTTGAAGTAGATATTGGCATAGTCGGGAGTGGCATTCCACTCTCCGGGGCCGGCGTATTTATCGTCGTCATCGCTACAAGCCGTAAACAGGGCAGCCGAAGCCAGCGTAGCGAACAGGAATATCTTATTAATCTTCATAATGCAAATTATTATTTAATGAATGGATTATTAATATTGCAATGTTTAGTCCGTTACGCCGTCACGCAAGCCGGGGTTGTCGCCCTGCACAGGCTGGGAGCCGCCCTGGTTGTCGATGATGCCACGGTTGTTGTTCATCTCGGTGGTGGGGAAGCGCATGTTCAGATAGGCATTGTCGGCGGCCACGTTGAACTGCCATGCCTCGGGGAAGTTGGTAGTGCCTGCACCGTGGAAACGCACGATGGGCTTGCCCAGGCGCTTGGCATCGCTTGTGAAGAAGCCTTCGCACCACAGCTCTACACGGCGCTGGAACCAGATCTCGTCGGCCAGCGACAGTCCGCGTCCGGTGCTGCTGTAGTTAGGATCGCGATAGGTACGCACGAAGTCCTCCAGCACCTGACGGCCCTGGGCCTCCTGACCGCTCTTGGCCAGACCCTCGGCCTGGATGAGAATCATCTCCTCCACGCGCATCAGGGGCCAGTCGTTGTCGTTCACGGTGGAACCGACACCGCTCTTCATGCCAAACTTGATGTTGGTGTAGGGAAGGAATGCCACCTTGCCACCGTCGCTGGTCTCAAAGTCGGCAATCTCGTCGCCCGTAGCCTTCACGGTGTTGTCGCCCGGATCTACCCAAGTGAGCTTCTCCCAGTTGGGGGAGTGCTTGTCCTTGTTGAGCCACCAGCCCTTGCGCACGTCGGTATCGGGAATCTTGTTGTAGAGCAGGGTGTTGATTTGAGGAACGTTGTCGGTGGCAGGGCCGTAGCCGTCGCCAGTGAAAGCAGAAATCCACGACGAGGCGGTGGAGTACTCCTTACCCTCGACGAGTGCCTTGCTCACGTTGATACCCCAAATCCAGTTCTCTTCCTTCGAGATGTCGCAGAAGGCGGGCTTGCTCACGGCGGCGATGCTGGCAGGCTTGAAGCCCTTGGCAGCCTCGGCGGCGTCGGCAGCAGCCTCGGCAAACTTGCCAATGGCCAGGTTGGCGCGGGCACGCAGGCCGTAGGCCACATGCTCGTCGACGTAGGCGCGGTTGGTGCGCACGATACCGGCTTTCTTAAACTGGTCGATGGCCTCGGTCAGCTCCTGGATGATGTACTCATACACCTCCTTGACGGTGGCACGGGGATTGTCGGTGAAGTCCACGCCTTCCTTCAGCAGGGGCACGCAGGGCTGGTCGGCAGCCGTGGCATAGCCAAACTGGAAGTAGGGAGCCAGGGCCATGTAGTCGAATGCGCGCACCACGCGGCACTGTGCCATCTGGTTGATGATGTTCGGATCCTCGGAACCCTCGGGCAGCGAGGCGATGAACTCGTTGGCCAGACCTATCTGTGTGTAGGGCACCTTGTAGCGGATGAACGGGTTGGCATAGTTAGGATTGCGGTTCGAATACTCGCTGGCCGTGGAGAACCAGTTGTAGTTGTTGTTGCCGCCAAAGCAGTCGGCACCCTCCAAGTCGAGCGACAGGGCAGCCATGACGAAGCCGAAGTCGTCGGCACGCGAAGAGGTGGGATATCCTGCGTAGGGCTTGGCCATGATGTTGAACACACCGGCAAAGCTGGCCTGCATACGTGCAGGAAGTGCAAGGTTGGTCTCGGTCACCTGGTCGGCGTGCAGGTAGTGGCCCTCGGGCAGCTGCTCTTCGATGTCGTTACAGCCCACGGTAAGCAGGGCGGCGCCGGCCATCAGGAAAGAAATCTTATATAGTTTCATATTCTATTCGTTTTAACTTTATAACCTTTTAACTATTAAACCTTAGAAAGTAACCGAGAGTCCGGCTGTGATGGAGCGCATGGCCGAATAGGCACCCGACTGCAGACCGCTGCCAGAGGTCATTGAGCCTACGCCCAGCGAGTAGCGGGGGTCCATACCCTTACGCTTGGTGAGCAGGAAGAGGTTCTCGCCTGCCACATAGACGCGGATGCTGCGCAGCGTGAGCGGGGTCACCCAGCTGGCGGGCAGCTTGTAGCCCACGGAGAGGTTGTTCAGGCAGAGGTAGTTGCTGCTGGTGAGGAAGCGGTCCTGCGCAGTCTGTGAGCTCACGCCGGGATCGTCGACAGCAGCACAGCTCAGACGTGGAATGTTCGAGCCCTTGTTGGTCTCGCTCCAGGCGTTGAGCAGGTCGCGGTGCAGGGCATGACCACCCTCCAGACCGTTGTGCATCAGCTGCATATAGCCGCCGTCGTAGAACTTGCCGCCCAGCTGGAAGCTGAACTGTGCCGACAGCTCCACACCGTAGACCGTCAGGTTGGTGCCGAAGCCGCCCTGAACCTTGGCCAGGATGTCGCCGCAGTCGTAGCGGGTAGCCTTCGAGATGTCGGTGACCACGCCTTCCTCCACACCGTAGGGATAGTCGCTCTCCTTGTTGCCGTAGCTGTTCACGCGGGTGTCGCCAGTATAGGGATCGAGCGAGCCGTCGGCCTTCTTCTCCTGACCCACGCGGTTGCCGTCCTTATCCTTCACGAACTGTGCGCGATAGAGGGCCTGACCCTGTTCGTTCACGCCGACAAACTGCACCATGTAGGCCTGGGCAGAAGAGCCGCCCTTGCGGATGATGCTGTTCGAATAGCGCTGTCCGGTCTCGGCGATGCCGGGATCGAGCTCGGTGAATTCGTTGTGGTTGTGAGCCAGAGCCAGATTCATGCTCCACTCAATGTTCTTCTGGCGGATGATGGTTCCGTCGAGGGCCAGCTCAATACCGCTGTTCTTCAACGTACCGATGTTGACATAGTAGCTGTTCACGGTCTTACCGGCCGAGGCGGGCAGCGTCTTGGGCCACAGCAGGTCGCTGGTGGTGCCGCTGTAGACGTCGATGCTACCAGAGAGGCGGTTCTTGAAGAGGGTGAACTCCAGACCGGCATTCCACGACTTCTTCGTCTCCCAGGTCAGGTCTTTGTTACCCATGCGGTACATGGTGATGCTGTACTCCTTGGTGGTGGCATTGTAGGAAGTGCTGAACTGGTCGGCGTAGGCGTAGTAGTTCATGCCCTGGTCGTTACCGTTCTCACCGTAGGAGAGCTTCAGCTTCAAGGCGTCAATCCAGGAGATGCCCTGCATGAAGGACTCCTTGTTGATCTGCCATGCGCCGCCGATACTCCAGAAGGTACCCCAGCGGTGGCCGGGAGCGAACTTCGAGCTGGCGTCGCGGCGGAAGGTGCCGTTGACGTAGTACTTGTTGTCGTAGTCATAGCCCAGACGGGTGAAGTAGCCCTCGAGCATGTAGTTGTCGGTATAAGAATTCAGCGACTTCTGCTCGGTGCCGGTGGCATTGCCCAGCTCGCCGATGAAGGGGTCGTAGAGGTGGTCGTTAGAACCGTTGAGCATCTGCTCCTTCAGCTTGTACTGCTCGTAGCCGACGAGGGCGCTGACATTGTGCCTCTCGGCGAAGGTGCGGGTGTAGTTGGCCAGATACTGCTGGTTCACGGCGAAGGTGCGGTCGTGCTCCACCTCGGCAATACCATCCTGCGAACCGTAGGATGCGAAGGCGCTGTAGAGATAGCTGTAGCGGTTGTTGATGCTCGTAGCGCTGAGCTGGGCCGTGAGGCTGAGTCCTTCGATGGGGGTGACGACGGCAGCCCACTGTCCGGTGAAGATGTCGCTGAACATCTGCTTGCGGTTGAAGTCGTTGTCGCGGGCGGCGTTGTTCTGGAAGCCGGGACGCGTCTGGCTGCTGTTGTTGTGGGTCATATAGAGCTTGCGGCCGTTCTCCTTGACGATGTTGCCGTCCTTGTCGCGCAGGTAGAGCGGATAGATGGCACCCATGGAGTTGGCATAGTAGAACAGGTTGCCGCTCGAACCGTAGGTGTCACTGGTGTAAGCAGGATTCTCGGTGTCGCGGTGGGTGAACGACATGTTGGTGGTCAGCTTCAGCCACTTCTTGGCCTGGTAGTCCACATTCAGACGGCCAGTGTAGCGCTCGAATTTGGAGTTGTCCACCATGCCGCCGTCGTTCAGGTAGCCGGCGCTGGCATAGTAGGCCATCTTGCCGCTGTTGCCCGATGCCGACACGTTGTACTCCTGACGGAACGAATTGTGATAGAGCTCGTCATACCAGTCATCGGGCATGAAGAGGTACTTGCCGTCATAGTAGCCCAGCTTGGCATTGGGGTTCAGCTTGAAGTTGCGGCCCACGAGGTTCTGGCCCTCGGGCACGGTGTAAACCTGCACGCCCACACCATTGTTGCTGCTGCTGAGCAGGTTGCGCTGTGCGTAGGCATGAGCCTGCTCGTCGGTGGCACCATGATAGTACTGGCTGTTGTAAAGAGAGCGGTACATGGTCTCATAGTATTCGGCAGGACTCTTGATGATGTCGTACTGCGGAACCAGGCGCGAGTTCGAACCCCACTTGGCGTCGAACTTAATCTCAGCATCCTGGGCGGCACCCTTGGCCTTCTTCGTGGTGATGATGACCACGCCGTTGGCACCACGGTTACCGTAGATAGCAGCTGCCGAAGCATCCTTCAGCACCGACATCGACTCGATGTCCTCGGGGTTGATAGTGTTCATAGCCTGCTCCATGGGCACACCGTCCACAATGTAAAGGGGCGTGTCGCTGGCAGCGTAGGAGCCGATACCACGGATACGGATGGTGGGAGCCGAGCCAGGGCCGGCATTGCCGCCCGTAGTGGCGATGACACCGGCCACCTTACCCACGAGTGCGCTGGTGGCACTCGACGTGACGTGACTGGTAATCTCACTGGAGTTCACTTCAGAGGCCGAACCGGTGAAGGCCGACTTCTTGGCCGTACCATAACCGATGACAATCACCTCGTCCAGGGCCTGACGGTCGCTGGTCAGCAGGATGCGCATGTTGGGACGTGCACTCACTTCCAGGGGCTCCATGCCCACATAAGTGATTCTCAAGGTGTTCTTACCCGCAGGACAGGTCAGCGAGAACTGACCGTTCGAGTTGGTCACCGTACCGACATTGGTGCCTACGACCTGAATGGTTGCGCCGATGACGGGCTGCCCATCGTCCTGAGACACCACGGTACCATTGACTTTAGTCTGGGCCAATGCACCCCCCACAAAAAGGAAGAGCACGGCCAGTAATGTCATGAGTCTTTTTTCCATAAATCTCTCTCGTTTTTTGTTAATGATTAATTGGTTTTCGTTTCGTTATTTTACGTACGTGTACATTATATTATAACACGGCAGACACCCCCAAAAGAGCAGAATGCAATGTTACAGTTTGCAAAAATAAGCAATCTTTTTATAAACGCCAAACGTTTCTGTTAAAAAGTGATGATTCTGCCACGATTTTTTGACAGAAAGCAACATTAATTCTGTTTTATTTAGCTTTAAAGCCAAAAAAACTAGCAAAAAACATGCAAAAGGACCTTCTTGCCGGCACATGCCTGATCCGCCGGCTGCGCCTTAATTCACAAAACATATTAAATTAATCGGCAAAGATAGTCTAAATAGCCGGAAATGTCGTAAATTTGCACCAGAAATCAGAATCGCTAACGAAGGAAAGAAGTTTTAGAACATGAAACTTGCAGAAGCATTAAGCATCCGAAAGGATTTGCAGAAGCGCATCCAGCAGTTGGGACAGCGCATCCAGAACAACGTGAAGGTGCAGGAGGGCGACGAGCCGTCAGAGCAGCCTGCCGAGCTGATGAAGGAGCTCAGCTCGTGCCTTGAGCAGCTTGAGTCGCTCATCTGGCGTATCAACGCCACGAACATGAACACCCTAAGCCAAGAGGGCAAGACACTGACTGAGCTGATGGCACGAAAGGACGTGCTCACCATGCGAATCAGCACGTTGCGCAGTGCCTTCGACGCAGCATCGTCGGGCCACGACCGCTATTCACGCTCGGAGATAAAGATGGTGACGGTCATCGACGTAAAGGCGCTCGGCAAGCAGATTGACGACTATTCGGCTCAGCTCCGTAAGCTCGACATCGAGATACAGTCGCTGAATTTCCAGACGGAGCTCTTTGACCCAAAGAGCGAAAAGTGAACAACAGGCATCCGCATTCTCAGGGCGAACCGAAAAAACCACATCGACCGCTGTCCGGAGCCGTCAGCACCCGTTCCATGGGGAACATCACGGCGCAGGCTCAGCACGTCCTTACTCGCATGCACTGCTCATGCAGCACATCGCACTACCACTCGGTTGACTGTGAGTGTCGGATGCCTTTCAAATGAGGGTGTTCAGTTTGGTGTACCCGCCTCTCGTGGAGAGTCGCGTGGTGTAGGAACAGGCCTTCTGGCTGTCCCTATAGCAGGCATACATTTTGAGCACATCAAATGGGACAACCTTTTTCCCTTCTCGCGCGCGTGCGCGTAATAAAAGCGAAAAAAAAGCGCTACAGGAGCTACTTTAGCACCAAACAAACTGACAGACAGATGGTTGTTTGTAGCTACATCACTTTTTTAGGAGCTACTTTTATAGCTACAGGCAGAGAGAAACGATAAGCGGAGAATACTGCCGCCGTTTGAAAAAATACGAACGCCGTTTGGAAAAATACGAACGCCGTTTTGCAAAATACTGCCGCCGTTTGGAAAAATACGAACGCCGTTTTGCAAAATACTGCCGCCGTTTGAAAAAATACTGCCGCCGTTTGGGAAAATACTGCCGCCGTTTGAAAAAATACTGCCGCCGTTTGGAAAAATACTGCCGCCGTTTGGGGCTGTAGCTACAAAAGTAGCTCCAAAAATGACGGTGTAGCTACAAGCAACGGTTTGCATCCCAGAAAGTTAGCCATCAAAGTAGCGCTTGTAGCGCCAAATTATGCTTCACGCGCGCGCGTATTAATAAGGAATCACTAAAATATTTCCATCCAGTGCTGGTTGTTCGCAAAAAAATGCGTAATTTTGCACGCAAAAACAGAGCTATGTCATTCCTTACACGCAAATATCCGTTCCCGAAGAGCAGTCACTGGCTGAGAGACTGCGCCGTATATTGTGCCATCGTGTTTCTGATACTCTATTTCCTGCAGCCCTTCGGGTTCAGCAACTACAGGGGAAACAAGTTCCTGGTCTCCCTGTTGTTCGGGGCTATTGCCTTCGGGTGCTGCTATGTATTCGGACTGGCTGAGAAGCCTCTGCGCAGGCGCGTCTCACCCTGGCTCGTCTGGCACGAGGTGCTGTCGGTGTTGGTGATGGTATTGTTTATCGGCATCAGCAACTTCTTCGTCTTCTCGTTCATCTTCCACTCTCCCATCACCTTTAGCCTTTGCCTGCTTTTCGTCTATTGGGCGCTGATTATCAGCGCCATCATAACGGTCTTCTCGGTCGGCTTCAGCTATTACCGCCATCTGCGCAGCCAGCTGGAAATGCTGCTCGACAAGACCACGGAGCAGCAGACGGGCATCACCATCACTATCCACGACACAAATGTAAGGGGCAACGACCTGCTTCTGCCCATCAACGACCTGCTGTACGTCGAGGCGCAGAAGAACAACGTGGCCGTTTGTTACGTAAAAGACGGAAAAGCGCAGACAACCGAAATCCACACCACCCTCTCGGCGGTGCTCGACGAGCTGCGCGTCTATGAGAACATCTTCCAGTGTCACCGTTCGTTTGTGGTGAACCTGAACAACATCACCTCCGCTCAGGGCAACTCCAACGGCTACCAGCTCAAGCTCGGAAACTGTCCGTCGACGGTGCCTGTCTCGCGCACCTACGTCCCGAAACTGCGCTCGTTCATCGCTTAGTCATTCGTCCGCCGGGGTAGTCATTCGTCCGCCGCCATAGTTTCCTGTCACCGGTTCTAGCTGTCTGTCAGGGATTTTTGGCGGTATCAGTTTCTTGCCGTACCTTTGCGGCATGAAACATCGACTGATACACATCATCCTCATGCTGCTCGTCGCCTGCCGTGCGATGAGCCAGACCACAGTAACAGGCATCGTCACAGACGGGCAGACACCGCTGGCCGGAGCCAATGTATTTATATTAGGTACGATCGACGGTTGCCTGACCGACTCGCTCGGGCGTTTCTCGTTCCAGACCGGCAAGACGGGCGAGAGGCTACAGCCTGACGGACAGACTCAGGGCGAGGTGACACTGCGCGTGACGTTCATCGGGTATGACGACTATACGCTGACCACCGCCCAGACCTCCGGCCTGCTCATCACGATGCACCCGCAGGCGACAGCCATCGACGAGGTGATAGTGACGGCCAGCACCTACAGCTTCGGCAAGGGCGACAACATCAAGACGATGGACGCGCTCGACGTGGTGATGGCGGGCAACTCGTGCGGCGACATCGTGGCGGCACTGCAGACCCTGCCGGGCACACAGATGGTGGGGGAGAACGGCAAGCTGTATGTCCGTGGTGGCGAGAGCGACGAATGCCAGACGTTTGTCAACGGCATGCACGTGCTCATCCCCTACTCCACCAACGCCGAGAACAATGCCGTGCGCGGACGCTTCTCGCCGTTCCTGTTCAAAGGCATCAACTTCTCGCTTGGCGGCTATGGCGGCGAATATGGCCAGGCGCTGTCGTCGGTGCTGCCGATGGAGACCACCGACGTGGCGACAGGCGACAAGCTGGGCGTGAGCGCGTCGCTAGTCGACTGGAACATCGGGGGCACGAAGGCTTTCGCGGCGAGCAGTCTGTCGTTCAACGTCGATTATACCAGCATGGGACTGTACGACGCCCTGTTCCCCGACCGTCTCGACTGGACACGGCCCTACCGCAAACTCTCAGGCGAGGCACAGTATAAGGCAGAGTTCTCGCCGGCCACCGTCCTGAAATCATACGTCGGCTACGACCTCACTTCCATTGGCCTGCACACCGGCGACCGCCAGCTCATCCCCGGCCAAGGCTCGTCTGCCCGTAGCCTCTCGCTCGGCGAGCACAACACCTATGCCAATGTCACGCTCAAGTCCGACATCGAGCGAGGCTACCGCCTGTTTGCGGGCATTGCCTGCTCATCGGTCGTCTGCGACATCGACAATGCGCAGACTGCCGGCGACCATTATCACAACTTCCGCAACGAGATTCATCTGAAAGCGGATCTTCGCAAGGTCTTTTCGCCCGCGCTGAAGATGTCGGCAGGCTTGGAGGACTACCTGCGCCACAGCACGAAACGGTATGACAACAGCCGCTACCGCCTCGACTACCATCTGCCGGCAGCATTTGCTGACGCCCAGCTGCGCCTGGTGCCGCAATTGTTTCTCAGCCTCTCAGCCAGGGCGGAACATGCCAGCTGCGACGGCGGCTGGCTGCTGATGCCCCGCGCCACATTGAGCTATGTGCCCAGCAGGCATTTCCAGCTGTCGGCCTTGCTGGGACAATACAGCCAGACCGCAGCCGACGACTATGTCGCCATGAGCGGGAAGCACCTGGCACAGAGCGTGGCCACACATGCCATCCTCAGCATGCAGTTTAGCACGGGCAACACATTGCTGCGCATAGAGCCTTACTACAAGAAATACCATCGCCTGCCCCTGCTCAACACGCTGGCCCCCAGTCTTCTGGAGAGCTGGGAAGGAGGCACATACACCGCCGACGGCTATGGCACCAGCCGGGGGCTGGACATCTTCGTGGAGAACCATTCGCTCGTCAAGAACCTGGCCACCACGCTGTCCTATTCCTTCAACGATTCCGAACGCCTCTACCTGGACTACACCACCCTGCGCACACCCGACTACGCCTCGCGTCATAATCTGCGCCTCACCCTGAAATACGCCCTCGGCAAAACCATCGTCGGACTGGCCGGGTCGTATGCCAGCGGAAGGAAGTTCCCCACCGGCACCACGCCTTTTTACGCCAGTGTCGATGCGAACCTCACCTGGCTCGTCAGCCCGAAGGTCATCGTCTACAGCTCGCTGAGCAACATCTTCGGCCGCACCAACATTTTCCGTTACAACGCCGACGGCGCTGCTGTCACCGCCAACCGCGACCGTTTCTTCTATATCGGCATTTTTGTTTCACTTAAAAATAATAAAGCGTATGACATTTCTAATTTCTAAACACCGTGTCCTCGCCATCGCTCTCTGCCTGATGGCCACCGTCAGTATGAATGCCCAAGTAAGCCTGCAGGCAGGCGAACAGCAGCCGGCTTTGCCCTCGCAATTGCAGACACTCGTAGGCCAGTCGCTCAGCAAGCTTCAGCAGCCCTCGCCAGAGGCTTTCCTCAACTGCATCGCCGAGATGAAACGCATCGATGCCATGTTCCCCGACAGCGTCCTGCCCAAGTATCAGACGGCGCTGCAAAGCCTCAACTTCTGCGTGATGAACCCTCATGCCGGGCAGACCGGAAATCTGCTGGCCGACGCCGAACAGACCATCAGCAAGATGGAAAAGATGAAAGGTGCCGACCTGTCGGATGTCTGTACCTTGCGCGGATTCCTCTATATGGTGCGCATCGTGCAGGACCCCGCACGGAACGGACAGCGCTACTACCTCCAAGTGATGGAGAACTATGAGAAGGCGCTGAAAATCAACCCTGAAAACCAGCTGGCCAAGCAGCTGCAACAGCAGTTCTTCGAGGGAATGAAGCAGCAGACGGGAAAGCAGGTACCCTAGGAGGAAAAAGCTATTTTTAACACACCGGGTGTTGTGTATTTCAAACATTATTCTTAACTTTGCAGCCGCTAACACATGCTTGCTGACTCAGCAGGCATATACCCTAAACGATAACTGCAATGGACAGAAGAGATTTCATCAAGAAAGCCACAATGGCGGCTGCAGGAGCGGCTGTCGTGTCGCCCGTGTCGGCGATGTTGAATACAGCGACTGGCGAAAGCAAAGACAAATGTAAAGTACTCATGGTCAACGGCAGTCCGAGACCCGACGGCAACACGTTCTGCTGCCTGCAGGAGATTGAGACGACACTGCAAAAACACGGAGTGGAAGCCGAAATCGTGCAGATTGGCAGAAAGCCCATACGCATGTGCATCAATTGTGGCGGTTGTCACCAAAACAATGGCAAGGGCTGTGTCTACGACGATGACCTCTGCGCCGTCATCACCGAGAAGATGGCTACGGCAGATGCGCTCATCGTGGGTACGCCCGTCTACTACGGCCAGCCCAACGGCGGCGTGCTGTCGCTGATGCAGCGGCTGTTCTTTTCGGCAGGACATCTGGTGCAGAACAAGCCTGCTGCGGCGTTGGCCGTATGTAGGAGAGGCGGTGCCACGGCCACGCTTCAGACGATGAACATGATGTTCGAGATGATGAACATGCCCGTGGTCACCTCGCAGTACTGGAACATCGCCTACGGCGCCGGCAAGGGAGAGGTGAAACTCGACACCGAGGGCATGCAGACCATGCGCACACTGGCCACCAATATGGCCTTCCTGCTGCAGAAGATTCACGCCGGCGGAAATCCTGCTCCCAAGCGCGACGAGCGTCCTCAGTTCATGAATTTCATCAGATAATAACAACACTAAAACAGACAACGTATGAGAAGAACTATTTTAAGCCTATTGGCAATGGCTTTCGTGCTGACCCTTTCAGCGCAGGGCATCTACGACTTCAAGGTAAAGGATGATGCGGATAAGGACGTGTCGCTCTCCGACTACAAGGGCAAGGTGCTGCTCATTGTGAACACGGCCACACGCTGTGGATTCACTCCGCAGTACAAGGAGCTGGAGGCACTCTATGAGAAGTACCACAGCCAGGGACTGGAGATTCTCGATTTCCCCTGCAACCAGTTCGGGCAGCAGGCTCCAGGCACCATCAAGGAGATTCATGAATTCTGCACGGCCAACTTCGACATCCAGTTTCCGCAGTTCGACAAGATAGAGGTGAACGGCGCCAACGAGCATCCGCTTTACACTTGGCTGAAGGCACAGAAAAGCTTCGGCGGTTTCGACACCAACGACCAGCGGGGAAAGATGATGGACGGCATGCTCCGCAAACAGGATGCCGAATACGATAAGAAGTCGGACATCAAGTGGAATTTCACGAAGTTCCTGGTTTCTCGCGACGGACGTGTGCTGAAGCGTTACGAGCCTACGGATAAGATGGCTGGCGTCGAGGCAGATATTTGCCTGGAGGTTAACCCCGTCCTGAGCAACATCATGGCACGGCGCTCCATCCGCAAGTACCTCGACAAGCCCGTGGAGCACGAGAAGCTGGAGGTCATCGTGAAGTGCGGCATCAATGCACCCAGCGGCATGAATGCTCAGCCGTGGATAGTACGGGTGGTGGAAGACCAGAAGCTGATTGCCGACGTGACAGCGGTTTACAAACAGGAGAATGCCGAGCAGGTGAAGCGCGACAAGGACTTCAAGAACATGTTCCGCAATGCGCCCAATCTCATCTGCGTCTGCACACCGGCCAAGGGCGGCGATTTGGATGCCGGTCTGCTGGGCGAGAACATCATGCTGGCGGCGCAGTCGATGGGCCTCGGCACCTGCTGCCTGGGCGGCCCCGTCCGTTTCCTCCTGTCGAACGAGAAGTGCAAGTTCTTCCTCGACCGGCTCGACATCCCCGCCGACTACAGGCTGAACTACATCATCGCCATCGGCTATCCCGACGAGCAGCCCGATGCCAAGCCCCGCGACGCCTCGAAGGTGAAGTTCATCAAATAATGGCAGGCCGTCGTGGGTATTGCTTAATGTATACCGTAACTTCGTCAGTTCCTTCATCGCCGTTTCCACGTCAGACCAGCCCGTAGTTGCCTTAACGAGCCGGAAAATGTTTCCCGCAAGCTTTACCGCTCATTGTACGACAACACTCCTTTCGCGCGTTTCAAGGCTGCGTAGGCATTCTTTATTTGCTCGATACGACGGAATATGGCGAGGGTCACTTCATTGTTATCCATCGGCATGCTGGTGAGAACAGGAGTTACTGTAGGTGAAAATGCCATTGTGGGAGCTGGAGCAGTTGTGACTAAAGACGTGGAGTCTGATACTGCAAGTGGGCGGAATCCCAGCTAAACTGATTAAGAGATTTTAAGGACTAATGGATAATCAGCAAGAGATATTCCCGATAGTAGACGAAAGTGGAAAAGTAATTGGTTCTGCAACAAGGGGCGACTGTCACAGCGGCTCCAAAGTGCTTCATCCTGTCGTGCATCTTCATGTATTCAACTCTAAAGGCGACATCTATCTTCAAAGGCGACCAGACTGGAAAGACATACAGCCAGGAAAATGGGACACAGCCGTTGGAGGACACATAGATTATGGTGAGACATCAGATGAAGCATTGCGTCGTGAAGTCCGTGAAGAATTAGGCATTACAGACTTCATTTCAGAGTTCGTTGACAAATATGTGTTTGAAAGTAAGCGAGAGCGGGAACTGGTCTATGTAAACAGAACTAGTTACGACGGGGAGATTCATCCGTCTATGGAAGAACTTGATGGTGGCCGATTCTGGACGATGCAGGAGATTCGTGAGGCTATGGGCAAAGACATACTGACCCCGAACTTTGAAAGTGAATTCCGAAGATGCTTTGGAAAAGAATTGGGAATCAAGCATGCGCAAGAGCCAGTACTCACTGCTCAAGAGCCAGTACGCACTGCTCTTTTCTTTGACATCAACGGGACGCTGGTGAGTTTCAAGACACACGAGATCCCAGCATCCACTATATTTGCTCTTACCCAAGCCAAGGCTAACGGTCACAAAGTGTTTATTTCAACAGGCCGTCCTCCGCTGATTATCTCTAATTCAACTTTCGCAAATCAATAATTGAACGCAAAGACGCAGAGGATGAGAGTATTTCAGCGTTTGGAGAGAAATGCTAAAGCATTTGCAGAGTTTGCAGAGTGGCTACGCCGACCTTTGCGTGCTTTGCAGGTGGCTTCTGCCACCCTCTGCGCACTCCAGCTATTGCAGTATAATTCTCTGAAACTCTGCGCCTCTGCGTTCAGAAACAAACTAGCGAAACTTGAATCACTAATCTTGGTGCCATTGAACATCTGATAGACGGCTATGTGACCATCAACGGAGCCTTATGCTTTGTCGGCAATGAAGTAGTCCGGTGCAAAAATATTCCCCAAGAAGCTGTAATGACCGTAGTAGAGGATGCGAAGAACAAGAACTACGGGCTGATTGTAGTTGGAGAGAGAGATGTGGCCGTACTTGACCCACATGGAGAGGTCGACAGGATCTTTCGTGGGGAGATTGCCGTGGAAAATCTCAACCTGGCAAAGCCTTTGGATGTGATTCTCCAACAGAGAATCCTTCAGTTGACACCGTTCTTCCCAGAAGAATACGAGCGTGACTTGATGGAGCGTATTCCAAGCTGCACCTCTGGCCGATGGCATCCTGCATTTACGGACATTACGGCAAAAGGAGCAGACAAGGGAGAGGGGTTATTAACTTTGGCTGCTCACTTAGGGCTGAATCCTCAAAACACAATGGCTTTTGGTGATGGTGGCAATGACATCTCCATGATAAAAGCTGCTGGAATCGGGATAGCCATGGGTAATGCGCTTGAATCACTAAAAAACGAGGCAGACTACACGACCACTTCCGTTGATGATGATGGGATCCTGGGGGCATTACAACATTATGGTTTAATATGAAAGAGAAACAGATAACAGCAGCCAACGTCAATGAGCAGAAATCGCCCTGACCTCCATACCCTTTTTGAGCGGAGAAGCAATCAGGGCAAGGAATGGCTTATCATCAACATACAGGTCTTTGATGTCTGTCGTTCCAATCCACACCGTCTGTTTGGCTTTACCTACCAGGGACAAGACTTCCTTGTAGTGGTTCCTGCTGGGGCAAGCGTCCCTTTGGGCCGAGCGCTCGTCTGCTATGTACTTGATGAAACTCATTTCTTCGTTATTTTTGCCAAGTAATCGTAATGCTCACCTTCAGCCACAACTTCTACTGAATATCCATTCCTCGCTGCCCGTTCTCTCAGGGTGTCAGCGTCGATATAGAGCCAGGGGAATGGTTCTCCAATGGTGTCCTTGTACTGCATCTGGAAACTATGCTCACCGTAATAGGCCATGTCATCGGGCAATTCTATGATGCAGTCCGTTCCCGACGTACCGTCGCCTACCCGCAGTCTTTCAGTCTCGAACACATAGCTTATGTCAGATGAATCACACAGAACCTGACCTTTAGGAGCCAGTATCTTGTCGAGCTGTCGGAAGAACTCAGGCAGACGTTCCAAGGTTCCGACAATCCCTATACCGTTCATAAGCATTAGGATAGTGTCGTACTGTCCCTCCAGAGCAAAGAAGTCCTGTTCAAACACCTTCTTAACACCACGTTCTTTCATAGTCTCAACGGACAATGGAGAAATGTCAATGGCTGTCACGTCGATGCCCTTTTCCTGTAAGACAAGCGAATGACAACCAGAGCCAGCCCCTACATCAAGCGTCTTACCAGTAACCATGTCGAGAGCTTTCCTTTCAATCTTTGGCATAGCCTTGTATTTACGGAAAAGTGTAGTCAGGGGTATCTCGTCCTCCTCAAACATCGGGGAGAACACTCTGAGCCTGTCTGCCTGACGATTGGTGCTCACCATCGTCTTAGTTTTCCAGTAGTCGGCAATGGCTCTGCCCATCGGGTCCATCTTAATGTTCATAGAGATAATAAACGATTATTGCGAGTTGAATAATGATAATAGCAGGAACACCATACCTGAACTTCTTATGCTGAGTCTTGTGATGCCAAACCTTCATTCCCAACCAAGCTCCGACACTTCCACCAAGTACAGCCAAGCCCAATAATGAAGTCTCTCTAATACGCCACTTGGACTTCTTCGCTTTCCACTTGTCGATACCATACATGAAAAAAGTGACCACGTTAATGACAGCGAGGTAGATAAGGACGATATGGAGGAGGTTCAAAGGTGCCATCTGTTCGCTAAAATTAAATTAATCTCTTATTTTCACTGCTCGTCATTGTAGTCTATTGCTCTGTTGATGTAGCTTACGAAGGGTTTTGCCGTCTGATAGATGTCCACTAGTCGCTCTACAAGATGGGGAGCCGCCAGGAAATCATTGTCTGGATAGTACCAAAGACCGAAGTTACGCAACCGATAGAATAGAGTTCTTGCTTAGGCAAGCGTCCCATTGGACCGATCGGCTCTTCAAATTGTTTCATAAGAATCATTATTCTTTCTATCAGGGGACAAAATTACTCTTTTTTCATTAGAAAATGGCCGAAATAACATTCATTCACTTGCAAAATGGCAGATTTAAGCCTTTTTTTAGTAATTTTGTGCCGGATTAGAACGCAGTCAACATGAAGAAAGTGAAAAGCAGTTCTTAGAAGCTCAGAAACGATTGACGCTTGAAGGCTGCATTGTCATTAGTGTAGGCCTATTCGGTCATTCGGGTGATGAAGAGGCGTGGAAACCCGGTACTAAGGAAATGCTTGACGATATTCACAAACAGAAAATCGATATGGCAGATGAGATCTTTGTCATCATCGTGGGTGGCTACATCGGCGAAAGTACCATGAGTGAAATTGCCTATGCTGAGAAAAATGGAAAGAAAGTAAACTATCTAGAGCCAATAGTATGAAGAAACTGTTATTATCCATCGTCTTGCTGTTATCTGTAGCCAGCCTCCAGGCTCAGAGTATCAGCCATATTGAGACAACGAAGAACTGGTACTATATCTATGACCAGGACGGAAAGAAAATAAAAACCCTCAGTAGCACCATCGGAGAGTTACGGGGGTTCGGCTCCACGTTCTTTGTAGTGAAAAGCGGCTCATGGTACTACATCTATGATGCCAATGGGGAAAAAACAAAGACCCTGAGTGAATCAACTGTTGGAAAGGTACTGTCTGTTAGCGGCGAGACGTTCACCAGTCAGGTAGGTTCATGGATCTACACTTGGAGCAAGGAAGGTAAGAAGATAAACACGAGGTCAGCACACCAATGACACTACCCAAATTCATAATCACAATGCAGGGATATTTCAGGCTTGGCCAGGTCAATCAGCATAAAGACCTGTTGATGCCTGGGGATTCGTGTCTAGGTGGGGGCTACTATCATTTTGACTACACCTCCAACCGCATTATCCTTGACCGTTCTTCATACGATTTTGGCAAACCCAAGTGGCATTTGTTGGAAGTGCTGAAGGTTCCGTCGGTCTACAGAGGCTTGCGGTTGGTGTACTTCTATGATGATGGCAGGAAATATGATGTGAGCCAAGAATTGCAAATCGAATACTATGACTGACTTCAAGACACATCAGGAAAACCGCAACATTGCCGTTCATCAACAATAATAGGTTTATAGGACTTCTGTCTTCTGGCGTTGTAACAGATAGAGGTGAAATAATTGCATTGGACAAAGCACTTCAAATGATATGACTTACTCTACACTTGCCAAGAGCAGACAGCAAGTGCAGAGTACATTAATCTAGTATTACCCGATGGCAATTAACTTGTTGTTGGGTAATTCATATCTGACAGAATGGGCGAAGGAGAGAACCTTGCCATCGTAAACGGCTGAGACATCAATGCTTAGACGTTGAAACTCGTCAAGGAGTGCTTGGTCGTGGTAAGCACGCATAGAGGACCAGCCTCGGTTTTGCACCTGACGGTTGAAGATGTTAACTAACTCGGGAATCTGCATGTTTGCGAACTGCAGAGCGAACTTGATGTAATAAATGTGCTGTTGCATAACGTTTTGTTTTGAAGTGAATACTATTCTTCCACATCGTACTGACCACCGTGGCTACGTTTTGCTCGGTTGGGCTATTGCCCTTCCTCTCTCGCGACTCGGCAGAATGTAAACGAGTTTACTTCTGCACTCGCTGCTTGCTCGGTTGGCGAGTCCATCCGAAGATGACTGCTCTTGATGCTTTTGGCGCAAAAGTACAAAGAATTTGTGATATATCAGGTGTTTCTAACTCGATTTTTGATTAAAAATGCAAAAAAGACACGAAAAAGTTTGGCGGTTTGTGAAAATATGTATAATTTTGCCACCGTTTTTCAAATTTATGTAAACAAAGAGCTATGCTGCAACAAAGAATGAACGTTTTCGTCAAGCCATGCGAACAAAGTGATGCTCGCATCAACTTTGTCGTGGCGAGAAAACGTGGAGCAAAGCTCAACATATCAACACTGTTACCACTCCAGGGCAAAGAGAGCTTTGGAGGCTTCTGCTATGTTCATACGAACGGCTCGATGAGTATTGCAGCACGTGACCGGTACACGCCAAATTTCCAACGATCATCATCAGATAGAGAATCTGACCGGACGGCATAGATGCAGCCGACCATCAGAACATAGAAGATAACGAGACCGTTGGAAAGAGCTTACCAAACTTTCCAACGGTTTTTTCGTTATCTGTGTGTCCATTATCCGTGGTACCCTCCCAGAGACACTCGCTAGTCTCTGGGTCCCTCCCTTCTCCGCGGCCTTAGCAGACGGGCATACGCTAATCAACCATTTGATTAAGCGAGAGCAGAACAAGTTCACTTGGTCTGCCGAGCGTGAAAATGGTCAAATCTAATTTAACAACAGTATTAACCGCGTAGCAATGCGCACAAAAGAAGAAAAAGAAAATGTTAGAATTCAAGAAGTACAGCTCTATCGAGAACTCCTTTAGCCGTGAGTTCATGGAGCAC
>JAEEGG010008626.1_pt1 | contig 23070 bp, 18 predicted proteins | sample 9134161 | NCBI WGS metagenome assembly JAEEGG01 (sample SAMN16246543, study PRJNA631951) | gut metagenome | biome: gut microbiome; feature: rumen; material: CR-attached | host: Bos | place: Iran: Karaj | collected 2018-10
GTTGGACCGCAGCGACAACATGTTTGCCCACGCCCTGCTGCGCGCCATCGGTACCCGCGAATGGGAAATGAAGGGCCAGGAGAACATGCCCTCTAACCTTGACGCCGTCGGTGTGGATGCCGTCAAGCGCTGGCTGGAACAGCAAGGCGTGAGTGCCGAGTCCCTGTTCATGCACGACGGCAGCGGCCTGGCAAGGGCCAACAAGGCTCCCGTGAGTTTCTTTGGCGAGATGCTCTCGATGATGGCCCACCGCCGCTTTGACGGCGTGCGCCTGTGCGACCTCATGCCCACAGCCGCCGGACGTGCCGGCAAGACCCTAAAGGAAAATCCCCTGAGCGACCTGATCGTGCTCAAGTCGGGAAGCATGCGCCACGTGCAGTGCTATGTGGGCTATTATCCCGCCCAGGAACCCCACTATGCCTTTGCCGTGCTGGTCAACAATTTCACCTGCTCCCAGGCCGGCATCAGGGAACAGATTGGCACCTTCCTTTGCAATCTTTTCGAAGGAAAATAGTTGCTGTTTAAAAAAAAATGTCTAAACTTGCACGTTCAATGTAAGGCAAATCCTTGGCTAAAAACAGCCAAGGCACAATAAAACAGAAGATTATGAACATGTCGATAGAGAAAATGCTATCTCATGTCTATGAGATTGAAGGACTGATGCTCGTCACCCGCCGCCTGGGTGAGGAGAACACGCCCCAAGTGATAACCAACAAAATCCAGCGCAAAGTGCGCGAGCTGGCCGAGATGTGCGGCGTGGCTTTCCCCGAGCCCGTTGCACAACCCGCTCCTGCCGAAGAGGCACCCGCCGTTGCACAACCCGCTCCCGTCGAGGAGGCTCCCGCCGTTGCACAGCCTGCTGACGAGGAGGCTCCCGTCGAGGAGGCTCCCGCCGTTGCACAGCCTGCTGACGAGGAGGTTCCCGCCGAGGACAATGTCCTTCCCGAGGAGGACTATGATGCCGACGAGACCTGGCAGCACGACAACGGCGAGGAATTCAAGGAAGTCTTCGAGTTGAATTACGAGGAGCCGCAGCATGCGACCACTCCCCCGCCCTTCAACATCGCCCAGGACACCACCGCTGCTCCTGCTGCTCCCGCCAGTGAGGCCGCAGCAGCCAGTCCTGCCGTTGACGACTACAATGCCCAGCCCCTGCCCGAGCCTGATCCCGACGTCCTGCCCGAGGCCGAAGACGGCCCGGATATCGAAGTCGAGTTTATCGAGGCCGAAGACGACACCGTGCTGGAACCCGAGGAGGAGATGCCCATTCCCCCTGTACCCACCGACTTCCCCGAGGTGGAGGAGCCTAGCGCCCCGCTGCGCGTCGACGAGAAATTGCAGCGCCACCTCTCCAAGGATATCCGCAAAGCCATCTCGCTGAACGACCGTTTCCGCTTCCAGCGCGAACTGTTCGCCGGCAGCGCCAACGCCATGGACACCGCCATCGAGCACATCGAGGTGATGACCAGCTACGGCAACGCCGAGCTGTACTTCTACAGCCAGTTGAACTGGGACCGCGAGAACGAGGTCGTCAAGGACTTTATGGCCATCGTCCGCAACCATTTCCAGAAGTGAGGCATTCCAGCCCATGGCAGGTAAGCTTTACATAGTACCCACGCCCGTCGGCAACCTCTCCGACATGACACCCCGTGCCATCGAGGTGCTGAACAGTGTGGACCTGATACTTGCCGAGGACACCCGCACCAGCGGTGTGCTGCTCAAGCACTTCGGCATCGGCACCCCCACGCGCAGCCACCACAAGTTCAACGAGCACGAGGCGGCAGCCAGTGTGGTCGAGCAGCTCATGGCGGGCAAGGTGATGGCCCTCATCAGCGACGCGGGCACACCGGGCATCAGTGACCCGGGCTTCCTGCTCTCACGCGAGTGCCGCCGCCACGGTGTCGAGGTCGAGACCCTGCCCGGAGCCACAGCATTTGTGCCGGCACTGGTCAACTCGGGCCTGCCGTGCGACCGATTTGTGTTTGAGGGTTTCCTGCCGCAGAAGAAGGGCCGCCAGAGCCGCCTCGACCAGCTCAAGGACCAGCCGCTGACGATGGTTTTCTATGAGTCACCCCTCAGGCTGTTGAAGACCCTGCAGCAACTCGCCGACGTCATGGGCAGCGACCGCGAGGCCAGCGTCGTGAGAGAAATCAGCAAGCTGCACAACACCACCCACAACGGCACCCTGGGCGAACTGGTGGAATACTTCACCGCCAACGCCCCACGCGGCGAAATCGTCATCGTGGTCGCAGGACGCGCCCCCGAGGCCAACGTCAAGGTGGACAAGTATGCCGCTTTCAAAGGGAAGCAGGCAAAAGTTTGACAATCACTTTAAACATTAGTATATAACAAGCGTAAATTCTGATAGATATGAAACGTATTTCGATATTTGTATGGCTCATGGTGGGCCTGGCTATCATGCCCGCCTGCAAGCGCACCAACCAGCTGGAACAAGAGGCCCTGCGCCAGGATTCCATCAATGCTGCGCTGCAAGATTCTATCAACACTGCCAATGCCGAGAAGGACAGCCTGATGCAGCTCATGGGCGACATTGCCGACGGCATGCAGCAAATCAAGGAATTGGAGGACATCGTGTCGGTAAACAACCTGAACGGCGAGACTGCCGACCGCAAGAAACAGCTGCGTGACGACATCGTACTGATCCAGCAGTCCATCAACAAGCACAAACAGCGTCTGGCCGAGCTGGAGCGCCGCCTGAAGCAGTCCACCAACTACAACGCCACGATGCAGAAGTCCATCGACAACCTGAAGGGACAGCTCGAGGACCAGCAAAAGACCATCAACGGCCTGACCGAGCAACTCGCGGCAGCACACGTCCAGATCAAGAACCTGAACCAGAGCGTGGACTCGCTCAACACCGTCACCAAGAACGTCACCCGCGAGAAGGAAGCTGCCGAGCAGGAGTCCAAGAAGCTCACTGGCGAGGTGGACAACCTGAACACCTGCTACTACGTGATCGGCTCCAAGAAGGAGCTCAAGGCCAACAAGATCATCGAAACGGGCTTCCTGCGCAAGACCAAGATTCTCGAGGGCGACTTTGAGAGGTCCTATTTCACCAAGGCCGACCGCCGCACCCTAAGCGAAATTCCCCTGCACAGCAAGAAGGCCCAACTGATGACTAACCACCCCAAGGACTCTTATGAAATCGTGGATAATGGCAACGGCAAGATTCTGCACATCATCAACGCCAGCCGTTTCTGGGAGAAGTCCAATTATCTGGTTATCAAGGTGGATTAGGCGTTAGGTTTTAGGCTTTAGGTTTTAGGCTTTAGGCTTTAGGCTTTAGGCTTTAGGCTAAAGGTTTTAGGCTAAAGGGATCAGATTTATCCAAAAGAAATGAAAGTCGTTCTGGCATTTGACAAATTCAAAGGGTCGGCAACGGCTCAACAACTCAACGAGGCCGCACAACAAGGTTTGTGCGGCCTTGATGATGTGATGACGGTGTGTGTCCCTGTCGCCGACGGTGGCGACGGCACCACAGCGGTGCTGGCCGCCAACCGCCAGGGCCAGTGGGTAACCTTGCCCACAATGGGACCGCTGCTCCAGCTGGAACCCGTCACTGCCAGCTATTTCCTGTGTGACGACGGCACGGCACTTATCGAGACAGCCGCAGCCAGCGGCCTGGCCCTCGTGCCCCCCGAAGCCCGCGACGTGATGCGCGCCTCGACATTGGGGACGGGGCTGCTCATGCGCGACGCCATGGAACGCGGCAGCCGCCACATCGTGCTGGGACTGGGCGGCTCGGCGACATGCGATGCCGGCATGGGTATCATGAGCGCACTGGGTGCGGAATTCCTTGACCATGAAGGGCATTACCTCTACCCCAGCGGAGCCTCGCTGGAACACATCCACCACATCGAGACCCGCGGCATCCCCCGCGAGGTGCAGGAATGCCGTTTCACCCTGCTCACCGACGTGGATAACCCCCTGTGCGGCCCGCACGGCACAGCGGCCGTGTTTGCACCCCAAAAAGGAGCGTCGCCCCAGCAAGTTGAGTTGCTGGAGCGCGGCATGATGCAAATGGCCAGCATCGTGGGCACCGACATTGCCAGCAAGGCCGGATGCGGTGCTGCCGGCGGCATTCCCGCCCTGATGCTTCACCTGCTGGACACCGATTTGCTGCCAGGAGCGCCATACGTGCTGTCGCACAGCGGTCTGGAAGACGCCCTCGATGGCGCCGACCTGGTCATCACCGGCGAAGGGCAACTCGACGCGCAGACATTCATGGGCAAAGGCCCCGGTATGGTCATTCAGTCGGCCCTCGAGCGCGGCATTGACGTGGCGGCCGTGTGCGGCACCATAACCCCTGATCTAGACCTTGAAAAAACAGGATTACTGGCTGCAATCGCCGTGAGCGAGGGCTTGCCTAAAGACATCGCCATGAACACCGGCGGCACTCTGGCACGCGTGGCCCATGCCGTCAGCAACCTGGTGAATCAGAATCGCTGACCGCCCCTAAAAACGGTTAATTATTATCTGTAAAAAAAACACACATTTTCTTAGGAATTTACCAAAAAAAATAGTTACTTTGCAAGCAAATTGGGTGTGACTCCAAAAGGAGGGTTCATTCAATTGCACTATTGTTTTCTATAAATCAAACACTTAGATACTATTGTTTACAATAATATTATACATTATTTATTTCGTGTTTTAAACATTTTATTAATTAATTCATTAACTACTATGAAGAAATTATCAGTACTTTTGGTTGCTGCAGCTGTTGCCCTGAGCGCATCTGCCGGCATTCAATTCAAGTCGACCCATTCCGTGAAGACCAACAAGATGGTCAACAAGGAGATGGTAAAGGCTAACATCAGCAAGGACAAGGCTAGCTTCCGTGTGATCAACACTCAGCCCGAGGGTGAGCTCAAGAGCTACAACCGCGCCGGTCAGTATGACTACAACAACAACGGTTATCTCTATTGTGGCCAGCAGGACGGTAACCGCATGGACATCGTCTATGCCGAGGACGGTAAGGTTTACATGAAGAACATCCTCTGCGGTAGCGGCAGCTCGTTTGGCGACTACTGGGTAGAGGGTACCATCGAGGGCAACGAGATCCACGTTGCTCTGGGTCAAGAGATTTACTACAGCGACTACTATTCAGCTTCGGTTCTCCTCGCTTGGGGTGAGGCTGGCATTGACGCTGACGGTAACATCTACTTCATCCGCGACGAGCGCGCCGAGGAGGCTGTCTATGCCATCGACGGCGAGACCATCACTCTGCTGGGCTCTGAAGGCTCAACCGGTGGTGACTACAACGTTGAAGAGGACTACCACGGCATTGGTCTGACCGCTTACTGGGAGGATGATGACAGCTGGACCGGTTACCTGGAGTGGAACACCGTTCTCACCGAGCGTGAGCCCGTCGTTACCCCCACCGTGATCACCGAGATCCCCGAGGGTTGCGAGGTTACCACCTACTACCGCAGCACTGGCTACATCGCCATGAGCATCTTTGGCGTTTCGAACGGCATGACCGACGGTAAGCTCATCGTTGCTATCGATCCCGCTACCAACGACGCTTACGTTCAGAACCCCTCTTGGTGGCATGACAGCTACAACAGCTGGGTAAAGGGTACCTTCGATCCCGAGACCGGCATCATCACCATCCCCACCGGTCAGTATCTGACATGGTACGAGAGCTCAGAGTATGGTATCGTTCTGGGCTGGGGCAGCACCTACGTTTATGAGGACACTGATGAGAGTGGCGAGCTCGGCTACTACCTGGGTTATGAACTCGATGAGCGCACCACCGAGATCCAGATCCAGCTCATGGACGGCAACATCTACATGCTGGGCAGCGAGGGTAACCTCAATGCCGAGTTCCCCGAGTGGGGCTTTGCTACCGGTATGATGACTTACTACAGCGACGACCTGAGCATGACCTCGATCGAGTTCGCCAACAATGGTGAGCCCATGGGTTACACTGTTGACCTGAAGCCCGCTGTTCCCGCCAACGCAACCGCCGACGAGTGGTATGACTGTGGTGACGAGACCGGTTTCAGCCGCTTCTACTTCACCCTGCCCACCACCGACGTTGATGGCAACAAGCTCGATCCCGAGTACATCAGCTACGCTCTGTGGATCAACGACGGCGCAGGCAACACTTATCAGTACACCTTCCCCGCTGCAGTCTACACCTATGACCTGACCGAGGACATCGACGAGGTTACCTACGACATCTACAGCAACGCTGTTGACTTCAAGAACTACTATGTTTACATGTATCGCACCAACATGAACGACAATCCCCTGTTCGTTCGCGATGAGGAGCACAACGGTAACATCGGTATCCAGGTATTCTACACCGTTGACGGTGTGAAGAATGCTAGCGAGGACATCGCTTGGCTGTATGAGGTTCCCAGCAGTGTTAACGAGATGAACGCTGGCAAGACCGTTGCTAACGTACGCTACTTCAACGTAGCTGGTCAGGAGATGGCACAGCCCAACGGCATGACCATCAAGGTGACCACCTACACCGACGGCACCACCAGCGCCACTAAGGTTGTGAAGTAAGCTCATCAACTTACAATAATGATAGAGACGCACCTGGGTGCGTCTCTATTTTTTTGCGCCAATGGCATAACCTGCAGGACAAAATATACCGATTTGAGTAATATTTTTAGAAAAAATGTTTACTTTTTTTGGTCAGTCTAAAAGTTAAGTGTATCTTTGTCACGGCTAGATACTGTTTCTTTATGGAATTGGTCCTAGAGTAGTAATAAATGCAAACCCTATCAATCTGCCGAATGGATGAGCAAAGGATGTTCAATTCTGCCTGTAAGTTGATAGCGAATTAAATGGATACGAGAACATTAACTATTTTAACCAATAGTGTATTAACAACATTATTAACTTAATTTTTTTATCGTATGAAGAAATTATTTGTACTTTTGCTCGCAGCTGCTGTTGCCGTTGGTGCTTCGGCCGGTGTCAACAACAAGCTGATCAACAAGGAGACCGCTAAGGTTAACCTTAAGAAGAACGTTGAGCGTGTTCAGGTGAAGAAAGGTGGAGCTACCGCATTCAACACCATCGCCCTCAATGCATTTGACGTGAACGCACGTCCCACCAACAACCACGCTATCAAGGACGGCGACTGCCTGGTTTGGGACTTTGAGGATGAGGCCCAGCTCAACGACTGGGTTGTTCTCGATGAGGACGGCGACGGCTACACCTGGGAGTACACCACTGGTGATGGCATCAAGGCACACAGTGGCTATGGTGTTGTTGCTTCTGCTAGCTACGACAACAACTTTGGTGTTCTGTATCCCGACAACTGGCTGGTATCAGCATGGTTGCCCCTGCACGGCAAGCTTGGTTTCTATGCTTGCGGTCAGGATCCCAGCTGGGCTGGTGAGGTATTCGCTGTTTACATCTACACCGATTCGAATCCCGAATGGGTAAAGATCTCTGATGACATCACCGCTACCGGCGTCATGACTCCTTATGAGTTTGACCTGAGCGAGTATGAGGGTTCAGAGGGTACTATCGCCATCGTTCACCACAACGTATCTGACATGTTCCGTCTGAACGTTGACGACATCCACATTGGTGACTTTGAGTTCGAGCCCGAGCCCGAGCCCGAGGTTAAGGTTATCACCGAGATTCCCGAAGGCTTAGAGGTTAACAACTACTGGCGCACCAGTGGTGTCATCACCATGGGCTGGGGCGTATCTGCTGGTTACACCGATGGCACCTTTGCTATCGCTATCGATCCCGAGACCAACGACGCTTACGTTCAGAATCCCGCTTGGAACTATGACGGCAACGACACTTGGGTAAAGGGTACCTTCGATCCCGAGACCGGTATCATCACCATCCCCACTGGCCAGTACTTGAGCTGGAGCGATGCTTACGGCTATGGCATCGTCCTGGGCTGGGGCAGCACCTACGTTTATGAGGACACTGATGAGAGTGGCGAGCTCGGCTACTACCTGGGCTTCGAAATCGACGACCGCACCACCGAGATCCAGATGATGATCGACGGTAACAACGTTTACCTGCTCGGCACCAACGGTGACCTCGAGGCAGAATTCCCCGAGTGGGGCTTCGCCGAGGGTATGTTGACCTTCTGGAGCGACGACCTGAGCATGACCTCGATCGAGTTTGCTAAGGGTGAGGAGCCCTTCGGCATGCTGAAGACTCCCGCTGTTCCCGCCGTTCCCGCTATGGCAACCGCCACCGAGTGGTATGACTGTGGTGACGAGAGTGGTTTCAGCCGCTTCTACTTCACCCTGCCCACCACCGACGTTGATGGCAACATCCTCGATCCCGAGTTCATCAGCTACGCTCTGTGGATCAACGACGGCTTCGGCAACACTTATCAGTTCACCTTCCCCGCCGAGGACTACACCTTCGACCTGATTGAGGACATCGACGAGGTTCCCTACGACCTCTACACCAGCGCCGTTGACTTCAACAGCACCTATGTTTACATGTATCGCACCAACGAGGGTGACAATCCTCTGTTCGTTCGCGATGAGGAGCACAATGGTAACATCGGTATCAAGGTATTCTACACCGTTGACGGTGTGAGGAATGCTAGCGAGGATATCGCATGGCTGTATGAGGTTCCCAGCAGTGTTAACGAGATGAACGCCGGCAAGACCGTTGCTAACGTACGCTACTTCAACGTAGCCGGTCAGGAGATGGCACAGCCCAGCGGCATGACCATCAAGGTGACCACCTACACCGACGGTACCACCAGCGCTGTTAAGGTTGTGAAGTAATCACAATTCTTAGCTTCAAGCTTTAAGAGTGGAGACGCAATCGCGTCTCCACTTTTTTATGGACTGTGCTTGCAGGATTGCGTCAAATGATGTAACTTTGTGGTATGGACAAGAACGAGACCTACCGCCTGCTCGTCAAGCAGGTCGAGAGCCTGATCGAGGGCGAGAACAACATCATGGGGCAGCTGGCCAATGCCGCCGCCCTGCTGCACGAGACCATGGGCTGGTGGTGGACGGGATTCTATCTCGTCAACGGCGACCAGCTGCAGCTGGGCCCCTTCCAGGGCCCCGTGGCGTGCTATAACATCAAGCGCGGCCGCGGCGTGTGCGGCACCGCGTGGGACCAGGACCGCACGCTTGTGGTTCCTAATGTGGAACAGTTCCCGGGACACATCGCGTGCAGCAGCGAGTCGCGCAGCGAGATTGTCGTGCCCCTGCACAACCACGACGGCCATGTGGCGGGCGTGCTGGACATCGACAGCAGGGAGCTGGCCACCTTTGACGACGTGGACGCCCGCTGGCTCGAAGAGATTGCCGGCGTCATCTCCCGCCATGCGCTTAAATAATTCATTCATTATGAGTTACGAACCTCTAGCCGAACGCCTGCGTCCCCGCACGCTCGATGACTACATCGGGCAGCGACACCTCGTGGGCGAGGGCGCCGTCATCCGCCGCATGATTGAGAGTGGCAGCATTTCATCGTTCATCCTGTGGGGACCGCCCGGTGTGGGCAAGACCACCCTGGCGCGCATCATCGCCGAGCAGACCCAGGTGCCCTTTTACACACTCAGTGCCGTGACCTCGGGCGTGAAGGACGTGCGCGAGGTGCTCGACCGCTGTCAGGCCGATGCGCGCAGCGTGTTTGCCAAGGGCCGCCCCATCCTGTTCATCGACGAGATCCACCGCTTCAACAAGTCACAACAGGACTCGCTGCTGGGTGCTGTGGAACACGGCACGGTCACGCTCATCGGCGCCACGACCGAGAATCCCTCGTTTGAGGTCATCCGTCCCCTGCTCTCGCGCGCCCAGGTGTATGTGCTCAACCCGCTGGACCGCGACGACCTGCTGCAACTGCTGGACCATGCCCTCAAGACCGACAAACTGCTCAAGGAGCACGATGTGCGTGTCGAACAGACCGAGGCTCTGCTGCGTTTTGCCGCCGGTGACGCCCGCAAACTGCTCAACATCCTGGACCTGATACTGCAATCGCTCCATGACGGCGAGCCCATGATTATCAACGACGACATCGTCACCAGCCGCCTGCAGCAGAACCCGCTCGCCTTTGACAAGGGCGGAGAGATGCACTACGACATCATCAGCGCTTTCATCAAGAGCATCCGCGGCAGCGACCCCGACGCGGCCGTCTATTGGCTAGCACGACTCATTGCCGGCGGCGAGGATCCCAAATTCATCGCACGCCGACTGTGCATCCTGGCTGCCGAGGATATCGGCCTGGCCAACCCCAATGCCCTGCTGCTGGCCAACGCCACATTTGACATCATCAACAAGATCGGGTGGCCCGAGGGGCGCATCCCCTTGAGCGAATGTGCTATCTATCTGGCCACCAGCGCCAAGAGCAACAGCGCCTATCTGGCCATCGACGACGCGCTTGCCCTGGTCGAGCAAACGGGCAACGCCCCCGTTCCGCTGCACCTGCGCAACGCGCCCACCGGGCTGATGAAACAGCTGGGCTACGGCAAGGATTACCGTTATGCCCACGACTACCCCGGCCACTTCGTCAACCAGCAGTACATGCCCGAGGAGCTCAACCATCCGCAGCTGTGGCACCCCCAAGACAACCCGGCCGAAAACCAGATGACGGCACGCCAGCAATCACGCTGGGGAGAGCGTGCCGGACATGGATCGAAAAAGGATTAAAGAATCACTTTAATAACATACGCTAATATCGCTATGGCAAAGCACAATACAATGGGAAAAATTGGAGAACGCATTGCCTGCGATTTCCTGATTGAGCACGGGTTTATCGTGCGCGAAACCAACTGGCGATTGGGACATCTCGAGATCGACATTGTGGCCCAAGAGCCTGACGAGAACTGCCTGCACATCGTCGAGGTCAAGACCCGCGCCAGCGACGAGGACTTCGATCCCATGGAATCGATCAACAAAGCCAAAATACGCAATCTGGTCAATGCCGCCAATGGCTACATTGAGCACTATTCATTACCGATGACGGTGCAATTTGACGTGATGATTATTGTTGGCACCCCACCCGACGACTTCGACATCCGCTTTTATCCCGACGCGATCGACCCGCCCATCCGCACCTACCGTTAAGGGCTGTCAGCGCGAGTTTCGGGCCTGGGTGGGGGTCACCTTGTAATGCTGACGGAAGACGCGCGAGAAATAGGCCACATCGCTGAATCCGCACTGCTCGGCCACATCGCCAATGAGCATCGTGGGACGGTCACACAGCAGGCGCATGGCCTTTTCAAGGCGCAACTGGAGAATGTAGGAAGCCGCACTCTTGCCTGTCAACTCGAGAATGCGCCGCCTGAGCTGGCTTTCGCCCATCTTGAGTTGAACCGCTATCTTGCCCAAATTCATGCGGACAACGCCATCTGCCATCTGCCGATCCACCAGCCCGGCAAAAGCTGCCAAGAACTCATCATCATCCATCTGGCTGGAATCCTCGACCTCAGGAACAGCCTCCTTAATACTTACAGTATTACTATAAGTTTCCTTGAGTATTTTTCTGTTTTCCAACAATTTCGTTGCCAGAATTCTCAATTCCTCGGCAACGAAGGGCTTAACCATGTAGGCATCGGCTCCTGCCTCGATGCCGCGGATGCGGTCAACGTCGCTGGTGCGTGCACTGAGCACGATCACCGGGATGTGGCACAAATGGCGCGATTCCCTCACGCGCCTGCACATTTCCAATCCGTCCATGTACGGCATTTTCACGTCGGTGATGATGAGGTCGGGTATCAGTTCGACGGCATGCGCCAGTCCCTGCTCTCCGTTAGAAGCAAAATACACTTCAAAAGCCGGGCCTAATGCCGCCCCAATCAGGCGCGCCACGTCGGCATGGTCCTCAACGATGAGCGCAACAGGCCTGTCCCCACCGGGTTGGACCGTCTCATGATTGTCGACCAGTTGAGTCTGCTTGCGCACCACGTTGCGCACCGGATCCACCACCATTTCAAGCCGTTTGAGGGACTCATGCTGGTGGTAACTGCAAGGCAACGTCACGGTAAATACCGAGCCCTTGCCTAGTGTGCTCTCCACGACGACACTTCCGTCCATTACAGCGACCATGTCGTGCACCACCGTCAAACCGATGCCGACGCCCTCGCACAGCTGCTCGGCAGGCGCAGCACGGTAGAATGCCTCGAACACGTGCGGCAGGTCATCGGCTCCGATGCCGATGCCGTTGTCCGACACCTTGATAATCAGCTGACCATTATCGACATGCGATGTGACGTTGATCTTGCAATAGTCTTTACTGTAGTTGATGGCATTCTCGATGAGGTTGCCCACGATGGTGTTGAGGTATTGGGGGACGAGGTCGGCCTCGGCCTCCTTCTCGTTAGAGGCATAGGTGAGCTCAATCTGCCGGTTGACACAGGACTCGCGGTAACTCTCGACGATCATGCGCAGGTAGCCCACCACGTCGCCCGTTCGCCAGTCGGGTCCCTTGAGGGCGCTGCGCACGCTACCCACCTCCAGAATGCGGTCCACCAGCAGCAGCAGGTGGTTGCCCTGACGCTCGATGATCTCCACATTCTCGCGCTGACGGGCAGCGGCAGCGTCGTCCTGCGATGCCGCCTGGGCAACGATGCCGTCGGTGGCGCCCATGATGGCCGTCAAGGGGGTGCGCAACTGGTGCACCACGTTGGTAAAGAACAACGAGCGCGTCTCTTCGACCTGTCGCATCAGCCGCTGGGTGCGCAGGCGAACGCGTGTCGCGTAAAGCAAAGCCGCTATAATGGCTCCCGCCATGACAATGAGCAGGATGGTGAACAGTCCCATCAGGTTGCGCGTGCGGTGCAGGCGCTTGATGTCCTTGTTCAGGACGTTCATCTCGCCCTTCTTGACATTGGCCTCATATTCAGCAATCTGATGACGCATTTCGTTGCTCTTTTCAAGGCCGTAAATGCTGTCATACATCTCGCCGCTCTTGAGGTGGTAGTCCAAGGCCCGCTTCACATCGCCCTCCTTCATCGCCAAGTCGAAGTACATGTCGTACACTTTGGCTTGTTGCTCCATGCTGTTGATGTGCAGGGCCTCGGCCTCGGCTTCCTGCAGATAACGCCTTGCCTCATCGGACTCGCCCATTTTGATATTCATGTCCACAAGCGACAGACAGGCATCCAGCCAGTTATAGGTGTCGCCTTGCTCCTTGAACTCGTCATAGGCTTGCTTGAATTCGGCCTCGGCATGCGAGTAATTGCGATCATCGGCATAAAGCTCCCCAAAATTCAGATGGCATTGCGCCTCGCCGTTTTTATTGTCCAACAACCGGTTGTACTTCAGCGCCTCGTTGTTGTACAGCCAGGCCGAATCGGTGTCGCCAAGGGCACGCTTGAGGTCTCCCAGGCTGGCACAGTTGACAGCTATGCCCCGATGACTGTCCAACGACCGAGCGCCCCTAAGCGATTGATGGAACAGGCTGTCGGCCTGGGCATAATGACGCAGTTCCAACTCGATGTTACCGATTCCGTTGAGCGCCATGAACCGCTCATTGACACACTCCTTGCAATCTTGCTCACTAAAGGTCGGCTCGATTTGCAACACCTTGTAATAGAAACCGTTGGCTTTGCTCAAGTTACCCTTGTGCCGGTAATCTGAGCCCAGGTTGTTCAGCATGGCGACGATTCCCAGCGTGTCGCAGGCAGCAGTGGCCATTTCAAGCCCCTTCTCATGCACGGCAATCGCCTCGTCGAAGCGCGACCGATGCCTGAGCTCTCGACCGTAATACTTCAATGCTACGATTTCACCCACGGCATCGCCCTGGTCATGGTAGCGTTGAACCCATGCCGCCAGCGAGTCCAAGTCGCCCACATTCTTGAGAAAGCCGTTCACTTGAGCATAATGCTCGTCGGAATCATGGCTGCAACTGGCGTTGTGGCGGCACGAGCCCACCACCACGGCCAGCAAAGCGGCCAGCACAATGGCGGCCACCCGCGACGCGGCATCATGCCCTATATGCGGGATTCGGCTTATCGACACAAGCAAATTACTTTTTAAGGTTCAACGATTGCAAAAATACTACTATTATTTGGTTTGACCCAGCACAAATTAAAAAAATCCGCTAAACTTGGCCTGTTGTCGTGGAAAATGCGTAATTTTGCCGTTTGTTATGACGGAATCCAAGAAGAGCATCTATCAGCAGGCTGGCGAGTGGGGCATCCCCTTTGGCCTGTACATGTCGTGCACGGCAATCGCATCCATCTTTGCCGACTGGTTCCTGCCGCTGCACTTCTTGTTCATGGTCCTGCTGCTTGGCACGCCATTTGTAACCTACTACTTCCAGCGCCGCCGGTTCATCCAGGACGACGGGTTTACCGAGTATTCGGGCCTGTGGATGCTGGGCATCTTGCTGTTCATCCTGGGCACGTTGATTTGCAGTTTCATTGTTTTCTTGGTACTGCAGTACATCCGTCCCAGCTTCATTTACGACCAGGCCCAGGCAGCAGTGGACCTGTACAAGACGTTGCCGCAGATGAAGGACAGCGAAATGCTCAAGACGCTCCAGTTTGCCATCGACGAGAAATTGCTGCCCACACCCATCGAGATGGTGACCAGCGTCTTCTGGTTCGTCACCTTCACGGGTTCGCTGGTCAGCGCCCTCACCGCCCTGATTGCACAGCGGCAGTTGCCTGACAAGCACCGCAAACGTGAATAATAACACCCTCTCACCACAACACGAGCAATAGAGTTAACATCAAGATAACCAAAGATATACATCACAACACGAGACATGGACATTTCAGTTATCGTACCGCTATATAATGAGGCCGAATCGCTCCCCGAGCTGGCCGAGTGGATAGAACGCGTCATGGACGAGAACGGCTACACTTATGAGGTGCTGTTCATCAACGACGGCAGCACCGACGACTCATGGGAGGTCATCAAGGACCTGCACCAGCGCAACCCGAGGTTGAAAGGCGTCTCCTTCCGTCGCAACTACGGCAAGTCGCCGGCTCTGAACACGGGTTTCGACCGGGCCCGCGGCAATGTCATCATCACCATGGATGCCGACCTGCAGGACAGCCCCGACGAGATTCCGGAGCTCTACCGCATGATCACTCAGGATGGCTACGACCTGGTGAGCGGCTGGAAGAAGAAACGCTACGACCCGCTGAGCAAGACCATTCCCACCAAGCTGTTCAATGCCACGGCGCGTCGCGTGAGCGGCATCCACAACCTGCACGACTTCAACTGCGGCCTCAAGGCCTATCGCAAGGAGGTCGTCAAGCACATCGAGGTGTATGGCGACATGCACCGCTATGTGCCCTATCTGGCCAAAGTCGCCGGCTTCACCCGCATTGGAGAGAAAGAGGTGAAGCACCGTGCCCGCAAGTACGGCACGACCAAGTTTGGACTTGACCGCTTTGTCAACGGCTATCTGGACCTGCTGACGCTGTGGTTCCAGGCCAAGTTCGGCGTCAAGCCGATGCACTTCTTCGGCCTGTTGGGCAGCCTGATGTTCCTGCTGGGCTTCATCGCCGTCATCGTCGTTGGCGCCCTCAAACTCTACAACATGTACAGCGGAAACAGCTACCGTCTGGTGACCGATTCGCCTTACTTCTACCTGTCGTTGACGTCGATGCTGCTGGGTACGCAGCTCTTCCTCACGGGTTTCCTGGGCGAACTCATCATCCGCCACAGCAACGACCGCAACCACTACGAGATCGGTGAGGAAATCACCAGTGACGCTCCAGCCATCGAGGCACCCCGCCCCACCGGCGAGCTGTCCGCAGCCATTCCCGTCACTCCCGAAAAGGTCACTGTCGAAACACTGTAATGAGATTTCTCCTGCCCATAGTCCTCGTCCTGGCTGCCCTGTATTTGACGGCATGCAACGACGACAGCTGCTACGACAACGGTAGCAGCCTGCCGCTGGCCGCCTTTTATCTGGGCAACAGCCAACAGACGATTACCGGCTTGACTATCATGGGCATTGGAGCTCCAGGCGACAGCCTGCTGGCCGACTCCAGCGCTCTCAAAGAGGTGTATCTGCCCTTGCGCGCCAGCGTGGGCACCACCCGCTATGCCATCTCGCGATGGGTGGGTGCCGGCACCCCGATGGCGCAGCAGCTGCATGACACGCTCACCCTGGACTATGAGCCCATCGCCTATTTCCACTCGGCAGAATGCGGTGCGATGTACAACTTCAACTTGCATGATGTGCGCTGCACCATCAACGGCATCGACTCGGTGGTGGTCATCACCCCACTGGTCACCAACTCGCGCACTACCGCCCTGCGCATCTATTTCACCAATTTCTCGCTATGAGTGCACTGATGGATAACATATCGTTTCACAGGCGTTTGATGGTCTTTCTTTTCCTTGCGGCGATGGTTGCTGTTGCCAGCGCACAGGAACCGGACAAACGCCATGTGACCCCTGTCAAGCCCGAGACCAACCAGGTCAAACCACCACCCAAGGGCACCGACGAAAAAATTATCCAGCAATACATCAGCGGCGACTCCACCGCAGCAATGAATGAGGCCCGCAAGGACTCGTTGCGCAAGGCCTACAAGCGCTACCCGCTGCTGACCGACCTGGCGCTGGGCCTCAATGTTGCCGAGCCGCTGTTCATGGCCTTTGGCCAGAACTATGCCAGTGTCGACGTGAATGCCACACTCAACATGTGGAACCGCCTGCAGCCCACCGTCGAGCTGGGCCTGGGATGGGCCAAATCCACGCCTGACGACATGAACTTCACCTACCGCGGCAAACCGTCGCCCTATTTCAAGGTGGGTGCCAATTACAATTTCCTGTTCAAGAACAGCCCTGATTATCAGGCATTCCTAGGTATCAGGCTGGGTTACAGCACTTTCTCCTACGATGTGACCGACGTGTATTATCCCAGCAGTTACTGGCACGAGGAGCTGTCAGGCGATATCACCGGTGAACATTCTCACGCCCTGTGGGGCGAGGCCGGTGCCGGCCTGCGCGTCAAGCTCATGGGCCCCATCTCGCTGGGATGGATGATCCGCTATCACGGCATCTTCAACTACGGCAAGAGCGACCACTCACGGCCCTGGTTCATACCCGGTTACGGGCCCCGCAGCAGCTCACTCGGCCTCTCATTGAGCATCTATTACGTCCTGCCCCTGCATCGCCAGGGCTCAACCGAGCCAGCAAAACCATGATCAAAAAGCCATTCAACACCGGCCGTCCGGCCACGCGCATGCCCAAATGGCGCCCCGCTACCCCGCCGGGCTGGTATAAGCGTTTTCGCCAGCTTGCTTCAATGGCCAACAAAAACTTCAAGCTGAAATAACCTGAACAGCTCCACTCACGCCATTGCCACAGGAGTTGTTAATAGTTTTTTTCAGCGATTTTTCAAAAAAATTTTGCCAGTTCAAAAAAAGTTCGTAATATTGTACTCTGAAAAGCGGGAGAAACCGCGCATTTTGTGCGTATTTTCCTAATTTTCAGCCTTTTATGCACCATTTTGATTCCTTTTACCAAAAGGAAGACTTGGGTGTTATGGCAATTATGGATTAGAACAAAAAAACAAAAAATATTAATTAACATTATTACTAACAATTTTAACTCATTAAACTATGAAGATTAAAAATTTACTTCTTTTCGCTGCTGCCGCATCGCTCGGTCTGTCTGCTTTCGCACAGGAAGTAACCAACGGTGAGTATGTAGAGTTCAAGGCTGGTACTCCTACCCAGGATCACTTCTTCGTACGTGGCACCTATGATGACATGGGTCCTGCTGAGACCCAGGACAACGTGGTATCGTTCAAGGGTGGTACTCCCCAACTCGTTTGGATCCACCTCAACGATGATGAGATCTATCTGAATGAGGACATCCAGAACCTGGCTCCCCAGGATTACAAGGCTGGTTCTCCCTACCATGAGATTACCTATAACTCATTCCAGTTCGACATCTACATGCCTCAGACCACCGAGATCATCGTGAACATCGATGAGGACAGCGGTGAGGAAGTTTATTATGTACAGGGTGACCGTCTGCCCGGTACCAGCAGCTTGAGCTGGGCCAAGAAGAGCGCCGTTAAGGTTATCGATGGCGTTAACTATGACGTTTACACCTTCACTTGCTTCAACGACAAGGCTGTCGGCACTCACTTCTCGGCAAAGAACGCTACTCTGTACGAGCGCAATGGTGCCCTGAAGAAGGACGCTACCCTGTTCGGTATCTACGTTCAGAACAAGAACCAGGATCAGGTAGAAGGCCGCATCAATGGCGACATGATCCTTGGCAACACTCTGCTCACCCTGCGTGAGACCCCCGAGATCTTCTTCTTCGGCACTGGTGGCCGCGACGTTGAGAACCGCTACATGCAGTTCAACCGCGTAGCCATGTGGGGCAGCACTGCAGTTGTTGAGAACCTGGCTCAGAAGACCGTTAACAACGTGAAGTACTTCAACGTTGCCGGTATGGAGAGCAATGTTCCCTTCGAGGGCGTTAACATCATGGTTACCACCTACAACGATGGTACTACCAGCACCTGCAAGGTGATCAAGTAATCAACACTTGACATAACACCAACAAAAAACCGAGGGCGATGAGCTCTCGGTTTTTTTGCGTCATAATATTATCGCACCGGCTCACTCATCCATCCGTCTGTCGACAGGACGTTAGCCGGTGGCGGATTATCCCTGGTTGTCGCAGCCTGTTCCTGCATCACCAGCAACCCGATGGCGCGTGTCATCAGTATGTCGTCGTGCTTGCCGGGACGGGCAGCATAGCGGCTGTTGATTTCCTGATAATCCCTCATTTCGTTCACGGCGTCGATGTCGCGTTCGATGTACTTGCCGTCTCTCACCGCCTCGATAAGAGCAGTGATGGCCTTGCGCTTGGTCTTGACGTTGGTGTGGAAGCCCAGGCTCTTGCCGCCATACTTGTAGAGGCGACCATATACCCTGTACACCGCCTGCATGATGTACTCGCTCTCGCCTGCCCTAGCGGCCTCGTTGATGAGCGTGTTGCTCTCGATGACCAATGCGGCGTTGTTGTAGAACTTGGCCAGTTGCATCGATTTCCACCCCAGTTTGTCATGGTCGATGTGTCCGCGCCATTGGGCCACGATGGCAGCGCGGCGCCAGGAGTCGGCCACACGCCACACGGCAATCACCGAGTAATCGCTCGTGTCGGCCCTGCCACCCACATCCACCACGACCACATAGCGCACCTTGACGGCTGTGCCCAACTCGGGCATTTCCCATACCTTGAGCAGCCCTTTCTCGAGTTTCACCAGATGGATGTTCTGCTTGGCGGCGGCTCCTTCCTGTCCATCGCCCTGAATGTCCCCCAGCAGCACGGGCGGCTGGTCGCACGTCATCGACAGTTTATCCAACATCGTGCGGTCAAACGGGCAGTTACCCGTCGTGCTGAAAGCCTCGCTGGCACTGCTGGGGTACTCGGCCATCATCAGTTGGTGGGTGCGGTACTCCTTGCGCTTGTGATGATACCAGTTGATCTGCTCCAGCGTGCGCCCAGCATCCCACAACTCGTGCTCATAGCTGTCCATCGCCTGCCACAGTGCTAATGGGTCCTCGACCTCCTTAGAGTACATCTCGATCTCGTACCACGGAACAAACAGCGGTTCCTTGTCGCTCAAGCCCTGCTCAGCCCTCAACCACTCGTCATGGAAAAAGTCGCCCACGCCGTTGGCTGTAGATTCGAGCACGATGACGGTCTCGGGTTTCAGGGCTATGCTACCGCACACGCTGCGCACCACATCGTCAGGACTGTGCATCGCGCTTTCCTGCCAAAAGGCCACCTCACTCAGGTGAGCCATCGCGATATCATAGCCGCGCACGGCATCCTCACTGCGCGAACTGCCGGTAATCACCAGGCAATCGCGTTCACCGAGCTGCTGCACGTTGGGCTGGCCTTCCAGCTTGGTAAACCGCGGCACCACACCTTCGTCATCAAGCAGTTCGCGGGGATAATGCCGCAGCAACAGGTTGTACATGCGCTTGATGTTCTTGCTGGTAGCGTGCACATGGCCACAAATGAGGCTGTTCCAGCCCGTGTGTCGCACCAGCTGCATCCAGGCCATGTACATCTGCACCAGTGTGGAGCCGCCCCACTGGCGCGCCTTGAGCAGGATGACGCGCACAGGAAGACCCTCCACTCGCTGATGTTCCATCAATGCCAACAGCCGCCGCTGGGGACGGTTGAGCACCAACGGCACATTGCAGCTGCTCATTTTGTCCTTGATGGTCACACATCGGGCGCACCAGAATTCAAAATCCTCCTTGATGCGTTGCCTTTCCTGCTCCACAGGATTGAGCGACAGATAGTCGGGACAGCGGGCGAGCACTTCGCGCGGCACTAGGCAACCACCCGCCTCTACCCTGTCGCCCCAGCAGCCAATGCCGGTTAGCGGCTGGTAGAGGCCGTCCTCAAGCGCCGATTTGCGCCGCTCGTTCTCGGCCAGAATATCTTCTATATTAAATAATGTGTTGCCCATGGTCATTAACTGTAATAGACAATGGTAGGCATGAGTAATGTTCCGGTGCGGGCTGTGCCGTCGAGCGTGGAAGTCAAAGTACGGGCATGAATCGACATCGTGGGCGATGCCAGGGGCTGGTCGATAGCACCATACACGGTGATGAGACTCACGTCACGATCTTGAAACATGATGCCACGCTGTCCCAAGACGCGCAGCGACAATTCGGCATCATCACTCACCACATGCCACACGATGCGCTTGACTGGATGGTCCATCAGCGCATCCAGGCTGACGGGATGACTGTGCCAAGCCACATCCATCATGGCTGGCTGCTCCTGTTCCAAATCCAACACCGCCCCGGTTGCTGTCACAGCAAGGGAATGGCGGGCATCGCTATAGAGCTGTCCAGCAGCAACGGTGCGCATGCTCATCGCTCCACTCGGCATCATTACCACCGGACTGCCCGCATCAGGCAATAGCCATAATTCGCAGTAGGCATTGCACCAGGCCATTGCTCGGCAATCCACATCGCGGCATACAACAGTGAGCCGAGAGCCGCTCAAACGACACAAGTGCCCGTGACGCGACATCAGCCAAATGTCGCCGTCGCCTTCGACAGGAGCGACACCGGCGGCGATGACCGTGCGGTCCACCAATCGCGCCTCGCCCAACCGGTCCGATGCGCGCTGCGGGATGGCATATATGCCATCGTCGGTGAACACATACACGGGATAACGTCCGAAACCGCCTGAATACAGCGGCCTTGTCACCACCGACATGGCCAGCGTTTTCGCCCCGAGGACACTGCGGCGGTGCACCTCGATCAGGGCATTGCCCGGTGCGCTCACCACGACTTCGCCAGCTGCTGTGCAGCAATACAGGCGCCCACCTGCTGCCGTCGAGCACACTACGTCATCTACCGTCATCGGGCTCGCCAGAGCGGCACATTGGGCTGCAGTGAGTTTCATCGTCTCGACAGGAACGGTAAACGAGGCCGTGCCTGGCTGCGATGCGGCACTGGCTGTAGCAATCAGCCTCCATGGCGATGCGGCGAGTTCCCAGGAAATCGCATCTGCACTACGTCGGGCCAGGCCCATTTCCAGCACATATTCCCTTGTGCCGCTGGTACGGGTCAGGCATTGGTAATCCAATTCACGGCTTGCGCTGAGGAGTTGCGCCTCGTTGGTGGCCAGCACGTCGATGCTCTTGACCAGCGCTTGCCACGGAGCAGCGATGGCGCTCGTCATGCCGATGGTCAAGCTGTAATGCGTCATCGGCAGGGTCGTCGCCTGGGTGCCCGTGAAGCCGCTGCTGCCACTGTCCACCAGGGTGCTGATGCGGTCGGCATTGGCGAGGGTCACGTCGCCCACCCTCACAGGGTCACTCACCCACAGGTAGGTGTCATCCAGCAGGCGCACGGCCCAGCGTACGAGCATCGGCGCCGTGTGGCGTCCTTGGGCATGAGCATCACTTTCCAAGGCATTCCATGCCGAGCGCAGCATGCCTGCCAGGGTCAAGCGGTCAGCCTCGGCCAGCGGTGCACGCCACTGGCTGTAAGGTTCAGCAAAGTCAACAGCACTGATTTCGGCGTGGCTGACCTGAGTGCTCGCGCCAAAGCTCAGCTGCGGTACGGCATCAGCCGGATTGAGCACGATCCAGCTGTTGCCATCAGGCAGCAGATAGGTAAGGCCGCCACGGGCGACAATCACCATCATGGTGCCAATGGCATGTGCTGCCACTACTTGCGAGTCCACCCTTGCCACCACCTCGCCGTCGATGAGTACGGTACCATCGGCGCGGCAACTCACCACGTGGTCACCGTTCATCGTCAGCAAACGTTCATCACTGCCAATCGCGGCAATCGCCGTAGGCTGTCCCGTCACTTGCAGGGATTCTTCGCGCTCGCGCAAGTTCTGCGCCAGGCTAGCCTCACCTGGCCGTGCCGCCTCACCATTGGTGTGCGGCATCAGTCCCCGAGGAATGACCCGGAGTTCTTTCATTTTTCTGTTTTTCATGGTCAATTAAGTTACATTTAGCGGATTTACAATGTGTAAAACCAGAACAAAAGTAATGCTCAAGAACAGGCCCGCGCCAGCACAAAACGCACACTGACAAGTAAAGACATAAAAAAGGGACGGCTCAAATCAGAACCGTCCCCACTGCTGCAAGACGCAGCCTTTTTGAGTTATTTCTTGCCGATGGGATTATTCGCCACTCAGAAGTTTGTCAATCAGAGCCGTTACGTCGGCGATGTTCACCGTGCTATCGCCATTGATATCAGCGGCATCGACATTAACCGAACCGCTGCCCAGCAGATAGTCGATAAGTGCGGTGACGTCGGCGATATTCACCTCACCATCACCGTTCACATCTCCCACAGTGAAGGGTTGAGGAACCGTCGGGATGACAAACTTGGTGCCGTCGCTGTAGTAGAGCTTATTATCGGTATATCCCCACCACAGGCCGTCACCGTCGCTAGGCACGGTCAGGTCCCACAAGAGTTCATCCTTGCTGGCCGTTCCGGTGTTACCCATTACAGCATTATTGCCATTGAGTGTCGTATTGTACCATACGCCATCACCATTGGGATTCTGCGCATCGTTGATATCACGGAAAGCCTGGCCCGGGAAGGTCAGCACACCGTCGGCATCCAGCAGCATGTAATTGTTGCGCCATCCAAAGCCG
>JAEEGG010008628.1_pt1 | contig 23067 bp, 20 predicted proteins | sample 9134161 | NCBI WGS metagenome assembly JAEEGG01 (sample SAMN16246543, study PRJNA631951) | gut metagenome | biome: gut microbiome; feature: rumen; material: CR-attached | host: Bos | place: Iran: Karaj | collected 2018-10
CTTTCGAGCTCACGACTGCGGGCCTTATTTCCAAGATCCGCACCATCGCCGCTTTCGCCTACAAGGCAAGCATCGGCGAACCGTTCGTGTACCCGGAAGCGGAACGCAGCTACTGCAGCAACTTCCTGAACATGATGTTCAGCAGTAAGGCTCGCCCGTACCACCCGGATCCGATTATGGAAAAGGCGCTCAACACGCTCCTCATCGTGCATGCCGACCACGAGCAGAACTGCTCCACGTCGACGGTGCGTATGGTGGGTAGCTCGCAGGCAAACCTTTACGCGAGCATTTGCGCCGGCATCTGCGCCCTGTGGGGCCCGCTCCATGGCGGTGCGAACCAGGCCGTGCTCGAAACGCTGCTGCGCATCCAGCAGAGCGGCATGACCATCGAGCAGGTGATGGACAAGGCGAAAGACAAGAACGATCCGTTCCGCCTTTCGGGCTTTGGCCACCGCGTGTACAAGAGCTACGACCCGCGCGCCAAGGTACTGAAGAAGCTCATGTACCAGGTGTTCGAACGCGAACACGTGCACGACCAGCTCCTGGATATAGCCATCAAGCTCGAAGAAGCCGCCCTGAAGGACGACTACTTCATCGAGCGCAAGCTCTACCCGAACGTAGACTTCTACTCGGGCATTCTCTACCGCGCCATGGGCATCCCGACGAACATGCTTACCGTGATGTTCGCCATCGGCCGTCTCCCCGGCTGGATTGCCCACTGGAAGGAAATGCACGACGATCCGCAGAGCAAGATTAACCGTCCGCGCCAGATTTATGTGGGACAGACGGCAAGGCCCTGGATCGACCGCGACAAACGCTGAACGAATTAACGAGAAATCGCCGGCAACTCGCCGGCGATTTTCTATACAACGTTCAAAAAGGAGACCCCCGGCCAAGCCGGGGGTGACATATAGCGCGAGCCGCTCTTAACGCAGTCTCCGTAGGCCCTTCGGCATCGGGACTTCCTTGCCGTCTTCCTGCAGCAGGTAGATGTTGTCGAGGCTGATGTAACCTTTGCCGCTGTGGCGTGCGCGGAACGCGAAGTTCTTGATCTGGGTCGGGTCGAGCTGCGGGATTGTCTTGCCCCAGCCTTCTTGCTTCATATTTTCCCAGATGAGCGTGTCGCGAACCCAGTTACCACGCGTGTTCTTGAGGCGAACCATGAACTCGTCGTAGTCCTTCACCTGCTCGCTCATAATCTGCAATTCTATATAACCTTGCGGGTTGTTGTGGGTTGTCGCATAGTCAAACACGATACCCACCGATTTTTTCACCTCGGGCGGCAGCACGTAATAGGCGCCGGAGTAGTTGGGCCAGCCCAAGTCAGGCGGCTGTTCAACGATGAAGTCGTGGCGGATGTAGCCGCCGAGCGGAGGATTGCCGTTATACACCTTGCCATCCATCGAAGTCGCATTGTCGCCGTTGACAACCGGGAACCAGTCCACCGCATCGATGCCGTTGTCGAAGTTCTGCATCACGCTCGTGGTGCGGTAGGCGCCGCGGATGCGGAACGGGATCTTGAGCACAGTCACCTTCTTGCCCAGGCCTTGCAGCACAACCTGAATTTCACGTTTCCCGGTAGAGATTCCAGCAGGAACAGGAATTTTCACATGGAAGCTCTCGATGGAGGAATTCCACTTGCCGTCATCCGGATTGACATACAGCGAAAGCGTTCCAGCCTTGCCCCAGTTATCGATTTTCACGACACCACCGGTCAACTGCCCGTCTTCTTGCCTAGCCGTCACGAACAAGTCGAGCGTATCGCTGGCGAGCACAACCTTTTTCTCCAGTGCAGCCGCGAGCACCTCAGGCAATGCAGCCTTCGCATTCGTAGCGGCATCCAGCCCGACAACACGGGGGTTGATGCGCACGACAGCCATGCCGAACGGAGGAATTTCGACATTCTTGCTCTTGCTCGGATTCATACGACGTCCGCTCGGCCCCATTTTGGGATACGGGTATGCATCCTTCTGGTCGCCAACCCACTTGAACTGATCCGGGCCGAAGACATCCACTTCGGTACGCACCTGGTCCGAAGCGCCGCTTGTACGGTCCACCTGGACAACCTGCTTGGAATCGGTCATGTTGATAAGCATGACTCGGCAGCTATCGTTTTTGCAGATGGCGTACGGAGTCACGCTTTCTGTAGAACTTTTCACGGGGACAACGGAGTAGCCATCTTCGAGGAAGCGCTTGAATACCATGTAGACACCAAAGTATTCCGCAGTAAGTTCCAGACTTTGCAATTTATTCCAGGAACCTTCCTTGACAAGAGCCGTCATGCTGATAGTGCCCCACGTGTGGTCCGGGCCTTCAAAGACGTTACCGAAAGCATCCCAGGGCAAAGCCTGCAAGCGGTTGCCGAAACGAACCGCGTATTGCGCAAAGATGTTCGCGATGCCGGCAGCCTGCGGGTAGTCCATCCAAATTTCGCTTCCCAGCACAGACGTACTGAATTCCGAAAGCGAGACACGGCGTTCCCCATCCAGGTAGCGCTTCATCCAGGCATCCAGCGTATCGGCATTGTGCCCGACATCCATCGTCGCCTTGAGCATATCCTTCGCGTTCAGGTTATCGGGAGCCCAGTACGGGTAGGTGTGCAAGTCAAACACATCCAGGTAACGCTTGCCGTCCTTTTTCTCGGCCTCGCCCACGATGCGCAAGAATTCGGCGACCCAGAACTTGCCGTCCCCGAAACCAGCGCCCTTTTCTTGCATTTTATGCGAACTGAACAGCGGCCCGTGCAAAATGATGGACGGGTCCACAGCCTTCATGGCACGGGCATACTCGACAAACCGAGTGGCATACTGCCTTGCCGACAGCGGGCCGGATTCTTCCCATTCGCCATCGAGCTCGTTGCCGATTTGCCACTGCTTGATTCCATACTTCTTCTTCACGTTCGCATACTTCACCCATGCGGCGGCTTCCTTGGCCGTACCCGTTCCTGCATTCACGCAGATGACCGCCTGCGCGTTCGGAATCTTGGAGATGTATGCCATGAACTCTTCGAAATGCCACTTGATGTTCGTCCAGTCGGTACGCGGCTTGTCGCCGTTGCGAGTGGACACCGCGAAGAACTTGTACTCGTTTCCGGCAAGCAGGTCGTCGCTACCGCTATAAAGCTTCATCTCGCGCACCTGCACGCCCTTGCTGGGCAAGTCCGGAGTCTTGAAGCGGATGGCCACATAGCGCGCCTTGATTTGCGCGAACTTGTACTTCGACTGTTCCGACGTCACCTTCACCGTGCCCACGGCCTTCAGCTTGTTTTCCAGGCCCTGGTGTACGCCCGGATAAGGCGCATAATCTTCAGTCCAGTACGAGAACTCGAAAGACTTCGGGCGAAGCGTTCCCCAATCGATAATCAAGGAATCCAAGTCCTTCTTTTCCTTAAACTCCACGACAATCCAAGGCGGATCGTTCGGGTCCAGGATTTCGCCCCACCACATCGTTTCCATGTTGCCGTCGGCCAGATGGCTGCGGCGGACAAATCCCCAGTTGTCCTTGGTCGTCCCGCGGTAAACCGTCTCACCCAGGAACCCGGGCGTCCAGTCCTTTTCGCTCGGAGTCCAGAGGCCCGTGCTGTCGTAGCTGCCCGAACCGTTCCAGTGGTAATCGTTCGACAAGCTCCCGTTCGGGAAGCGGAACACATTGTAGCCGCCATCGACCAAGGCAGGTGCCATGTCGAAGTAACGGGTCGGCGGATTCCATATGGCAAGGTCAGCCGCCAGCATGTGGTCCTTGTTGATGACAATGCCCGGCTGCGTGTCGTCAACGGTCACCACGTTCTGTGCGGCAAAAGCGCTACACGCCAAGACGCCAACCACAAAGGCGCCTACTGTATTTTCGATTTTTCCAAACATAATTACCCAAAGGGTTAATAAGGGAACAACTTCCTTTAGGCAATATATAATAAAGACCGCCGCTTTGCACGACGGTCTTCATAAATAGGCTCAATCTTTTCAGCGATCAACCCTTATGGAGTCCGGATACACTTCAGCGACACCATCCAACCAATAAAGAAGCACTTCGTAGGTTCCTTCGGGGAGTCCATCCACCGTAATATACCCCCGTTCCACATCCTCCATCGTAATCCTCGGGTTTGGCGCCCAATTAAAGCAATAATTAAGATAGTAACACTCCACGTTGCGAATATTCAAAAACACCTCGTTTTTCAGTGCCTCTTCGGCAGGAATCTCAACAAATTCCCCATCCACATAATCCTCGAAATATAAGGAATCCAAGGGAACATCAACGAAATAGGCCGGCAGTAACTTTATGTCGCCCACATCAACGATTACACCAGCATCGCTTTCAATCATATGCGCTTTTGCAAAGTCAGTGTTTTCGTTGACACCGTATTTCTTGTCTTCGGAAATAATGCGTATCGGAATCTCATTATAAAACGGAACATGCTCCCATTCACGTTCGCCAGCTTTCTTGTTAGAGCCAACAGGATCAATTTGCATCTCTAGATACGACAAGAAGTTCACCCGTTCCAAATAAAAATACCCCCCTGCATCCGTCGTAACAGCTTGACATTTACTATCGTAAGGCATACAGTTTTTTTCCGTGTAAACTAGCGCATTTGCCAAGGGCTTCCCTGCCGCATCCAAAGCACGGCCTTTCACGTCTGCGTACAGGTATATATCGTCAAAGCTTCCACACATGGGTCGAGAAAAACTCTCAACCCAGGAGCCTTCCAATGTCATCACCGAATAAGGCCCTTCATATTCCGAAGCACTCTTGGCCAAAACATGAATAGTATCCGTTTCAATATCTTCACTACAAGGATTTTTCCCGTCACTGAATGTCTTTTCGAACAACGACGTATCCAGTTGCGCAATGGGCTTCCCCGTATTCGTCTCGCTGAGCGTCGATGCCGTACTGGAGCCTTCATCGCTACAACCAACGAACATTCCAAGACCAAGCAAAGCAAAGGCAAGGCCCGTTTTTGTCAACTTATTAATAAACATTTTTGAGTCCTCCTAGACTTATTTTTTCAAATTTGTGAATAAATGAACATTCAACTGGTGAACGCCAGTCGCCTTCTTCTTGTCGAGCATAATAATCTTACGCACCCTGGCCTTCAGGCCCTGGATTTCCTTGGCAATCGCCTTGAATGCATCATCGGAAACGCTGAAAGTGAACGTAGCCATATCCGACGACCTTCCGTCACTTGCAAGCAGGGCCTGCTTTGAAAGTTCAAAGCTCTGCAACTGGTACTGGCGCACCAAATCGCTATTATTATAGTCACCGCTGCTCACTGCGTCGCGGCAACTCTTCCAGAACCCATTCTCGTTCTTCCGCACAAAGCCGAGGCGTTCCAGCAATTCCAGGGAACGTTTCAGGGTACCCACGGAAACTTTCGGGAAAATCAGTTTCTGGATAGGTTCAAGGTCGTCCGAGACATCCACGACTTCCAACGCCGTAAACAGCACGCTGTTGTACCAGTGGTTGTAATACTCGTAGGCGTCTTCGTTCAAGATGCGGTGGGAATCCGGATGCTGCTTCAGCAGTTCCTCGAAAAAAGCGTTCCGTTCCGTCGCGGTCTTCGCCTGGTCCATGTTCACCATGGTCTCGAAATACTTGGCTTCTTTTTTATTCAGGCCAAGCACTTCTACGAACTTGGGAATCATGCGGGTAGAAAGCTTTTTCCCTTTGATAATGTCGTTATAGTAACTGCGAGTCTTGGGGAGCCCCAGCAGCACACACGCTCCAGCCCTAGTAAAATCAGGGTCTGTCTGCACGCGAGCCGCCTGGTATTCGTCCAGGTACTTGCGGAAACTTGTGAATTGAAAAATGTCAATAATCTTGTCCATGTCCTAAATGTACTCAAAATTTGACTCAAAGTCAATACCTTTTTCAAAATTTTTGAGATTTTTTTTGAGTACATCTAGAAATTGCGGATTATCGGCCTTTGAACTGGTCGCCGAACTTGAGTTCGGTCTCTTTTGCGCCGTTCAAGTTCACCAGGCGGTCCGGGTCGAACACGAGGTCTTTTGCGATACCTTCCTTGAGGGATTGTGCTCGATCCAGCAGTTCGGCAGCGCAACTGCTCGAAAGCAGAGCCTGACGTACCTGCATCGCAATATTTTCTTCATCGGAGATTGCTTCGTCCCTTCGGTCCTCGCAATGACAATTTTTAGTTCCGGGTTGGCTTTGACTAAATCCTTTGCAAAGTCTTGCGGCGAGTTGCTTGAGCCTCCCCTCCGCTCCCTTGTCCGTACTGCCGTCCTCGATCTTGAACCCGTAGTACAGCTTAAACACGTCGAGCGACTCGGCAGCCGTAATCACGCGCGCGGGCTTGCCTTCCCAGGCGTCTGCAATCTGTCCGAAGATCCAGGGGTTGTGCATGGCGCCGCGGCCAATCGCGACACCGGCGACGCCGTAGTTCTCTATGCAGTCGAACGCGCGGGCGACGCTGTTCACGTCGCCGTTACCGATAACGGGAATCTTGGCCGCGGCCGCGGCCTTGCCGATCCAGTCCCAATCGGCAAGGCCGTTGTACCCCTGCAAGCGGGTACGGCCATGCACCGTGAGCATCTCGACACCCTCGCCCTCGGCAATCGCAAGCGTCTCCATTATATTAATGCTTTCGGAATCCCAGCCTATGCGGCACTTGAGCGTGAGCGGCATATCCACACCGCACCCGTCCAGCGCGGCCCGCACGTCGTGCAGAATCTCCTGCAGGCGCGGCAAGTCCCTAAGCAGGCCGGAGCCGCTGCCCTTGCCAGCCACCTTCGGCGCCGGGCATCCCGCATTCACTTCTATATAATCCGGATGCAGGGATTCCGCTATTTTCCTGGCCGCAGCGGCCATCTTGTCTGGGAAACGCCCAAAAATCTGCACCCCGAACGGGCGCTCTTCCGGAAAAAACTTCAGTTGCTTGTGGCCTTCCAGACAAAAGACCGCGTCACCGTCCGTGGGCACGAACTCCGACACGAGGAGCCCCATGCGGTCGCCCGAAAGCACCCGGCAAAGCCTGCGGAAGGGCGCATCCGTCACTCCGTCCATCGGAGAGAGGATCGTATTCGGGAAAATATCCAGCGAACGGAGCCTAAAAGAAGTCTTTTTTGGAATTTTAAAATTATTCAACATTTTAACCACATCTATTCACAAATTTTCCGCAACAAGAGCCCGAAAAAAATATTTAATTCTTATTCGTCCCATCTTTTTTTTTATTTGCATACCTATATTTTATGTCGTGCCAAACATAACTAAACAAAGTCTTATTCAAGAAATTGCCAAGTCCACCGGGTTCGTCCGGGGCGACATCAAGACCGTCGTCGAGCAGTTCCTCGAACTTGTCGGCGAAAAGCTAGTCGACGGAAACACCATCGAGATTCGCGGGTTCGGGACCTTCGCCTGCAAGCCTCGCAAGGCACGCCCCGCAAGGAATCCCCGCACGGGCGAAACCGTCCTCATCGACGAACGCCTCGTCCCCACGTTCAAGTTCAGCAACGATATCAAGGACAAGATCAACTCCCTCGAGTCCATCCTCGATACCGCCGAAGCCGAACCTCAGTCCGTGGACGCCGATGCAACGCAGCCGCAGTAGCGGGTCCGCAGCACAACAAGTATATTAAAAGAACCTCTTTGCAAAAGAGGTTCTTATTTTATCCAAAACAGTTCCGGCCTAGATTTCGCAGTCTTTTATTGCCGACAGGGAGCCGGACAGGTAAGCCTTCTTGACGCAGTCCGCGATGGAATCGGCCATGTCGAGAACTTCCTGGGGAATCTCGACTTTCGTCGCGTCACCCGTACTGGCGGTACTGTCTTCTTCGGCAGACTGGTTCGCCATGCGGATGGAGTCCGCGGTAGCCTGTGCGACGGAATCCGCGAAGGCCTGGGCGATAGAGTCCGCAACCGCCTGCGCAAGAGAATCCGCGATAGCTTGCGCGATAGAGTCCGCCTCGGCGCGTTCTTCCAGCCTACGCTCCACATTTTCCTTGTAGACCTTCTCGGAAACTCGGCTCATTTCGATTCCGTTCTTGCTCACGACCATGAGCAGCCCGTCATGGTAGCCATAGTAGTACTCCGAGGCGCTACAGTGAGAAGAGGGAGCCATGGAGACATCGAACTTCAGGACGTCGTAGTACACGGATTTGCCGACCTTGAGAGAATCCATGAACGTCAACTTGTAGCCATTCCTATCCAACGGGAAAACAGGCTCCTGGAAAGTGATTCCATCGCTATCGCCCGGATGGCAAGAAAACCAGATGCTGCCGAGTTCACCGGAACCGGGCTGAACCTTCATGCTAAAGTTGATCGCAGAAGACATCGCCAAAGCCTTATAGGTCAATCCGGGTTTGTCGTCTTTACCGAATTCTGCGGATTGGGCAACCTTGTCGACAAAGGTGACGCCGTCGGTCAGATAAATGACGGTATCCTTGCTGAAGCCCTTCTTGGCGTCGAGCATGAGCTGCATGTCGCTGGTGATTTCGTTGGTGATGACGATAGAGGAAGCATCGTCGTTGCCGCCGCAACTTGCAAAAAGGAGCGTACCGGCTGCAAAGAGCAAAACCTTTTTCATTAGTCCTCCTCTCTGATGGAGATACTGCTGCCATCTTCCATATCGATTTTCAAAATTCCCTTTTCGGCCTGGTAGTACAACCTAGCGTCCGCCTTGACAAGCTTTGTCTGGGAGACGGACTCGTACTTACGCCCGTAGCTCACGGCGACATCCGTATACTTGACGCCGTTGATCATCATCGTATCGACAAACAGCGAATCGGGATTGTAGGCAAGCGAATCACTGCCGTTGGAGCGTCTTATGCGCGTCGAATTCTTGTGGACCTCGGGATTGTCCAGCGTGAACACATACTGCCCGAAAGTCACCCGCAAGGTATCGGAGTACAGCTTATCCACTTCGTTGTAGTAGAACGTGGGCGCGTATGCGGAAATCTTGATGGAATATATAGGGAACGACGACTCGAGCCACGTGAACTTGTATTTGCGGCAGGTAACCTCGTCCATGCCCTGCTCTACGTCGGAGACGGCAAGCGGGAACATGAGCCCGTCCGAGAACAGGAAGGGAATGGTCTGCCCCCTCCTATAGTTGCCGAAATCCGCCTGGAAGCCCTCGAGGTTCTTTTGGTCGTAGCACCTCTCGCTGTAGTTGTCGCCGGCTTCGGCCGACACATCCGAATCGCCGCCGCACGCACAAAACAGCGCGCACATTGCGAACAAAGAAATGAGTATTCTAGTACAAGGCCTGATCATGAGCATAATATACTTTTTTTACAAATAAACGGATATATGTACCAAAAAAAGTGACAATCCGCACGAAAAAAGCACACAAAAGCAGACCTATCAAACAAAGCCGGCGTCAGCCATACATTTCTGCGCAAAGCAAGTTCTGCACCCATTATATACTTATCAGATGCTATTCAAGATCCAGTATATTACCGGATGGTTGCTTTTCAGGCGGCGGTACTTGTCGGCGAGTTGCCGGATCCGTTCCCGGGCTTTAGGGTCCATCTTATCGCACGCGATGTTTTCGTCTATGAAAATAATGAGGTCCAGGAAGTTCCTGTAGAAAAGAAACGCTATGGAACTTTCATATGGCAATTTATCTGGAGAAAGTTTGTCAGTGTCTTGAGTTTCAAAGGCGAACATATAGTAAAAAGGGAATACGCCGCGGACTTGAAGAATCTCATAATACCATGGCGTGAATTTGCGCCTTAGCGGCAAGGTTACCACGGGACCCAACGCCAACATCCACTTGACGCCTTCCTCCGTGACAACATAAATGGAAAAGGCAGAAAAAAGACAGAACGCCATGCAAGCAATAGCGGCAACGGGAAGGAACCAGTGAATCTCAAACATTGCTTTTATATTGAGCTTCTCGCTGAACAGCGTCATGTACAGGATACCAAGAAAGAGAGCCTCGTTAATCAGGCTCAATCCAAGACGCAAACTCAAGACGACTTCTTTGCCCATAATGTCCGAATTCTTATGCTGTCAAAATATACATTGTTCCTTTGCACCTTGAACATGCAACCGCCTCTTCTGATGTTAAGAGCAGGGCCTCGTCCATCAGGGGGAAATCTTTTTGCACATACGTTCCAAGACGGAACATATGGAATCTTTGTCCAGTTTCTGAACGGCAAAAAATAAATAGATTTTCTCACAGGTTCACTTTTTTCAAAGACTCGACTAGCGGGTGATAGACCTCCGGGCGTTCGATTTGCATGATTGTTGTTACCTTGCCGCCGGCATCTTTTGAGGAGGCTCCGCAGTGGAAGAGTTTCTCGCTTTCCAGGCCGTAATCCAGGTAGATGTAGCGGTCGTGGAACATGTTCCCGGCAAGTTTCACGTCAAAGGTGACATCCGGGCGCGCGGCCTTGAAGTCGGCCACCATGCTGTCGGTCAGGTGAGTTTTGCCGTACTGGTCGCTGAAGATGCTTACCGAGACGCCCTCGGGCACGCTCCGCAACAAATCCAAGGTCTTGACATCCACATAGTTATCCAGCACAATTACCGACTTTTTTGCCAAGCCGTAAATCTGAGCGTAAGCGGCGTCGGCTTCCAGTTTTCGCCCGTTCAGGATCAGGAAATGCTTGAAAGACGACGGATCGATGAAGTTTTCCATCATTTTTCGCAAATCGATATTCATCTTGCCCAAATCGCTGCGAATATCGCAAACCTCTCCCGAAAGTTCCCTAATTTCGACAGAATGTTCCGCAAGTGTCCTTGTATTTTGTGCCGTTTGCAGGGCGATTTCAGGAATCCCCGCAGTCCCCATTAGCTGCTGGTTTTCTGCGACGATATAGTCTTTCATCTGCTTGAACAGGCGAATTAGGGCCTTGCTTTGGGCAATGGCTCGCTCGCCCTTGAGCACTGTCATGAGCATATAAATACCCTGCTCGGTAAAAGCGTAGGGAAGTTTTCGGACCCCGCCCCAACTTGAAGTCGGTTTTTCCGACTTCAAGTTTGCCTGTTCTAAAGTCGATTTTCCCGAACTTAGGATTGTCGTGTACTCCGATTTGGTCAGTTGAAAGCGAAAATCATCTTCAAATCGCTCTATATTAGTTTTTACCTGTTCGTTAAAACGCTTCGTCGAATATCCGTAAATTTCGGCCAAGTCGGCATCGAGCATCACTTTGACGCCACGAATCGTGTGGATCCGTGACGTGAGCAGGGCCTCGTCCATCAGGGGGAAATCTTTTTGCAGCGCGGCAGCCTGCAACGTATTCTTTTTATTCATCGTCAACACCTCCGGCGTACAAACGCGAGGTAGCTAAGGGTTGACGTTCGTGCTTTGAATATATGTTAAACGGAGGCGAAAGTCAACAGTTTCAAGCAATTTGCAAAAAATGCAAATTGTCAATTTGAACCTGTCGGAATTGCCGACTGGTTGACGTTCGTGAATTGAATTAATGCCTTGCTGATCTGTCAAGTTTTCCTTGACATCCACTTTAGAGTCTAGTTGCCCTAATACAAAAAGGCTTGACAGAGCCAGAGCCTAAATCGCAGCGAAAAATCAGTTAGAATACAGTTTTTCTGCAAATTTCTGTAAAAAATACGATTTAGCTTGACAGAGCCAATAGTTTTTCTGCACATTTGAGCATTATAAAATATAAATTCGCCGGAGTCGGTTGTCAATACCAGAAATAGAATTTTCTACCCCAATCCCCGGCCCTGTTGGTAATCCCCACAACCTTGCCCTGCAGCCTGTAGAAATTTTGCTTAATTGGTTAAGCGCTTTTTATTCTATATTTAAAGCAACATCAAAAAGCTCAAACTGACCTTGACCCAACATAGCTTCAAAAATATTCGCAGATTCTTTTTTGCCACGTTCCTGTTGCTTGTATCGGCAGCAGGCCCGCTTTTTGCCAACGATTATTGGCAAACCGTAGATTCTGTAAAATGCAAACGCTATGAACGCTTACATGGTGGCAGTGGTGGCGTAACCGATTTTAGTTTTGCGTGTGGCGGCCGCGTGGAAAGTGGTCCTGAAGACATATTCCAATGTTTCTCTCCCGACGAGAAGGGTGTCTGTCGCCCTAGTTCTCGCTTCGCTAGCAGATCTAGATTGCCTGCTGTTGGGGCTCCCGAAACGCTAGACAAAGATATCGGTTGTTACCGGTATAAAGACGATGCCTACATCGTCGTAGAGACATCCATTCCGGAACAGGTTGAAGATACCATATTCCACTACGGGCCTCCTGAAAAGTGCTACCACTATATCGATGATTGCGAAAAAGCTCAGATATCTCCCGACAGCGTCGCGCAATGGGCAAAGACGTTCTATTCCTGCACGAACACGGAAACTACGGTTGAAGGTTGCCACTTTGCAAAAAGTGGTCTCGCCCTTGTATATGACGAAAAAGGCGAAATGAAAATATGGAATCTCGAGGGCTTGCGGCTGTACTTTGACATGAAATCAATCACCAGTCCCACGGAATTCATAGAAAAAGCCGAAAAAGAAAATTCACGGGCAATCAAATACACCAGAATTTTGCCATATGACTTCGAAGAAGAACCTACAGACAGTCTAGCCACGGCAACAGTTGCCCGGGCAAAGGGAATGCAGGTCTTTTCGGCACTAAAGAAAGTAGACCGTATCAGCGGAAAATTCCCAACAATGCAAGCCGCCATAAAGGCTTGCAAAGAGTGGAAAGCCAAGGGGGCGAAATGACAAAGGTAAAACTTGTCCTAGCCCTGTTCTTGTTGGCATGTGCATCTACTTTGCATGCGGTGGAATCTTTAGACAGTCTCCCGGCCTACTGCGTCACGTTCCCGACGGATTCAAGCTACAAGATACACCTGATCCGCCACACAAAAGATTTTCAGAGCAACTATGGCTGCGGTTGTTCCAACCATTCAGATAAAGATGAGTTTTTCATCAATTTTCCGCGGAACTTGAACAAGCAATCCTATACATGGATGACCTATAATCTGGAAAACGCAAAACGGGTCCTCCCTGAATTTTACGGACAGACCTTCCGCGGGAACAAGAGTGAAACGAAATGTAAGGGTGATAGTTATGAGCGCAAGGAACAGGAATTCGACATATTGCTTGTGGGCCCTTGCCTCAAGACTATACCTGTCGCCCACTATTGCGTCATCGAGGGAAAAAAGCCGGCACTATACCGCACCGAAATATTCGGCAACGTGCCTATGGTCTATCTTTTTGATTCTACAAAAGTATCCATACAAGAGGACAAGCAGCAGGAGATACGCTGCAGCGGAACCGCCAGGGTGCACCACAAGATAGAATGGGACTTTGCAGGAATTGGCCGGTTCAAGTTGGGCTCGTTCCTGGAAGAGGACACGTGCCATGCACTAAGCAAGTGGAACAACTACAATAGAGCCGAGCTCCCGGATTACGTAGACTTCTCCAGTGACACGACTTTCTCGATTACCACAAACCAATTGAAAAGGTTCTACGGCAAGAATATCGCGGTTACCTGGGATATCTCTATGGAATGCGGCTTCAAGCAAGAAAAGCACCATGTTGAATACGAGATCCTGCTTACAGGGAAATGCCCTTCTGGAATAAAAGTTGATCCCGGAAAAGCGGACAAGATAGACCCCTGGAGGCTCTTCGAAGTCAATTTGCACGGATTGGACCCCTTAGACATTCCTGAATTTGAAATGGTCGAGGCCTGTAAGGTAAGGAGGACGCTCAAATGAAATGCCGCATCGTTTCTGTATTTGGGGCATCTTTGTTCATGTGCATCCTTGCGCAATATGCTTTTGCAAAAGGGCCTGTCCAGTTCTGTGCCTCGTTCGAGGACAAGAATCATTACAGGCTGTTGCTCGTCGATACGCCCAAGCCCCTTGCCGACGAAAAGGCCGCAAACTCTAGAATTTCCGATTCGGTCTATTGCGAAAACCCGTTCTGGGCGCATTCCTTGTGGCCCAGTTTTGAAGGCGACAAGCGCAGCAACTTCGAACGAATCAATTATGATCTGGGTGACCCCAAAGAACTGGAAAGGCAATGTAAGGCTAAGATACTCGGTGCAGACGGCTCCATAAAGAAGGTGGCATCGCCAAAATTGGAATGGGACTTTGCCGCTATCGATGCATCGCTATACCAAAGGGATTCTGCCGAAAAATTCGTCCGCCGCTTTTACGGCAAGACTTTCACGGGTTACTGGATGGCAGACCTTGCCTGTACCTGCCCCCACTTTGAAACGGCTCACCAGTCACGCACTTTCACGGCCAAGCTTGTGGGCAAATGTAAGCCCAACTTCAAAAAAGAGAAACGGATTCTTCCGCCGGATTATGAACCGACTAAAGACACCACGCCAAAAGACGACGATGACCTGGATCTACCCCGCATAGAAAACCCGGACTGGATTCCCTGCTACACACAACGCTACAGTAAGCCCGGCTGCAAAATCGGTAATTACGCAAGCAAGACCCCGCTGTATGTCCGCGGCAAGACTGCAGCCATAGACGAAAGTCTGGAATGCTACAAGATCGATGGAAAACACTACTTGAACTTCGGCACGAATGTGCCGCGGATCTCTTACGGGACTAAAATTGATTTCTTTGGGTGTTACACCGACAGCACGCAATGTGACTACGGAATGTCTGCTCCTGAACTGACCAGGCCGTTCTACTCTTGCAAGGAATTCGACCTCAAGGATGGCGGCTGCAAAACGGAGTACCATGGGTTGGACTTTGTTGTTGACGAGAACCTTAAACCTGAAGGCTGGACCCGTGACGGAATACTCTACTTTTTCAAGCAGAAGAAAGAAAACAAGCTGGACGATTTCTTAAAGGGAATCTTTAACGAATACGAGTCGCCAAAACAGAAATACGGCGTGATACTGCCTGCTGGCGTAACCGAAAAAGACGTCATGCGGATGGGAGACGAGGCTGCACAAAAAGCCCACGGGATGTTCTTCTACGACGGGGTCAAAAAGATCCGGTACGAAGAATTCAAGAAGCCCAAGTTCAAGACATTGAAAGAGGCTATGCAGCACTGCCGGGAATTATAGGAACATCGCAAAGTATATCGGCAAATACAAGACCGCACCTTTTTGCACCACCTTGGAGCTATTGGACAGCACGATTCCTTTTGCGTTCTCATTTGCGGCAAGCAAATTATCAATAGCGCTATGAATCCTATAATCCCTGCCAGACTTCACCTCTATCGGGACAACGGACAGCGAATCAAAATCGTCTATCAAGAAGTCCACTTCGCCCTTGTGCCGATTATCGTAATAAAAGAGTTTCTTCCCATGAGCCTTCAGTTCTTGCGCAACGACAGTTTCATAAACCGCCCCAAGATTAATACTGGGGACATCGTTCAGCACCGCAGAAATATTCGAGCCATACAGCACTCCGGTAAGGATGCCGACATCGTTGAGATACAATTTCAGGAGATTCTTGGTTGAAGACTCAATCAGGGGAAACTTGACATCCGTTATTGCAGAAACTTCAAGCGCGACTCCCGCATTCGTCAGGTACTCAAATTCATCCTGATAGCTTGACAATCTGGCCGCTTTCTTGGATTCTATTTTATTCGCAACAATTCTCTTTTTCTTGTTTTCCATCATCGATGGAATCATGTCGTAAATCTTCCGGATTTTCAGCTTGTTTCGGGCATCGTGCTTGCTGGCGTCGATGGCGTAGAATTCCTTTATGTCACTCTGTATCTTGCGAACCTTGACAATGTTTGATTCTTGGATGAACATATTCACGGCATCGGGCATGCCGCCAATCAGCAAGTACTTCTTGAACAAGTCCATCATCTTGGCATGCATCGGCTCGTCAAGCCCGGCCTTGCTAAGGAACCTGTTTCTGATTCCTTGAATGGAGAATTCGTTAAAACCGTTCGCCCAAAGGAATTCCTCGAAATCAAGCGGATACATGTGTTCCGTCTCGATGCTGCCAATTGGAATGGAAGATGTCTTTGCCAAGGCAATACCCAAAAGCGAGCCACTAGCAATATACGTAAAGCGATCGCCCTGTTTCAAGAACTTGAGCAAGGTCAGCAAGTGGGGATATTCCTGGATTTCATCAAGAAAGACCAGCGTGTCCTTAGCGTCACCCATCTTGTTTCCGGCAAACATGCTCAAGCGCAAGTAGAAATCGTCAACATTCTTGACATCGGCAAATAAGCGGCTATTTAGTGAATCTTCCCAAAGGTTCACCTCGATATAGTTCTTGAAATGCTTTTGACCCATGTGACGGATGATGAAAGACTTGCCTATTTGTCGTGCGCCATCAATCAGCAGAATCTTGTTTGACCCTGCCGTGAAATACTCTTCTAGACGTCTTTGAATTTTCCGGTACAGCATTTTTCAAGCACTTTTTATTATAAAAATATACACTTTTCAATCACTTTTAGCAATACTTTTTGACACTTTTCAACAAAAGACGAAATTCTTTATTTTGTGAAAAAACGCCAATAGTGCGCGATATTGCTAAAAAATGGGCGATTTTTCAAGGAATTTCACCTTTTTACACCGCGACTTTGAACACGATGCCGCCCGTCACGTAACGGTGGATGATGGAATTGATGAGCGTCTGGTAAGGCATGCCCGCGGCCTTCGCCATTTTCTTGATGCCGTTCAGGTCGTCGAGCTGCATGCGGATGGTGATGTTCTTCGCCGAAGCAGACTCCTCAATTGACTCATCTATGAATTTCGACTTTGCCATTTTGGAACCTCCATTGGTAGCTTCGGTTGATTATATATATTTATAATATACATAATTTGTAGCTGGGATGGCAAAAATGCGCGTTTTTCGCGGTTAGCTAATTCTTCCCTTCGTGGTATTCTTCTTCGCTATTCACGTTCCAGAGGGAGGTCTTGTCGGTGCGGCCTTCGCGGATGCACTTGACGACCTCCATGGCGGCGAGCATGCTGTGGTCCATGTTGTTGTAGCGGTGCATGCCGTTGCGGCCCATCAAGAACAAATTTTCTATCGGGTCCACGTACTCGCGGACCTTGCCGAACTCGCCGTAGGTGCCGAAGTACGCCGGATACGCCTTCTTGATATGGAACACCACGGAGTCGCGCACGGCGTCGGGACGCGCCACGTCGATCTTGTCGAGTTCCGCGATGGCGAACTTGATGAATTCGTCGTCGGGCATGCGCCACATCTCGTCGCCCTCAGTGGCGAAGTACTCGAGGCCGATCCACACCTTCTCGGGGTCGGCCACCAGGTAGGGGCTCCAGTTGTTGAATATCTGGATGCGGCCGAGCTTCACGTCGGATTCCTGCACGTATATCCAGTTGTCGGCAACGAACTTGAGCTTGCTTTCGGGGGTACCGGGTTTCGCTGGATTCTTGATGAGCAGCTTGTCGAGCAAGAGGCCCACGGTGATGAAGTCGCGGTACACGAGGCCATCGGCGACGCGCCTGACCTCGGCGGGCACGGGATTTGCCTCGCTGTCCATCGCGGCGACGAGTTCCTTGACCGGCATGGTGCTGAGGAAGTAGTCGCACGGGACGGTCTCGCGGAACACTACCCCGTCGGAGCCCATGCTCTCGACGACGACGCTTTCCACGCGCATGCCGCCCGCGTCGCGGTTCACGCCCACGACCTTCGTGTTCATGCGGATCTCGCCGCCCATCTCCTGCACCTTCGCGGCGACCGTTTCCCAGAGCTGGCCCGGACCAAATTTCGGATAAAGGAACTGGCCGATGAGGCTCGTCTCGGTGTCCTTCTGGCGGATGTCGGCACCGTCGGCGGAACCCGCAGAAGACTTCTTGCCAGCAAAAACCTGCCTGAGCGCATGGAGCACGGTCTTGGTGATCGAGAGGCCCTTGATACGCTGGCCGCCCCAGTCGGGGCTGATCTTGCTGCACGGCACGCCCCACACCTTCTCGGTGTAGTCGCGGAAGAACGTGCGGTAGAGCTCCACGCCGAAGCGGTTGATCATGAAGTCCTCGAGGCTCCTTTCCTTGCGGGCGGGGAGCAACTGCACCTTGAGGTAGCTCATGCCAATCTTGAACATGCGCCACAGCCCGAGGTTGCGGATGGTGTCGCCGTTCAGGCTCACCGGGTAGTCGAAAAGCTTGCGGAGGAAAAGGATACGGCTGAGGCGGCTGCGGCAGAGCATCACGTAGTCCGTCTTCTCGGGATCGGGGCCGCCGGCCACCAGCGGGACGCTGCGCCCGATGGCGAGGTCGTCCTTGCTGGCGGCGCCCTGCAGCGGGAGGATTCCCTGCCACCAGTCCATCACCGTGTCGCTCTTGCTGAAGAAGCGGTGACCGCCGATATCCATGCGGTTCCCGTTGTAGCGGGCCGTGCGCGAGATACCGCCGACAACGTCCTCGGCTTCGTAAATAATCGGCTTCACGCCCGTTGTGCGCAACAATTCCAGCGCCGCAGTCAGGCCCGCAGGCCCTGCGCCCGCGATAACGGCGACCTTCTTACCCGATCCGTTACCATCTACCATACTACACATCCTTCTTTTTCTTGAAAAGCATCAGTTTGCGCGCCCCGAAGTTCCACATCAGCACGAGTACGGCGGCAACAACCTTCGACAGCATCTCGTTCAGGCCGACACCGTCGACCATTGCGTACATGAGCAGCTGGTTTATGCCCACGCCCGCGACCCCCACCAGCGCGAACAGCGTGAACTCGGCAACCTTCTTCTTCTCGAACGTGCGCTTGCAGGCGGTAAACACCCACAGAATGCTCAGGGCGTAATTGAGTACCAGCCCCGCAATCAGGCCCACCAAGTTCGCGAGCAGGTAATGCCAACCGAACACGTAAAGACAAAGGGCGAACAGGCCGAAATCGACAACGAAAGCGAGCCCCCCTGTAACCAGATAACGCAGGAACTGCCCCAACAAGGACTTGCGGGGAAAACGATTAAAAAGTGACTTCAACGTACTAGCCATACAGATATGTGATAAATATATATATATTAAAGAAGGCTGCTGTATTTGCTACAACGACCTACTTTTATAATCTATATTACTAATAGCATGTTTACCGCAATAGAATTCGAGAACATCAGCAAGCAGTACCGCCTGGGGCTAGTGAGCACCGGGACGCTCAGCCACGACCTGAACAGGTGGACGCCAAAGGCGTCTGCTTCGGGGGCTCGGTCATAAGAAAGAACAAGTTCTTTCTTGCGACACTCGCATTAACGCTACTGGCAAACCAAGGTGCTGCGCCGCGATGACCCCTACCTCAAGGTGGGCGAAACGAACGACCGTGCGCTTAAAGACTAATTTTTTTACGCATATCTAAAGTTTTTCACAAAAAAATCATCAAATTGTTCGGCACTGAACACATTTGCTGTTTTGAAAACATACGATTCCATTTTTCTCAAGAAAAGGCAAGAATCAGGCAGGTTCATCTTCGCTTTTTTCGCCTCCCTTATTCGATTCAAGTTAACGTCATCCTTACCATTCCCTACAACCAAAATAAAGTGGCAATGTTCCTTAATAAACTCGAAGGACGATATAGAAGCCGAGCAGGAACTAAAAGAACTGAACGAAAATGAGCCATCAGCCTTTAGTTCATCAAGAATTTTAAGCAGCCAATAAACATTAGCATACGACTTTTCTATGCATTTTTCTTTTGACGCACTAATCTTTTGATTTTTGAACTCGATAAAATACCAATAGCCATCGGAATCAATCAAAAAAGAATCAACTGATGCCGGAGATTCGCTTTCTTTCGTAGTGCCGACGAAATGAAGCCTTCTTACAACATTTTGGGCAATCGAATCCATTGAAATGGAGTTCAAGTTTCTGTGTTTCGACGTAAAAATCTTTACCGCATTGGCATCATCAGTTGATGAATCCTGCAATGATTTTTCTATCTGGATCGGGAAACCCTTTTGCCTGCAATAGGATGTCAGCAATTCAACGAATTGTTCGTACTTGCTCATTATTCCACCCCCTGTTCCTCTTTGATTCTATCAATGAGAAAACTTGGCTGAACAAGATTGCTATAAATCTTTTCCAACTGGCCCGTCACATCTTCAAAAGAGGCCATGTCGGAATCTTGCGCACACGAGGCAAAATAATAGGAGCAAATATCACTCGTCTTATGGATTTTTGAATACAAGTCAAGCGCTTCCAAGAAATGCGAACTGTGAGTCGTCACGACGATAGTCAAGTTGAATGTTTTCTGAAGAAGGACTACAAGTTCTGCATATTTCAATTGCCATTCAGGATGCAAATGAACTTCAGGCTCATCCAGAATAAGAATGTCTCGCTCTTTTAAGCCCTGGTTCAAAAGAAGACGCTTTATAATTGCAAAAGCCTTTATGCCCGTCGACAAGGAATTAACTGATAAGGCTTTCCCGTTTTTTTCCCTTCTGTACAAATATCCATCACGAGTGTTATCAATATAACCAGGAGCAATTTTATCTAATTCATCAAGAATCTTTTGCAAACCATCGTTAACAATCATTCTTGAAAGCGCTTCGTCCTCTATAGCTTTGTTCCTTTCAGTTTCATCTAAAGAAACGAGTTTATTTGTCAAGTCCCTCACCCATGGAGATTCTCGATTCTCATAAATCGTCAATTGATTTAATCTATCCAAAACAAATGGATTATCAACATACGTAGCAGAGTTAACCAAAGAGATCTCTCTATGCATGGATTCAAGAGAATCATCTTTAAATATTAATTCTACACGCCTGCCTTTCACCAACAATCCGACATATGCACCGGCATCTGGATTATCAACATTGTTAATTCGCTCATTAAAAATCTTTTGAAAGGCTAGTGAAACAACCGATTGCGCAACTTTTTCGTCTGGAATAGACAGGACCTTCTTTATAGACTCGGTAATTTGCGTTTTCAAGTCTTCACTGGAAATAATTTCAAACTCTTTTTGTTTTTTTTCAAGATCTTGTAAATATGAATCGACTACACCCTTTTTATCTTCTGAGGTAACCAACTTATTAATAAAATCAAACGTATATCTGAAAGCGCTTTGAGAGAGGTTTCCATGCGAATTTCGAGTGTTCTGATGAAGAAGCGACTCAATTTCTTTACGAATACTACGCCCTTTCGCCTGTACGACAGACTTATCAATATTCGCAATAGCGCTAAATATGCCATACAAAATTTTGCCCACAGTACTCTTGCCCGTGTCATTCAAACCGGCGATTGCAGTTATGCCGTCCAAGCGGATTTTCGCGGACTTGATTTTTGCAAAATTTTCAATGTTCAATTCCATTGGCGGTTTCTCGTCAAATTTTGGAGTGCCTACGTCTCCTTTAAATCTAACTAACAAAGGCGACTTCGTCATTGAAGTGTTCCCTCCCCTCCCTGCGGGCCACCGCAGAATTGTGTAGCGTGAAATTTTGAGCACTAGAACATTTGTGCATTACAAAATATAACTCCACGACTTGTCATTGTCAATAGGGGGCCAGAAAATTTTTCATCCGGGTGGGCGGGTGGGGGCAGCTTGCGCACCGTCATGACCGAACCGCAGCCACGGACGCCATAGGCGTCAAATGCCGGCCTCGACAGCGATTTCTCTCAAAAACATTTTCTGGGCGTTTCCCCGGCATGCCTGCGGCCTTCGCCATTTTCATACCTCCTCTGGTAGAATCTGCAATTCGTAGCCGCTCCAGTGCGCATGGGCGGGCAAGAGGCCCTCGCTTGGTGGCAGGTTCGCCTTCACGAAGAAATCCACCTGCCTTTCTAGGTTGATTATGCGGGAATCATGGTCTTCCAGCCTGTTCCATTTGCCGATTTTACGCGATAACCCACGGAAATGATGACGTCGAGCGAATAGACTGTTGTCGGCTTGTATTTGGAAAGAGTAATATGCAAAATTTGCATGTTACTTTGGGTCTCGACTCCGTTTTCCCAACAGGAGTTGGCTTGCCTGTGCAGTTAGTAAGGATTCCTTACTAGCTGAATTAATTTCAAGCAATTTAAACCTGTCGGGATTACCGACTGGTTGACTTTGATGCATTGCTGAGTGGTTGTCAAGTATTCCTTGACAGTTCGATTTGCGGATGCGATTGGCTTACTTTGTCCTTATTCGCCGTAGAGAATACGGGCGGCTTCGGGAGCCATCTTGGCGTCCGAATGGCCGACACCCGGTACGTAGGCGCGCTCCCAACGGAACGGGACTCCGCGGCTTTCGGCGTCGGCCTCGCAAAACTCGAAGAAGGCCTCGCCGCGTTCCAAGCGGGTGCGGCCCTGCGCGTCTGCCTTCGCCGACGTGTTCAAGCTTTCCGTGCGCAGGGTATCCGCCTCGCCCAGCAATATGGTCAAGCTTTTTTTGTAATAGGCGTCCACGTCGATCCCGATCTCTTCGACACTGCGACCGATTCCGTAAGGATAGTCTAGCGAGTCTGTCGGGAAGGTGTACCAGCCCGCATTGGCGGCCACGGCGCGGTTGACCTCGCGGGTGCCATTGAACAACAAATACCTGTGGACGAACTGGGCGCCGGCCGAATGGCCGTAGATGTTGAACTTGGTCGCTTGGGATACGCTGTTGTCCAAGAAGAAATGGAAGACTTCGCTTATGATAGGATACGTCATCGAATCCCGCGGCACAAAAGCGCCCGACTCGCCTTTGACATTCCCCCGCTGGTAGGCATCTTCGGAGAAATCGTCTTCGCTGAACTGCGGGGCCAGCACGACAAAACCATACTGGTTGGCGAGTTTCTTCCAGTCGTCGCGATACTTGTCACCGTTGCGGTCCATGCCGTGCATGACTATCTGTACCGGCATTTCGCGCACATCGCCGGACGGGATGTAGTAATAGATGTCGACAGTCTTTCCGGCATACGCCCCCTGGCACTCGTAGGTCGCCATGCCCGAACCTTTCGCAAAGAGCACGCCTTCGCCGTCAAGGTCTTCCACGTATTCCGAATCGTCAGCGTCGGATTCTTCTGCAGAATTCGACACCACGGTGCTACAGGAAAAGAGAAAGGCAACCAAAAGGAATATTGGCCCTAAGATGAACGGCCTGGATTTCATGAACGCTCCCCTTTTGCTTTGTTACAGTAATTGCGAGTTACTAATAGATAATATAATTTTCTATTTCACCATTGCAAGTACCTGTTCCTTGGTGACGAAGTTCAGTACAGAAAATGCAGTCATCTGGTTTCCGAGATCTTTGAGCGATGCGCCCACATGATAAATCACGTCGTCGACGATGACG
>JAEEGG010008635.1_pt1 | contig 23059 bp, 19 predicted proteins | sample 9134161 | NCBI WGS metagenome assembly JAEEGG01 (sample SAMN16246543, study PRJNA631951) | gut metagenome | biome: gut microbiome; feature: rumen; material: CR-attached | host: Bos | place: Iran: Karaj | collected 2018-10
ATAGCTATGAGAATATTACTTGTTGAAGATGAGCAGAGGCTTTCAGCCGCTCTCGTAGAAATTTTTAAGAATCATCAGATTGGAGTTGATGCTGTCTACAACGGTATAGACGGCCTGTCTTATTCAGAAAATGGCAGTTATGATGCAATTATTCTTGACCTCATGCTTCCGGGAATGGATGGTCTTACTGTTCTGCGCAATATCCGCGCCAACAGAAACAACGTTCCTGTAATGCTTTTGACTGCCAAGGACGATGTTTCGGACAAAGTTGCAGGTCTGGACTGCGGAGCCGATGACTACATGACAAAGCCGTTCTCTACAGAAGAACTGCTTGCCCGTGTCCGTGCCCTTACCCGCCGCAGGGGAGAACTCCGCGACGATAGCCGCCAGTTTGGAGACCTCATCCTTTCTTCCAAAAACTGCGAACTTCAGAGCGAAGACGGAAAAGCCATCAAACTGTCACTCAAGGAATATCAGATTCTTGACCTCCTTTTTGACAATCCTCATCAGATTATCACAAAAGAGCAGCTGATTGACAAAATCTGGGGCGGCGACAGCAATATTGAATACAATAACGTTGAGGTGTATATTTCGTTTATACGCAAAAAGATCGAAAATCTTGGCGTAACGACACGTATCCGTACTGCACGCGGTATCGGATACTCATTGGAAGATTCAACCAGATAGTTAAATGAACGAAATAAAAAGACTCCGCGTTTTTATTATTTTTCTTGTAACAGGCATTATGGCAGGCATTCTTGCCTTCATTCTGCTTGTTCTCAATATGTCCATGACTCTGCGCCTCTATAACCAGGCCTACGAGCATCTTGAACTTATGGCAAAAAACGGCGGTGTAAACAGACCGTTTAGAGTTCCTGCCGGACCCCGCCCCCAAGACAATAATCGCTTTGCTCCCATGGACGGTGAGTCAAAATCAAGACGCAGACCCAAAGATATGCCTCCCGACCGTGAAAAGGGTGACAGAATGGAAATTCATCAGTTTCTCATGATTCGCCCGGAAATGAACCTCGGATTCAGAAGTGCATTTTCTGTCAGACTCAACAAAGATTATGAACTGCTGAATATTATCAGCGAAGATAAAAAATCAATTGAAGACGAAATAATAGAACAGATTCAGGAAGTGGCCAGAAAGGGGATACGCCGTCAGCACGAAGACGGATTTTTCTACTGCGTCTATCCGGAAAATGACGGTAATATCCTTGTCTGTGTAATGAACCGCTTTTCCGAAATGCAGTCCCTCAAACAGCTGTATCTGATTACTTTCCTGGTTTACTGTGGAAGCGTCGTAGTTGCGCTCCTGCTTGCCTTGTTCTTTTCAAAACTCATTACAAAGCCGATTGAACAGGCCTTTGAACGCCAGAAGCGCTTTATTTCTGATTCAAGTCATGAACTTAGAACGCCGATTTCGGTTATCGATGCAAATCTTGCAGTTGTACTCAGCGAGCAGCCGGACAACAAGTGGCTCAGATATATTCAGGAAGAAAACCAGCGTATGGGAAAACTCGTTACCGACCTGCTTTATCTTACCCGTAACGACCAGAACCGACAGCGTTACCATTTTTCTGACATTAATCTTTCGGAAACAGTTTCTCATGCGGTTCTCCCTTTTGAATCCGTAATTTTTGAAGCTGGCAAAAAGCTTGAACTGAATATCCAGAAGAATGTGAGGGCGTATGCGGACGAGAGCGCGGTTAAACAGGCTGTGACAATTCTCGTGGACAACGCGATTAAATATTCAAATAAGGGCGGCCATATAAAAGTAAACGTATTTACAGACGGTTCAAAGAAAATCGTAAAAGTTTACAACACGGGTTCTGCAATTCAAAAAGAAAACCTGGAGCGTGTATTTGACCGCTTCTTCCGCGAAGATTCTTCTCGCACAGGCCCGAATAACGGTTACGGACTTGGACTTTCAATTGCCGCCTCTATTGCCAAACTGAACGGAGGTTCCCTCTCCTGTGACAGTGACGGCCTTAACTGGGTTGAATTTACACTGAAGTTCCGCTAAAATCACCCCATTATGATTAAACGAAATTCTGGCTTGGCCAATCTCACCGCGGGCTATCTTTTTCCTGAAATTGCCCGCCGTCGACGTGAATATGCTGCATCTCATCCTGATGCAAAAATTATCAGCCTTGGTATCGGTAACACAACTGAACCGCTTTCAAACCATATTGCAAAAGCTATGAGCGATTACGCCCTCGGACTTGCAACTCCTGAAGGATATTCAGGATATGGAGACGAGCAGGGGAACTCTGAACTTCGCGCAAAAATCGCCGAAACTTTTTACAGGAATATGGCAACTGCTGACGAAATTTTTATTTCGGACGGTGCAAAATGTGATATCGCACGTATCCAGACTTTGTTCGGTTCAAAAGTAAAAATTGCAGTTCAGGATCCGGCTTATCCTGTATACGTTGACGGTTCTGTAGTAGTTGGAGCTGCAGGAAAGAACAGCGGTAAGGGCTACAAGGGAGTTACATATCTTCCATGTACACCGGAAAACAACTTCTTCCCTGATCTTTCAAAAGTAAAGAAAAATACACTTATTTATTTCTGTTCACCAAACAACCCGACAGGTGCAACAGCAAGCCGCGAAGAACTCAAAACTCTCGTTGATTTTGCAAATAAAAACGGCTGTATCATCGTTTACGATGCCGCTTACTTTGCATTTATCCGCGACGAAAATCTTCCAAAAACAATTTTTGAAATTCCTGGTGCACGCACCTGCGCAATCGAAGTAAACTCTTTCTCAAAACCTGCAGGATTTACAGGCGTTCGTGTCGGCTGGACAGTTGTTCCCAACGAACTCAAATTTGCAGACGGTTCTCTCGTAAACAAAGACTGGAACCGTATCATGACTACTTTGTTCAACGGTGCTTCAAACATCGCTCAGGCCGGTGCACTTGCCGCCCTCGATGAACAGGGAATTAAGGATATGACTGCTGAGGTTGATTACTATCTTGAAAACGGCCGTCTTATCAAATCAACCCTCGACGGAGAAAACTTTAAAAAGCACGGCGTAGAAGTTTACTTTACAGGAAACGGTCCATACGTTTGGGCAAAATTTCCTGGAAAAACCAGCTGGGATGTTTTTGATAAAATCTTGAGGGAATGCAACGTTGTAACAACACCTGGTTCAGGCTTTGGTCCTGCAGGCGAAAGCTTTATCCGCTTCAGTTCATTCGGACACCGCGCAGACATCGAAGAAGCCTGCGCACGCCTTGCAAAATTCCAGCTGTAATAAACGTTAAATCTGTGATTTGTAGCCGATGCTGAGCTTAAACTGGTCCTGCCATCGGCTCTTTCTGAACTTGTTGATTTTGACCTGGAGCATTGTTTTTAATGTTCCGGTCATAATCGGCACTGAAAGGAACGGACTTACCTTAACCGTGTAGTCGTCGTCCTTCAATTCCTTAATCCGCTTTAAGTCATAAAAGTCTCTGTCCGGAAAGGAGAGGGTAGTGTGAAAGCCGAATGTAAAGTCGGTATTTTTGATATAAAGCCTGTCTGTAAAAATCGTTAAATTTGCACCGAATGTATCATCGATAAAAATGAATTTTTCTGCTGATTCTTTAGGAACACTGAATAATGTCAGATGTGCACGGAAGTTCTTTGTGTACAATCGCGGTTCAACAATAAGATAAATGTCGTCCGAGCGGATTTCTGTCTTTTCGTCCCCGGCCTTAACCGGAAGGTTATCAAATCCAGCCTGAATAAACATTGACTGTGTGTAGCGGTTTCCGAGCAGAAGATCGATTCCTGTGTGGAGGTAAAGTTTGTCTACAAGGAGGATTACGTCTTCCGTTCCGTTTTTTGAATCCAGCGGGGCTCCGATACCTGCGGCAATATCAATGGAAAGCGGTTCCGTAACAGCTGCAAAACGAAGGTCAATATTCAGCTGGTTGATGTCTTCATCATTTTCTTCATTTTTGTAGATGTACAGACCTGTAGCAATCGGGCGGCTGTTGATATGAATAACGTAAGAACCGCCGATTCCGTAGAACGGATAAACTGTTGAACCTTTTAATCCGAGCCAGCTTTCTGTAATCATTGAAGTAATCGGCTGTATACCAAAATGTCTCTGGAGGAATACGTCTGTTCCGATTGGTTCAAAAGTTCCTATAAAAGCACTGATATACTGTGTGATTCCAAGAAATGGTTTTATGTAAGTTGCTGAAAATTCATCAATACAGAATACTGCATCCGTTTCTTCAAAAAGCCCCGTATCAAGAACGTCAGCAGTCTGGATGCTGAATTCGGCGCGGACTAGAAACTGCGGACTAAAATCAAGTTCGCCCGCAAAATATGCCTTCATATTCATTATAGGGTCAAAATTATCAGATGCTTCGTTGGAAGTAATGTCTCCTTTAATACCTGCGTAGCCGCTGAACGCTGCCGAAAATAAATTTGCAGCATAAATAGAAAAAAGTGCAGCTGCTATGGTCAGTTTTTTGATTAATTTCATAAGCATTGCCTCCAAATACAATTATACTCTTGTATCATCGGCAGAAAAGGGTGTCAACTTTAATAATTTGTACTAAAACGAATTTTTTTTTAATTTTTTTTTTATTCCCTTGACTTTGCGAAATGAACGGTTAGAATATATAAGTATGAGTGATTATCTTGACGCAAATAACGAAGAACTGTTAAAAGACTATTTCTCCGAAGCAGAACTCATGCTGGAAAACCTCGAAAGCAATATCCTTGCAATCGAAAATGATCCGACCAACCATGACGCTATCGATGAAATTTTCCGTGCAGCACATACTCTTAAAGGAAACTCTGCTACTGTAGAATTTACTGAGATTTCTCATTTTGCACATACAATGGAAGACCTGCTGGACGAAGTACGTTCAGACAGAGTTCAGGTTACAGAAGATGTAGTTGATACGCTGCTTACAGCGCTCGATGTTATAAAGGCCATGCTTGAGTCCCGCCAGAACGGCTCTGTATACCAGGAGAGTGTAGAAGAAATCACTCAGAAAATTCAGGGCCTTATTCCTTCAGGTGGCGGTAAAGCTGCTAAAAAGACTGCCCCTAAAGCCGCCGCTCCTGCAGCACCTGCTCCAGCTCCGGCACCAAAAGCAGAAGCTCCTAAAGCTGCTGCAAAAGTTGAAATGTCTGAGTTCGAACTTCTTGAACTCAAACAGAGCTGCGAAGGCGGACAGAAACTCTGGGCAATCACTGTTGTATTCGATGAAAGCAATCCGATGAACACAGTTGGCGGAATCCAGGTGTTTGCCGCATTGAAGGCTGCCGGTACTGTTCTTAAAACTGTTCCGGATTTTGATGCTTTATATGAAGATGAATTCCACAAGGAAGTTGTTTACTACGTAGCTTCTACCAGCACAGGTGACCAGCTCGAAGATACAGCCTTCCTTGATGATGTTACATTGAGCGTTGATGCTCAGTGCCTCGATAATGCTGTTGCTTCAGACAGTCCTGCTCCTGAACCGGCTGCCGCTCCGGCCCCGGCTCCACAAGTAGAATCTGCTCCTGCACCTTCGGCACCTGCTGCTTCAGCTCCTGCCGCAGCATCCGCTCCTGCAGAACAGCCTAAAGCCGCTGCACCAAAACCTGCCGCAGGACATGTTCAGCAGAGTTCAATCCTGCGTGTTGACTCAAAACGTATCGATTACCTTCTCAACCTTGTTTCAGAAACAGTTATTACAAAGGCATCGTTCAACCAGAGTGCACAGCAGCAGGCAGACATGCTCATTCAGTTCCAGACTCTCGATTCTTCATACAAGGAAAAAGTTCGGAAGATGTTTGAACAGCTTCCTCAGTATCTTGAAGAAATCCAGAATGGTGTGTCTGTAAAAGATATTAAGAATAACATCCTTTCAGAATACGGTGATATTTCAAATTACTTCGATGTATTTGAAGCACGATTCAAGGATTTGAATACCAAGTTCCATTCAGCAACACAGAACCTGGGCCGCATCGCCGGTGAACTCCAGGAAGGTGTAATGAAGATCCGAATGGTTCCGATCAGTCAGATTTTTGACCGCTTCCCTCGTGTAGTCCGCGACTTGCAGAAGGATCTTGGCAAAAAAGTTAACCTCCTCATTGAAGGTGAAGAGACAGAACTTGATAAGACTGTAATCGATGACCTTATGGATCCGATTATGCACTGTGTACGTAACTCTGTTGACCACGGTATCGAGTCTCCGGAAGTACGTAAGGCTGCCGGCAAGGAAGAAACAGGTACTGTTCTTCTTAAGGCTGCCAACGAAGGTAACATGATTATAATCGACATCGTTGATGACGGTGGCGGTATTGATACAGAAAAGGTTCGCGCAAAGGCTATCGAAAAGGGACTTATTCACCCGAATAAGGTTCTCACAGAGCAGGAAGCTGCAAACCTCATCTTTATGCCTGGATTCTCTACGGCAGAAAAGATTACAAACGTTTCTGGACGCGGTGTAGGTCTCGACGTTGTCAAGACAATGATCGACAAACTCAACGGTACGGTAAATGTAACGACAGAAAAGGGTAAGGGCTCTAAGTTCTCTATCCGTCTTCCTCTTACACTTGCCATCATCCAGGGTCTTTTGGTTCGCGTTGGACAGGAAGTTTATTCAATTCCTATCGCATCGGTTATTGAAAGCCACCGTATCAAGAAAGAAGAAATCAATACTATCGACAACTACGAAGTACTCAATGTTCGTAACGAAGTCATTTCTGTATTGCGCCTGAGCAGACTGTTCAACATCCACAATGCAGAAGACGGTGAATATTGCTTTATCGTAATTGTTGGTACACAGGATAAAAAAATCGGCATTATGGTAGATGCCCTTATCGGAGAAGAGGACGTTGTTATTAAACCATTGAGAGATCAGTTTACTCAGTCCCCTGGTATTGCCGGAGCATCTATTCTCGGTGACGGTTCTGTTTCACTTATCATTGATGTTAGCCAGCTCCTTGAACTTGGCGTGCGCCAGGAAATAGAAGCCCGCTCTGAATATGGAGCAACGGAGTAAACTATGGAAGATATTCAGAACAAGGAAGAAGTAAAAAACATCAACACAGCACTTGCTGAAAATCTTGGCACTTACATGCAGGATAACTCAGCTGCTGAAAAAAATGATAAATTAGCTCAGATTGACTATAAAATGGTTACCTTCTCGCTTGCCGGTAAAGATTATGCCATCGACATCATGAAGGTAAAAGAAATCGCAAAGGCCGGACGTTTTACATACGTTCCGAATACTTTGCCGTTCGTTCTCGGTGTTTATAACCTCCGCGGCGAAATTATTCCGATTGTTGACCTTCGTCTCTTCTTTAACATTGAAGTTGAAGAACGCACAAACGGCAATCTGGAAAACATGCTTATCGTTTCAATCGGTGAACAGACCTTTGGTATTGTAGTTGATTACATCGACAAGGTTGTCGGAATCCAGAAATCTACAATCCAGCCTCCTCATCCGCTTTTTGGCGATATTAACATCAAGTACATTCAGGGTGTTGTTGAAGTAAACAACCGCCTTTATATTCTTCTCGACATTGAACGCATCTTCGGTTCAAAAATCGAAGCACAGTCCCGTGTAGAAGAAACTCAGCGCAACATGATGGCCCGCGCTGCTGTCGGTACTGTAGAAGTTAAACAGACTAAGAAGGGTGCTAAGGCTGCCAAGACTGCAAAGGCTGAAGAAGCACCAAAGGCTCCGGTTGTAGACAACAATGTAGACATGACATTTGTAAAGGAATCTCTTGCACAGATGCGCAAGTTTACAGTCTCTGAATTCAATGAAAAGTGGTTCAAGGAAAGATTTGCAGCATGGGCTAAACAGCGTGGAAAAGACAAGACTCAGCTGGCAAGCACTGAAGATGCAGATTTGTTCCTGAAAGAATTTTATTCACCTTGTAATGCAACATGGTGGACAAAAGAATATGCCGACCAGATTTATAAACTTTTGCCGGATAATACCGCAAAACAAATCGTCGCATGGAACCCAGGTTGTGGAAAGGGTATGGAAACATTCTCTCTGGCATGTCTTCTCAAGAAAAGATATCCGGAAGCAAAAATCCGCATCTATGCTCATGATGTTGATTTGTTGAACGTTTCCAATGCACCGCTTTTGTCAGTTCCGGATGCAGTTGCCAACGACTGGTATGCTCCGTATGTAACTAAAAAAGCAAATAACGATTATACTTTTACAACTGAAATAAAAAATAGTATAATGTTTGAGTATCACGACTGCGCAAATACAAACGCGTTGCCGGTAGTGGATATAATCTTTGCCCGTGATTTGATTTCATTCTTGTCTGCTGATGCACAGCGTGGATTGGCTAATGACTTTGAAGAAAAATTAAAAGGCAACGGTGTTCTGTTCTTGGGACAGAATGAAAGTTTGGAAGGTAATACAAAATGGATTCATCATAAAGATGGATCCATTGCGACCTATACAAAAGAATAAAATTATTTGGGAGTAAATTATGAGAGTTGAGTACATTAACCCGTTCGTAGAAACCTCTTTCCAGATACTTAAAGAAGTTCTCGGTGGGGCAGACGTAAAGCGCGGAGACCTGTATTTAAAATCGACAGCAATGCCGGTAATGGGAGTTGCAGCACTTGTTGGTCTTGCCGGAGACGTAGAAGGCCGTGTTCTTTTTGACATGTCATTCGAAACAGCTTTAAATATTGCGTCTAAGATGAATGGCGAAACACTTACACAGTTTGACGATCTCGCCAAAGCAACAATCAGTGAACTTGCAAACCTGATTACAGCACAGGCTGTAACAAAATTGCATGAACTCGGTTTCAAATTCGACCTTACACCTCCAGCACTTTTTGCAGGTGAAAAGATGGAAATTGCAGCCCTCGGTAATCAGTCAGACAGTGTTGAAGCACTTATCGTTCCACTGATTACAGAATGTGGAAAAATTGAAGTTAACGTCGCAGTTCGCGAGCGTATGTAGGATCAGGAGGAAATATTTATGAAAACTAAACAGGATTTCCCTTCAATTAACGAGCGTCCACCTGAGGGGGTACGCGTTGATGGAACAAAAATCCGCGTACTTATCGTAGACGACTCAATCTTCGTTGCTAAACAGCTTGGTCAGATTCTGACAAGTGAAGGCTATGAAGTTGTAGCTACTGCAGTTGACGGTAAAGACGGTGTTGATAAATACAAGGAACTTTGTCCAAACGTTGACCTCGTTACAATGGATATCACAATGCCACGCATGGATGGTATTACAGCTCTTGAACAGATCATGGCTTTTGATAAAAATGCAAAAGTTGTAATGGTAAGTGCTCTTGGTAAGGAAGAACTTGTTAAAAAGTCTCTTCTTCTCGGAGCTAAAAACTACATCGTTAAACCTCTTGACCGCAAGAAGGTTCTCGAACGCATCAGTGCAGCTGTAAAATAAGCATAAGTGCCGGTTTTTATAACCGGCATTTTTTATGCTCTTTGATTGACAGTTTTTTCTATTCTCTGCATAATCTCCTTTATGGAAAACAAAAAAATTGCAGTCTTTGATTCAACATTAAGAGATGGTTCACAGGGTGAAGGTATAAGTTATTCTGTTCAGGATAAGATTAATATTGCAAAAGCCCTGGACGAACTTGGCGTTACTTTTATTGAAGCCGGAAACCCGGGCAGTAACCCGAAAGACATGGAATTTTTTGTTGAAGCAAAAAAATTAGAACTTAAAAATTCAAATCTAGTTGCCTTTGGTTCAACACGCCGCAAGGACATAACCTGCGATAAAGATTCAAATCTTAAAAGCCTTTTGTTTGCAGAAACAAAATATGTTTGTATTTTTGGAAAAACATGGGACTTTCAGGTAACTGACATTCTCCACGCAACACTCGAAGAAAACCTTGAAATGATTAAGGATACATGTGCCTTCCTTAAGTCAAACGGCCGTAACGTAATTTTTGACGCAGAACACTTTTTTACAGGTTATAAAGAAAATCCCGATTACGCATTAAAAGCCCTTGAAGCAGCGGTTGAAGGCGGGGCAGAGTGCCTTTGTCTTTGCGAAACCAAGGGGGGCGCAATGCCTTCTGAATGTAAAAACGCCGTTGCAGATGTGTGCAAAAAATTCGGTAATATTTGTTCAATTGGTATTCATACTCACAATGACTGCGGCCTTGCTGTTGCTAATTCACTTCTGGCTGTAGAAGCAGGCGCTACCCATGTTCAGGGAGTGCTGCTCGGCTTTGGCGAGCGTACGGGAAACGCAAATCTTTCCACAATTATCGCAGACCTACAGTTAAAACTCGGTTACAGCTGTATTCCTGATGAAAATATGAAACTGCTTACTCCAATCTGCAAGCGTGTAGCAGAAATAACCAATATTGCCCTCAATCCGGGCATGCCTTATGTCGGCGGCAGTGCTTTTGCCCACAAGGCCGGAATGCACATTGACGCTGTAATCAAAAATCCGTATGCATACGAACACATAACTCCGGAAAGCGTAGGTAACGAACGCGTCTTCCTGATGAGCGAAGTTGCCGGCAAGAGCATGATTGTAGAAAAAGTTCAGAAATTCGATAAGACTCTTACAAAATCAAGTCCGGTTGTTGCAGAAATCGTTAAGCGCGTTAAGGAACTTGAACACGACGGTTACCAGTTTGAAGGTGCCGACGCAAGTTTTGAAATCCTTGTTCGCAAAATGATGGGTAAATACCAGCCGTTCTTTAACCTTCATTACTACAAAACAAGCGGTGAGTTTCCTCGGGTTGCAGATGACCAGAGTGCCTTTGCACAGATTAAGCTTGATGTAGACGGAAAGTCTGTAATTACAGCAGGCGAAGGTGACGGTCCTGTAAACGCAATTGACGTTGCCCTCCGTAAAGCCCTTGAACAGTTCTATCCGAGTGTGGCTGACTTCCACCTTACTGACTTTAAGGTACGTGTTCTGGATGGAAAGGGTGCGACTGCGAGCCGTGTACGTGTATTGATTGAATCCACTGACGGAACAACAAACTGGGCAACAATGGGTGTTGCCAGCGACATCGTAGAAGCCAGCTGGATTGCCCTCGTAGATTCATTTGAATATAAGCTGATTAAAGATCTTGAAAAGAAGTTTTATAAAATGATATAGACCGGCGGGCACATAGCCCGCGGTCTGTAAAGATAAGGTTTTAAGCGCCAAACACTTCGTAGTAGGCGTCGATTTCTTTTTTAATTTCGTCAGTAATAATCTTTTTGTCTCCGTTTGTGTAGAGAGCGTCGATTACTTCCTTCATTGAAACGATAGCGCGGGCCGGAAAACCGTATTTTTCTGTAATTACATCAAGTGCGGCCTTGTCGCTGTCAGGAGCCTTTTCCATGCGGTTAAGGCTTACAATTTCTCCGACAATTTTGATACTTCCCGGTACAGTTTCCTGAGCCTTGATTTTTGGATAGGTTTCTTCGATGGATTTTCCGGAAGTAGTTACATCTTCGATAATTACAACGCGGTCTCCGTCTTTTATTGAATATCCAAGCAGGCTTCCTTTATCTGCTCCGTGATCCTTAGCTTCTTTTCTGTCAGAACAATATTTGATTTCTTTTCCGTAGAGTTCGTGGTAGGCGATTACACAGGCTGTGGCAAGTGGAATTCCCTTGTAGGCCGGTCCAAAAAGAACGTCAAAATCGTCGCCAAAGTTTTCGTGAATTGCCTGAGCGTAAAAACGTCCGAGGCGCATCAACTGGCTTCCGGTAACATAAGCGCCCGCATTCATAAAGAATGGTGATTTTCTTCCGCTCTTGAGAGTAAAAGAACCAAACTTGAGAACCTGGCACTCAACCATAAAATTAATGAATTCTGATTTGTAGTTTTCCATAAGTTGAATTATAGACAATTGAAAGGCGGCGGACAAGAGAAAAAAAAGTAACTTTTTTTACAAAACCTATTGACCTAGTAGGTTAAAGTCATTTATTATTTCCTAGTAGTTCGGTAGGCAAAGCGTGATCCATGGCCCGCTTTATATTCCGTACTTCTAAAGGAGAAGATGATGGCAGAAAACTTATTATTTAAAGAACCGACAGCAGAAGATTTTGTTGAATATGCAAAACAGACTGCTTCATGGATTAAGACAACTGAAAAAGTCAGTCGTTTTGGTAAAACCTGGAATCAGAGTCCTGATTCAACTGAAAACTTTGATGACTATCCAATGCTCACACCAAAGTCACTTTATGGTGGATCTGCAGGTGTCGGATTGTTTTATCTGAGATTGTACCAGGAAACAAAAATTCCTGAATATCTTGAAGAAGCAAAGACTGCTGCAGAAGAAATCATTGAAACAGACGAAGGTGTTGAATTCTACAATAAAACAATCAACGGCAAAATTGATGATTCAAATAAACTTGTTCATGTAAAGAATATGCCGGGCTGGGCTGCAGGCTGGGGTAACGGTCCTACAGGACGTGCTTATCTTGTTCTTAAACTTTATGAACTTACAGGCGACGAAAAATATAAAAATTATGTTGCAAAAGTTGCTGATGACCTTATTGCAGCCGCTAAAAAAGCTGAAACAGGAATTTACTGGAGCGAACAGAATGACTTGTGCGGAGACGCAGGTTTTATTTCATTCCTTGTTTCTGCAACAGAACTTACCGGAGATAAAAAATACGTAGAAACTGCAAAACAGTTCGGCGATTTTATCCTTACAAAGGGTAAGCCGGCACCAAACGGCGGAACTTATTACAACGTTGTTGATTTGACAATCATCGACTTTCCAAAGGACGTGTTCTGGGTAAACCTTGCTCACGGTACAAGCGGTGTAGGCTGGGCTTTGACAATTCTGTACAACGCCACAAAGGACAAAAGATTCCTTGATGCGGCAATTGATGCTGCAAGATACATCGAAGGAATTGCAGTGGGAGATGATAAGGCAGCCCTGGTTCCTTACCTTGACAGCCTTGAACGCGGACCATCTACTGAATTCTATTATTTGAGTACATGTCACGGTCCTGCAGGAACAACTCTTCTGTTCCAGGGATTGTACAAAATTACAGGCGATAAGGAATGGCTCGACTGGACGCTTAAACTCAGCCGCGGAATTATCAAAGCCGGTGCTCCGGAAATCTTTAGCCGCGGATACTGGCAGAGTCAGTCATTGTGCTGCGGAACTCCGGGTCTCGTAGAACACTTTATTTCTGTTTACAAACTTACAAATAATAAAGAATTCCTGGAATATGCCCGTCGTGCGGCAAAAACTGTAATCGGTCAGTCTTTTGTGGAGGACGCCGACGGAAACATTTATAAACAGAAAAAACTCAGACGCTGGAGCGGCGCATGGTGGAGAACAATTCCTACAGATGTGCACAGCTACACAGGTTTGTATATCGGAACTGCAGGCAACGCGTGGGCATTGCTTTCTCTTGCGGCGGTAGAAAAAAATGAAAAGCTGATTGATTTAATCGAATACAGCTATTTTGCTTAAGGGTTTTAAGGGAGAAAGATAAAAATGGCAAAGATATACGATTCAATTACTGAACTTGTGGGCGAAACACCTCTTGTTCATCTTCACAGATACGAAGAAAAAGAAAATGTTCAGGCAAACATTCTTGCTAAATTTGAATATTTTAACCCGTCGGGAAGTGTAAAGGACCGTGCTGCCCTGAACATTATCGAAGAAGCAGAAAAACGGGGTGACATAAAACCCGGAATGACTTTGATCGATTACACAAGCGGTAACACGGGTATCGGCGAAGCAACTTTTGCAAATGCAAAAGGATACAAATTTGTCGCTGTAATCCAGCCTCAGGTTTCTGTTGAACGCTCACAGATTCTAAAGGCACTGGGCGCAGAACTTTTACAGGTAACAGATGTTCCTGGCTTTGCTGAAATGCTCAAAACAGGACTTTCCCTTGAAGGCCTGTACAAGGTAATGCACGACTTTGCAGAGTCGAACGGCTGGTACTATTTGAATCAGTGTGCGGATCCTGCAAACTCAGAAGCTCATATCAAGGGCACCGGTCCTGAAATCTGGGAAGCAACGGGCGGAAAGGTAGACTACGTTGTTCAGCTGGTTGGCACCGGCGGAACTTTGAGCGGTCTTGCAAAATATTTCAGGGAAAAAAATCCGGATGTAAAAATCATCGGAGCTCAGCCTGCTGATATTTCCCTTAAAAATCCGAACTTTCCGGACAGGAATACAATTGACGGAGTCCTCAAGTTTGATGGAGTTCCGGATGACAAGGTTCCACAGCTCTTTAAGATTTTTAATACAAAGTACGACGAGTGCTTCAGCGTTGTTGCAGAAGACGCTTATGAGACCGGCCGTAAACTTGTAAAAGAGGAAGGCTTCTTTGTCGGACAGTCGGCAGGGGCCGCATTGTGGACAGCAACTCAGATTGCAAAGCGCCCTGAAGCAAAGGACAAAAATATCGTGGTAATTCTTGCGGACAATGCATTCAAGTATTTGTCAACAAATATGTACCGCTAAAAACTTCGGAGGGGAGGTGTGGGGATGAAACAGCATCTGACCAGATTTGCTGCACTTTCAGGCAGCGTACTTGCACTGCTGGTGCAGGTCCTCATAAAAAATCACCGCCGTCATCCGGAGCCTTCGCTGCCGTATTTTACGTACTTTCTGCTGATTGCGGCGGCCGTGGTTTTAACGGTGACTGTAATTTCATTTTTTAACCGGAAGGTAAGAAATGTTCTTGAAAAGAGCGGCATCCTTATCGGAGCGCTTTTTGCACTTCTTGCCTTATTCAATATTCTGACGGGAAAGACTGCATTGCTTCCGGTACTTTTGTTTCCAAGCTTTGACAATATCTTTTCTGTCTTTGTTGAATCAAAAGCCCTTATGTTCAGGTGTATCGTTCATTCGTTCAGACTGCTCGGGCTGGGACTTTTGTGGGGAATTTCACTTGGCTTTGTTACAGGTCTTGGAATCGGCTACTCCCGCAGAGTGAGTTTCTGGCTTGAACCTGTAATAAAAGTAATCGGACCTGTTCCTGCAACGGCATGGATTCCCTTTGCGCTGGTTGTCTTTCCGACAACATTCGGTGCAAGTGTGTTTGTAGTTGCCCTTGCGGTATGGTTCCCGGTTGTGCTTTTGACGAGTTCCGGAATTCAAAACATACCGAATGCGTATTTTGAAGTCGGAAAAACTCTCGGAGCAAAACCATTTTATCAGCTGTTCAGGATTGCAATTCCTGCGGCTCTGCCAAACATCTTCCAGGGAATTTTCTTTGGAATCTGTTCTGCTTTTATCGCCCTGATGACGGGAGAAATGTTTGGCGCAAAGGCCGGAATCGGCTGGTTTATCAACATGGAAAAAGAACTTGCAGAATTTAAGGGCGTTTATGCGGGCCTTATCTTGATTGCAATCTTCTGTAATGTTGTGCTTGCGATTTTGTTCAGGGTTCGTGGAAGACTTTTGAGATGGCAGAAAGGACTTATTAAATACTAAGATTTAAAATTCAATTGTTGAAAGGGGATGTTTATGATTGGAGAAATTAAAATTAATGATGTAGTCAAAATTTTCGGTGACAGGGACGAAGAAAAAGTTACTGCCTTGAACGGCGTTAATTTTACAGTTCCGGCCGGAAGCTTTGTTTCGCTGATCGGGCCGTCAGGCTGCGGAAAAACAACCCTTTTGCGATGTATTGCAGGTCTTGAAAAAGTAAGTTCGGGATCAATCGAAGTAGACGGTCAGGTTGTTACTGAGCCGGGGGACGACAGAGGCTTTGCATTCCAGCAGGCAAATCTTTTTCCGTGGCTCACAATCCGCGACAATATTTCGTTTGGGCTTAAGGCACGTAAGATTTATAAGGACAAAAAAGATTCGGTAGATGAATTTATTGAACTTACAGGTCTCAAAGGTTTTGAAAACGCTTATCCTCATCAGATCTCAGGCGGTATGAACCAGAGAGCCAGTCTTGCGCGTGCGCTTGTCGGCCATCCGAAAATCCTTCTGCTCGATGAACCGCTCGGGGCACTTGATGCCTTTACCCGCATGAATATGCAGGACGAGATTTTACGAATCAAAAAAGAGCACAATATGACAATGTGTATGGTTACCCACGATGTGGATGAGGCAGTTTATTTAAGCGATTACGTCGTTGTAATGTCGGCCCGTCCTGCAAAGGTAGAAGAAATCATCAGAATTGATTTGAGTCATCCTCGTGCGCGAAAACAGGACGTGTTCCTTAAATACCGCACAAAGATTCTCGAAATTCTTGATTTTGCGGGCCAGCTCAAAGAGGTTGAATACACCATTTAGTTAACGGCACGGTATAGAGTTTATCAGCTTTATTTTAGGAAACACGACGGTGGGAGCGGAGTGTTTATGGAGGTTTATATGAAAAAAATGAATAAGCTTTTTGCAGTTTTATTGATCGGGCTTTTTTCTTTTACAGCACTTTCCTGTCAGAAAAAGCCTAAGGTTACAGTAATCGGTTATCGTACAGGAAGTTTGTGTGCAATTCCAATTCACATTGCGGTTTTGACAGGGCTTCTTGATGACGAATTTGAAGCAATCGGTCAGAAGGTTGAGGCACTTCATCAGACTGGTTTTTCAGGCACTACTGCAGAACTTGTAGGTTCCGGAAAGGTTCACGGTGGATTTGAATTGATCGCCTCAAACCTGCAGGCAATGGAAAACGGTCTTCCGATTGTATTTGCAACAGGTGTTCATACAGGTTGTACAAGATATTTTGTAAGACCTGATTCTGGAATTAACAGCGTGGCTGATTTAAAAGGAAAAAAAATCGGTGTATTGAATCTTACAGATTCTTCTGTAATCAACTTAAAACGTAAGCTCGGTGACTACGGTATCAAGGTAAGCCTTGCAGACAGCGAAGTTGACTATCTGGTTTATGAAATGAGTGCTATGGGAATTGCACTCAAGAACAAGGAAGTAGATTTGATTGCACTCCACGAACCAATGGCAACAAAGGTTCAGAAGGAATACGGCTACAAGGAAATCCTTAATACAGGAACTGACGAAAAGTTTAAGGACGAATACTGCTGTCAGATTTTTGTTACAGAAGACTTCCTTAATGATAATCCGGAAGGCGTAAAGGCATTTATCCGTGCCATCCAGAAGGCAAGTGTTTTTGTTCAGACAGTGCCGGAAGAAGCCGCACAGATTCAGCTTGCACACGATTTTACCAGTGGAACTGTAGAAGGCAATGTTGAAATCTTAAAAACATTGAATTACACACCTTCCTACGAAAAAGGAAAGGCAACCTTTGTCAACGCTGTAACAGAATTAAAGCAACTTGGTCTTTTAAAACCTACAACAGATGTTGATGCCTTTATTAAGCGCGGTTACGTAACAATTCCTGGAATTCCAAAGGGATATACTTACGATCCTGCAACCAAAACTTATACAGAAATCAAATAGGAGGCGTGATAAAAAGTACTTCCGTGTACTTTTTATCACAAGCAGATTTTGCCGCTGGCAAAACTGCGATTCGCTGCATCCATGCAGCGCCGCTAACGCGGAGTTTTTAAAGGAGGCGTGACATGCTCAAGATATCTACAAAAGGACAGTACGCACTATTAATTATGACAGAACTTGCAGAACAGGAAGCGGATAAATATGTACCTCTAAAGCTCCTGTCGCACCGTCATAACCTTTCAGTTAAATACCTTGAGCAGATCCTTATCCGGTTGAGCAAGGCCGGACTTGTTGTCGGCCTTCGCGGCAATAACGGCGGCTACAAACTTGCCGATAGTCCTGACAAATATACGGCAGGACAGATTCTGCGCGCAATGGAAGGCGATTTAAATCCAAAGGCAATCGCGTCCGGCAGGGATTTGCTTTCTGTCGGAAACGATGCCTTCTGGGATGAATTCAATAAGGTAATCAATGATTATGTGAATTCAATTACGCTCGAGGACATAGTACAAAAAAACAGAGAATTTGTCGGATTTGAATATTGCATCTAGGGGGGAATTATGAGTAAAAAAGATAATGAGGGGCCTTGTGATTGTAAGGCATTAAAAATAGATACAATTTGTGTACGCGGTGACCTGGATTATCAGAGCCGGGATGATACCGGAGCGGTGAGTGTTCCGATTTATCAGTCGGCAACCTTTGCTCATCCGGAACTCGGCAAGTCTACCGGATATGATTATTCAAGATTAAAAAATCCGACCCGTGATTATCTTGAAAAAACTGTTGCTGCCCTGGATAAGGCCAGATTCGGTTTTGCATATAACTGCGGACTTGCAGCAATTACTGCGCTTTTTGATGCAATAATTTTAAAAGAGCCTAAAGGCAAAAAAATACATGTTATCTGCTCGGATGATCTGTACGGCGGCACCGAGCGATTTTTAACAACAATCGGACAGAAGCTCGGCTTTGATACGACCTTTGTTGATACTTCCGATTTGGATAATGTAAAAAACGCCGTTAATGATTCAACAAAAATCATTTTTATAGAAACTCCGGGTAACCCTTTGATGAAGATTACGGATATCCGCTCGACAGCAGATTTTGCACATTCAATCGGTGCCCTTTTAATTGTGGACAACACTTTTTTAACTCCGTATCTCCAGCAGCCGCTTTCTCTCGGCGCAGACGCTGCAGTTCAGAGCGGAACAAAATATCTGTGCGGCCATAATGATACGCTTGCGGGGTTTGTTACTACAAACGACGACAAACTTGCAGAAAATCTTGAAATAATTACCAAAACCACGGGTTCGGCACTGGGCGCCTTTGATTCATTTCTGCTTACCCGCGGAATTAAAACTCTATCGGTCCGTATGGATAAACACTGTCAGAACGCCCTCAAAATCGTTGAATTTTTACAGTCGAATAAACGCGTTAAAAAAGTTCTCTTTCCGGGCATAAAAGAAAGTGCAGGTTATGAACTTTCGTGCAGACAGGCGTCAGGCTTTGGAAGCATGATTTCTTTTTACGTTGATTCTGTGGATACAGTGAAGAGAATTTTAAAAAGTGTAAAAATAATTCACTTTGCAGAAAGCCTTGGAGGCGTTGACAGTCTGATTACGTATCCTGTAACACAGACCCACGCGGATGTGCCGGAAAAACTCAGAAACGAGCGCGGAATTACAGATACCCTCGTCCGCCTGAGTGTTGGAATTGAAAACGCAGACGACTTAATCGCAGATTTGTCTCAGGCAATCGGATGATTTAAAACGGCTCAATTATAAAGAATTTCCTCCATCTTGTAGAAAGGCCCGCAAAGTTATATATTTTAACAGGATTAAATAACTTCAGCGCTGCTGAAATTTTGGAGATATAATTATGGAAAAAACAATTGCTTTGATTCCTGGTGATGGTATCGGTCCTGATGTTGTTGCAGAGGCCGTTAAGGTTTTGGATGCTGTAGGAGCAAAATACGGTCACAAGTGGACTTACAAAAACGTTCTTGCAGGTGGATGCGCAATCGATAAATTCGGTCATCCTCTCCCACAGGATCAGCTTGACATTTGTCTCAATGCGGACTCAGTTCTTCTGGGCGCAGTTGGTGGTCCAAAATGGGATAACCTTCCTTCAGAAATCCGCCCGGAAAAAGCTCTCCTTGGCTTGCGCGGCGGAATGAAAGTATTTGCTAACCTTCGTCCTGCTGTAATGTGGAAACAGCTCAAAGAAGCATGCCCGCTCAAAGATGAAATCGTTGGTGACGGAATCAACATTCTTATCGTTCGCGAACTTACAGGCGGTATTTACTTTGGTGAACGCGGAACTTCTGAAGACCAGAACACTGCATGGGATACAGAAAAATATACACGCCCTGAAATCGAACGCATCGTTCGCATGGGATTTGAATACGCACAGAAACGCCAGAAGAGACTCTGCGTAGTTGATAAGGCAAACATCCTGAACTCAAGCCAGCTCTGGAGACGCGTTGCTGAAGATGTTAAAAAAGATTACCCGGATGTAACTCTTTCTTACCTCTACATCGACAATGCTTCAATGCAGCTTGTTCGTAATCCAAAACAGTTTGACGTAATCGCTACAAGCAACATGTTCGGAGACATCCTCTCTGACGAAGCAAGCCAGATTACAGGTTCAATCGGTATGCTCGCTTCTGCTTCTATCGGCGACAGAAAGGGGCCTGGTCTGTATGAACCAATCCACGGTTCTGCTCCTGATATTGCAGGTAAAGACCTTGCAAACCCTCTTGCAACAATTCTTTCTGCTGCAATGCTCCTCCGCTATGACTTTGGTCTTGAAAAGGAAGCCAAGGCAATCGAAGATGCTGTTAATGCGGTACTCGATGCAGGCTGGAGAACAGGTGATATCGCCGGCAGCCATCTTGAAGAACTCAAGGCAAGCGGTAAACTTGTAGGCACAAAGAAAATGGGTCAGCTCGTTGTAGAAAACATCAGATAATTGAATTCTGATAAACGCCGCAAAGTCGTCTGACGGCCTTGCGGCATTTTTTTTGCTTGCAAAGCATAATTATATCAACTAAAATTAAATAATATATGGCAGAATCCAATTCCTTTGACAGGCTTGTTTCAGGGCTTTCTTCCGGCGAACGACAGGACATGCTGGAAAAAATGAAGGCTTCAACATCGATTACTGAATCCCTGAGTTCCGACCTGATTGAAGATGATCCTGATGACAGTATAAGTTTTTCTCAGCAAATCAAACAAGAGTCGATTTTTTACCGTGTTTATCTTTGGATTAAAGCTCTGCTTGCCAGTACCACAATGGAAGCAATTTACAACGAAAGAAAAATCAGTCAGATTGCTAAACGAATCGACAAACTTTCGCCGGGACTTATGGATTATAAGCGCGGTCTTCTGCTTTCTTCTTTCTATGACAAACTCATGGAACTAAAAAAATGTGCTGACTTTTTCCGTCCGTATATTACAGTTACAGAAAACGATGACAGCGCCTATCTTGTATTTTTAGGTTCCCTCGTTATGACTGATGTTGAACGTCAGATGGATGAAGAAGTAGATCCATATTCAATTCCTCTGACTGACGGGCCAAAGCCTGAGCAGAGAATGTCCCTTCTGCGCAAAATGGACGAAGTTATCACACAGATTCCGCAGGGCCAGCGCAATATGATGTACAGGGCAGTACAGGCTGCTGAATGGCTCAAACAGTTTACAAAACTTCCTTTCCAGAGACTTTTATCTGTATTTTCTACAGTTATCGAAAATAATTATTCTGCCGCTTTCAGCCAGATTGAAAGTGAAATCGGAACTTTTGCGCGCGTTTTGTGCAACGGCATGAAAATACCGGACGAAGTCATCGAGTCGCTTTTTCTTTTTTACCGCAGAAACTCAGGCACAAAGATTATAGATTCTATTGATGAAGCGTCAGGTAAGGCTGCGGACTTTATGGAAAAGGCCGGTTCACAGATTTCCATGATGAGAATGTTTATCACGACCGTTCCACTTAAACTTATCGGACGGGTAGTGTATGCGGACGCTCAGTGGATGCCAAATAACTTTACAGGCGGAGAAGACTGGTACCAGCGCTACAAGGCAAACTGGCGCAAACTCTTTGACCAGAAATGGGAAGCCTGGACACACGACTGCCGCAAAGAGGTTTTGAGACAGAATCTCAATCATCATTTTGGGCTCGACTCGTTCCCGCTCCTGCCGGAACGTCCGTGGGCACAGCTTTGGGGTGGAATTCCATTCCGTTACGAACTTACAGCGGGCTTTTTGAACTGGTACATGAAGGACATGTTCCCGGCTTACGAAATTGTTCTTAAGACAGTGATGCTCGAAGGCGACTTTATTCAAAAAGAAAACCGCTCAGAATACAATGATTCGTTTAACCGCCTGATTCAGGTTTCCATTGATCTGGAAACCCTTAACCGTCAGATGGCAGCCGGCGGCGAATACGGTATTATTTTTACAAAACTCCAGCAGGACGAAAAACTGCGTTCCCTTCAGGCAAACTCAAAGGTTGAATCCATCATCCGCGGAGTTGAAAGCGATGTGCGTTCAATTTTGAGTTCATTCGGCGAAGCCTGCCGCACACTTGAACTGTGCTTCAGCGGAATCTTCCTGGAAAAGAAAGACAGCCGTTATGACTCTCTTTCCAATTTTAACCGCATCGGCGGAAAGAACAATGAAAAGTTCAAGGAAGATCTGACAAACGCACGTGAGTCACTTGCCGCCTGCTATTCAATGATCCGCGAACTTGAACCGATTGACACTCCGAGCCTCTTAAAATGATAAACACCATTTCGGTAAAGGATATCGTTCAACAGCAGTCCGTTGATTCAACTTACATAATTCTTCCGTTTTATAAAAATTCAAAACCTCTTGAATCCGGAAAGCGCTGGGGCATGACGCTTCTCAAGGCGGGGACAATGCGTTTCCGCTGGAATGAAACAAATCCCGGCCGTGACGAGATGCTCAATTCAATCTGTAAAGCGCAAAAAACAATCTGCACAGGTTCGTGCTCGTCAGAAAAAAATATCTGTGACTGTAAATATCAGGTTGTCCCGCTTGAATTAATACACTCAAAGGACGTGATAGCCGTGTCTGAGGCTTCTGACACGCTCAATCTTAAAGCCGACGGAATTATTACATCTAACAGTGTTCTTGTGCCTGTGGTGACCGTAAGCGACTGTGTTCCCCTTTATTTTTATGACAGCAATAAGTCTGTCTTTGGAGTTGTTCACTCAGGATGGAAGGGCACAGGAATTATAGCGCGTGCAATCGAACTTGCCGTAACAAAATACAATTGCAGCCTCGAAAACATCTGCGTTGCTATAGGACCACATATCGGTCAGGAATGCTACTTTGTCGACGACGAGCGCGCTCAGTATTTTACAACTTATTTTGGAAGTAAAACGATAAAAAAAGAAAACGGCAGAAACCTGCTCTCGCTTACCGAAGCAAATCTTTTTGTCTTAAAAAATGCGGGCGTAAAGGAAGAAAACATTGTCGTGGCAGAAGACTGTACATGCTGTACGACCTTTGACAACGGAAAAAACGTTTTTGGTTCGTTCAGGCGGCAGGCGGCCTTTTTGCCGCCTTCTGTCAGCGCTGATGAACGCAGCCGCTCCATGACAGTGCAGGCTGCATTCGTTATTTAATCAGCACCGGTTTTTACATACGGTCCAGATATGGAACGAGTACGAGGTTCATTGCTTCGCGGAGTACCTGCAGAGTAGACTGAACGAGT